>ERZ791934.122-NODE-122-length-100922-cov-6.473257_pt1 | contig 100922 bp, 102 predicted proteins | sample MGYA00510125_ERZ791934 | MGnify/ENA primary metagenome ERZ791934 (study PRJEB30046, sample SAMN00993240) | human gut metagenome | study: EMG produced TPA metagenomics assembly of the A metagenome-wide association study of gut microbiota in type 2... | reverse complement strand
TCCTCTGCATTTCTGATTCTACAGACAATTATAGTATTATCCTTCCTGTTTATACGAGTCATACCCGGAGATGGAATAGGAACAGAGGTCATAGCCGAGGGAGAAAAACTCCTGAAAATCATAGAAGAACTCGACAAAGACATTTCTTTTTCCTTAACGGACTATCCATGGGGATGTGAATATTATAAAAAGACCGGAAGAATGGCCGACGAAGGATTTATGGATACCCTTAAGGACTACGATGCCATATACCTCGGAGCGGTTGGAGCTCCTGATGTAAAGGACCATATTTCTCTGAGGGAGCTTTTATTGAAAATAAGAAGGGGCTTTGACGAGTATGTAAATCTCAGACCCGTAAAGCTTTTGAATACGGATATATGTCCCCTTAAAAACATTACTTCCACAGACCAGATAGATATGACAGTCGTAAGGGAAAACAGCGAAGGAGAATATGCGGGTGTAGGAGCAAGGCTCTATGAGGGCAGAGATGATGAAATGGCCCTTCAGACGGGTGTATTCTCCAAAAAGGGCACCGAAAGAATAATAAGATATGCCTTTGAGCTGGCAAGAAAGGAAAATAAGACCCTTACAAGCATAAGCAAAGGAAATGCCCTCAATTATTCAATGGTATTCTGGGATGAGACCTTTGAGAGAATAGCCAAAGAATATCCCGATGTTAAGACATATACTTGTCTTGTAGATGCGGCATCCATGTTCTTTGTAAAGGACCCGGCGAGATTCCAGATAATCGTTACATCAAATCTTTTCGGAGACATAATAACCGACCTTGGAGCAGCCATTGCCGGAGGAATGGGCCTTGCGGCTGGAGCAAACATCAATCCGGAGAAAAAATATCCTTCCATGTTTGAGCCAATCCATGGTTCTGCTCCCGATATAGCGGGACAGGGCAAAGCCAATCCCATGGCCGCGTTGTGGTCCGTAAGCCAGATGATGGACCATTTCGGACGCACCGATATAGGAAAGGCCATAATAGATGCCATAAAAGCGGTAATAGACGAGAAAAAGTATGTTCCCTATGATATGGGCGGAAACGCATCAACGGAAGAAGTAGGAAAGGCAGTCTGCGACAAATTCAGGGAAGTATATGCAAAATAAGAAATTCCAAAGGCATATTGAGTGCGGCACAGTCCTCTTGAATCCCGGTTACATTCAGGCCTTTGAAATACAAAGCTGCAAAACAGGAGTTTCCAAATTTTTTGGAAACTCCTGTTTTGCTGGACTAAAAAATAAAAAGCAGCCTTATAGGGCTGCTTTTTGTATACGAAAAATTTATGTCAGTTTATATCATTATGCACACGAATGATAGAGGATATCTCTTTTACATAGTGCATTGCTGAAAGCTCTTTGATGGCTCTCATAAACAGGTGTTCCTTTACGTTGTCGATAATAAATACAACTTCCGCTGAACCGGGGAGTTTTGTCTTTTGAACCATCTGGTCGATGCTCGCACTGTTTCCGGAGAATGTGCTGGCAACGGCGGCAAGAGTACCGGGTTTGTCCTCCAGAATTGTGCTGACAAAATATTTGCTTTCGATATCGTCCATGGTCTTTACGGGAAGTTCCTTGTAGCATGTACAGCCGATTCTTCCGCAGCAGTTATAGCCGATATTTCTGCATACGTCTATAACGTCACCCATTATGGCACTGGCTGTGGGAAGCTCGCCTGCTCCTCTGCCGTAGAACATGGCATCTCCGAGAGAATCGCCGTGAACAAATACGGCGTTAAATGAATCGTTTACCGATGCAAGGGGGTGGCTCTTGGGAATAAACATGGGAGTTACCCTTACTTCCACGCCGTCAGCTGTATGTTTTGCCGTAGCGATAAGTTTTATTACACAGTCAAGCTCTTTTGCGTATTTGATGTCCTTGGCAGTAATTTTTGATATGCCTTCTGTATATACGTCAGAGAAAGTTACCCTTGAATTAAAGGCAATGGAAGCCAGAATGGCAATTTTTCTTCCGGCGTCAAGGCCTTCCACGTCCGCTGTAGGGTCAGCCTCGGCATATCCCAGCTTCTGCGCAAGGGCAAGGGCTTCTGAGAATTCCATATTTTCGTCTGTCATTTTTGTGAGTATAAAGTTTGTTGTACCGTTGATTATACCCATTATTTCCGTAATATTGTTTGCGGCAAGGCACTGCTTTAAGGGTCTGATTATGGGTATGCCGCCGGCAACGGCTGCTTCAAAGAGAAGGTCGCATTTATGTTCAGCGGCGATTTCGAGAAGTTCATGGCCATGTTCCGCCATAAGGTCTTTGTTTGCGGTAACAACATGTTTTCCTCTGGAAAGAGCTTCCGAAATATATGTCCTTGCGGGCTCAATGCCGCCCATAACTTCGATTACGATATCGATGCTGTCGTCGTTTATTATTTCGTCCCAGCTGTCAGTAACAAGGGTCATATCTATGCCTTCACGGGACTTTTTAGTGTTTCTTACAAGGATTTTTGCAACTTCAAGTTCCGCGCCTATTTTATGGGGAAATTCTTCGTGCTGTTTCTGGATTATTTTATAAACTCCTGTTCCTACCGTACCCAGACCGAGTATGGCTGCTCTGATTTTTTCCTTCATCGTTCTTCTCCTTTTCAGTAGTGATAAGGTAATTTTATCATATAGTTTTCTTTTGTCAAGAACAAATGTCCTCTAAAAGTGGACATTTAATAAGTGCCTTTGTATTTTTTAATAAAAGCCTCAGGCGGACACCTGAAATCGGCTCCGCTTGTAAGACATAGAAAAATAACAGCCTCCCATAACCTTCTTTAGGAGACTTAGGGAGGCTGTTTAAAGCTTTATCAGTATTTGATTATATAAGTATGCTCAAGAGGACCGCTTCCCTTTCCAAGGTTGAGCTGGGTCTTGAGGGCTCCTGTAAGATACTTTTTAGCGTTTGCGATGCTCTCCTTGAGAGAGTAGCCCTTTGCCAGATTGCTGGCTATGGCTGATGAAAGGGTACAGCCTGTTCCGTGGGTATTGGGATTGTTTACCCTTTCCGATGAGAACCATGTAACCGTTCCGTTTTCGTAAAGAAGGTCTGTGGCAGTGGATACAAGATGTCCGCCCTTGATAAGTATGCCGCCTGTTACCATGGAAGAAATATTTTCGGCCGCCTTTATCATATCGTCGGTATTCTTTATTTCAAATCCGCATAAAACTTCGGCTTCGGGTATGTTTGGGGTTATTACCGTACCCATGGGAAGAAGTTTTGTTATGAGTGTGTCGCAGGCTTCGTCACTTAAAAGCTTGCTTCCGCTGGTGGCTACCATAACGGGGTCAACTACGATGTTTTCAGCTTCGTATTCCTTGAGTTTTTCAACGATTGTTTCAATTATTCTGCTGTTTGATACCATACCTATTTTTACGGCATCGGGTCTTATATCAGTAAATATGCAGTCCAGCTGTTTTGCCACAAACTCGGGAGTTGCCTCCATAATGTCGTATACGCCTGTTGTATTCTGGGCAGTAAGAGCTGTTATGGCGCTCATGGCATAGAGTTTGTGGGCTGTTATTGTCTTTATGTCAGCCTGTATGCCTGCTCCGCCGCTGCAGTCAGAGCCTGCAATGGTGAGGACTTTCTTTATCTCGGGTTTTGCTTCCACTGTCTCACGGGCAAGGGGAAGAAGCTCCTCACAGGCAGCCTTAATATCAGGCTTTGCGAATATGGCGGAAACTATGGCAGCTCCCGCAATGCCTGTACCCTTAAGTTTCTTAATATTTTTTTCGTTTATTCCGCCTATGGCTACTACGGGGATGTGTACCGCATCGCATATATCCTTTAAAACTCCGAAGGATGTGGTTTCAGCGTCAAGCTTTGTGCTTGTTCCGAAAACCGCTCCCGCACCAAGATAGTCTGCGCCCCTCTCCTGGGCCTTTAATGCTTCTTCAACGCTGTGTACGGAAACACCGATTATTTTGTCATCGCCCAGCTTTGCACGCACGTCGCCGGCTTCCATATCGCTCTGGCCCACGTGTACGCCGTCGGCTCCGCAGGCAAGGGCTATATCCACATTGTCATTGATAACAAAGGGAACACCGTATTTGTCGCATAATGCTTTTATCTCTATGGCTTCGGCAAGAAATGAGTCGTAGTCCAGTTCCTTTTCCCTAAGCTGGATAAATGTGGCGCCGCCTTCCAAAGCGTCCTTTACTTGGTCTGCTACGGTTCTTCCGTTGAGCCAGCTTCTGTCTGTTACCGCATAAAGCAGCATACTTTCTTTAATAGATTTCATAATCAGCCCTTCTTTCAAGTGTTATGCCGTCCATATTGAAAACGGCGTCAATAAGATGATTCCTGAAGGCAGCGTTGCCGCCGCCGTATTTTTTAATATTTTCAAAGGCATACTCTCCGCATACTCCCATAAGGACTGCCGCGGACAGTGCCGCCTCAAATGTATTTTCTTTATTGGCCGCCGTAAATGCCGCCGTAAGAGCCGTAAGCATACATCCGCTTCCGGTTATCTTAGACATTATGGGACAGCCGTTATTTACAATGCCGATTTTTTCTCCGTCGGATATTACATCGCTTTTTCCCGAAATAACCACAACGGCTCCTGTGCTTTTTGAAAGGGCAGAGGCTTCCAAAGCAATATCCTTCAAATCCGTATGCATATCGGAAAGGGATGCGTCCACACCCATGGTGCCTCCTTTGTCACCTAAAAGGGTTTTTATTTCGGATATGTTTCCCCTTATGGCGGAAAACTTTACTTCCGAAAGCAGTTTTTTGGCCGATTCCGTGCGGAATCTTGATGAACCCGCTCCTACGGGGTCAAGGACAACGGCCTTTGACAGGCTGTTTGCCTTCTTTCCAGCCAGAAGCATGGCAGATAGCTTGTCCCTGTTAAGGGTGCCTAAATTTATGCACAGCCCCGCCGCAAGGGAAGTTATTTCTTCCGCTTCCTCGGGAGCATCGGCCATGACCGCCGAGCCGCCGCAGGCAAGCAGTATATTTGCCACATCATTGGCGGTAACATAGTTTGTTATATTGTGGATAAGGGGAGATTTCTCTCTCACGTTTTCCAGACATTCTTTCAGCATAATAATCACCTTGATAATAAAAAAGGAAACGCCCTGACAGCCGTTTCCTGTGAGAATCCGTTTAGCTTCCTACGTTGGCATTATCCAAATCAGGTGCGGCGTTAAACGCCAAAGGGTTGAAGTTCTTCTCTCAGCCGCGGTATACTGCCGCAGCACCCCTGCTTTTTATTTATTTTACTCCCGTCTTATGGCGGTGTCAATGAGCGGATTTACCGAAAGATTTTTACATTCCCAGATTATAAGGCCCGCTTTGTGCCTGAAATAATATAGAGAAAATCAGTATCGGCCTTTATGTCTATATCAAAGAAGTCCGCAAATAATTTTGATTCTGTCTCCACATCGGAAAGTATGTCGGAAACATCGGCCGCGGTTTTCTGATGGCGGCTGTTTATTGCTTTTCGGCTTTCCGTATGGGCTATTATAAAGCGGCCGCCGTCCTTGAGTATATGGTGAAGATGCTTTATAAAAGCTGTTTTATCGTGAAAATGCGGGTAGGCTCTGTATATGAATGCTCTGTCAAAGCCCGTTTCCTCCACATCGAAAAAATTTGCGCATAAAAGTTTTATTCTGGGGTCTTGGAATTTTTTTGACGCTTCCTCAAGCATTTTTTCGGAAATGTCCACACCCAGAATTTTTGAAGGCCCGGCAGACAAAAGGAAAGGAAATAATGCGCCCGTACCGCAGGCTATGTCTATTATCTCCGCTTTGTCGGGTATGGGACAGAGAGAAGTTATGAGCTTTATTTTTTCCGGGTCAGGAGTGAATGTGCTGTCCCAGTTTTGAGCCATATTATTAAAAAAATCCTTTGCGGCTTTGAAATCGTCGTGCATAGTGAGCCTCCTTTTTTAATATATTTGAAAACATTATAAGCTAAAGTATAATATCGGTCAAATTTACAAATGATTAGTATGAAAAATATAATTTTGGGAGGCATAAATATGATTGCGGAAAAATTGAGTGAAGATACATTAAAACTTTTAAGGGAATGTGATTCGGGCGCAAAAATGGCTGTAAAGTCCATAGATGAGGTGCTGGATGAAGTAAAGAGCCCCAAGCTCAAAAAAATACTTACTGACAGCAAGGAGGAACATGATAAGCTTAAAAGCGAAATATATGAACTGCTTGAAAAAAGCGATATTGAAGGAAAGGAGCCTTCACCAATAGCATCTGCCATGTCATGGATGAAGATAAACGTAAAGATGATGACCGATAAATCCGACCAGACCATAGCGGAACTTATGAGCGAGGGCTGTTCCATGGGTATCCGCTCATTATGTAAATATAGAAATGAATACGGCAATGTCCAGAAGGAAATATCGGATATAACCAACAGGCTCATAGACATCGAAACGGACCTTGTATTAAAATTGAGGGAATTTCTTTAAGGAATATGTAATATATTTTTCCAATATGTTGATTTACAAATCCCTGCACTGACTATATAATTTAATTGGACTTGCACTGATTTTGGTACAGGTCCAATGTGACACGTGATCCTATGACATATTTATGGCGGAGGAAGACATATATGAGAAAAACAAAAATAGTATGTACGCTTGGACCTGCGACCGATGACCTGCAGGTTTTGGAAAAAATGATAGACGAAGGAATGAATGTGGCAAGATTCAACTTTTCACATTCAAATTATGAAGAACATTTAAAGAGACTTGATGAACTCAAGCAGGCAAGAATAGATAAAAACAGATATGTTGCGGCACTGCTGGACACAAAGGGTCCTGAGATTCGTGTGGGCAAATTTAAAAATGACAGAATAGAGCTTAAGACCGGAGAATATTTTACTCTTACAACAAGAGAGGTTGAAGGAGACGAAAATATAGTTTCGGTAACCTATAAAGACTTTCCCCAGGATGTAAGTGTCGGAACAAGGGTTCTTATTGATGACGGACTTATTGAGCTTACCGTTACCGAGAAAAACGACACAGACGTTAAATGTGTAGTTGTAAATCCCGGTCCCGTATCAAACAATAAGGGCGTTAACCTTCCCGGCACCGTTGTATCCATGCCCTATATGAGCGAAAAAGATATAAGCGATATTAATTTTGCCGTAGACAATGATTTTGATTTCATTGCGGCGTCATTTGTAAGGACAGCGGGAGACATTCTCAAAATCAGGAGAATACTTGATGAGAGAAACTGTTCATCCATCGCCATCATAGCAAAGATAGAGAACAAACAGGGCGTTGAAAACATTGATGAGATACTCCAGGTATCCGACGGAGTTATGATAGCCAGAGGAGATATGGGTGTAGAAATTCCATATGAGGAAGTTCCCGTTATCCAGAAAATGATTATAAAGAAAGCCGCAAAGGCGGGTAAGATGACCATAACAGCCACACAGATGCTTGAATCAATGATGAAAAATCCCAGACCCACAAGGGCTGAGACAGCGGACGTTGCCAATGCGGTATTTGACGGCACAGGAGCCATAATGCTTTCAGGAGAAACTGCCATAGGAAAATACCCCGTTGAGGCTGTAAAGACCATGGCTACGGTTGCCATCAGAGCAGAAGAAGCCATTAACTATAGAAAAAGATTTTTCAATGACGAAAGAAAGTCAAACCCCAATGTTACGGATGCCATAAGCCATGCGACATGTACAACAGCCCATGACCTTAACGCAAGAGCTATCCTCACCGTAACAAAATCAGGAACAACAGCTAAAAATATTGCTAAATACAGACCGGGATGCGATATTATCGCCTGTGCCACAGACGAAAATCTCTGCAGAAGACTGAGTCTTGTATGGGGTGTGGCACCTGTTCTTGTGGAGGACGAATTTGACACATTTGCGCTTTTTGATAAATGTGTGGATAAAGCCATGGACCTTGGACTTCTTGATAAGGGAGACATAACAGTCATTACGGCAGGTCTGCCCTTAGGCATACCCGGAACTACAAATATGATAAAAGTACAGGTTGTAGGACACAGATATTAATTAAAAACTATTTTTAACAGCCTCTGATAATACAGAGGCTGTAAGTTTATGGAGAAAAGCCTATGGAAGACATATTTAAAATACTTTATGAAACCGTAAGTGAAGGCAGGGAAGCCGTCCTTGTTTCCATAATATCCTCATCGGGCTCCACACCCAGGGGCGAAGGCGCAAAGATGATAGTGTTTGATGACGGCACCATAAAAGGAACCGTCGGCGGAGGAAGGGTAGAATACCTGTGCATACAGAAAGCGGCGGAAGCCGCAAAGGGCAGAGGTCCTTTTTCGGCATCCTATGATTTGAGCGTCAAAGATGTGGCCGATGTTGGTATGATATGCGGAGGAAACGTGGAGGTATGTTTCAGACTGTTTACCAAAGAGGACATAAAACTTCTGGAATTTATAATGGAAAAGGCCGAAAAGTCCGATAACGCAAGACTTGTGACAGCCGTAAGCGAAAACCGTGTGGAAATAGGCACATACGACAGTGAAAACGGCCTGATGTTTATAGAGGGTATATCCGGTGAAACAGCTCAGAAACATATGAATGACAAACATTCATTTAAAGAAGGAAATGTTACCATATTTATGGAGCCCTTAAGCGAAAACGGCAGGGTCTATATTTTCGGAGCGGGGCACGTTTCAAGACAGCTGGCTCCTCTTTTAAAGAAGCTTGATTTCAAGGTGACGGTCCTTGAAGAAAGGGAAGTGCCTGAGGACGCCTTTGACAAGGACATGGATTTGGTAAAATGTGTTTTTGCCGATATCGGAAAATATGTTAAAATAACAGAAAATGATTATGTTGTGGTTATGACCAGCGGACATTCGGCTGACTTTGAAGTTCTTGAGCAGACATTGAGAAAAAGACCTTCATACGCAGGCGTAATAGGAAGCAGGAATAAGGCCGCATATACGAAACAGAGGCTTATTGAGGCAGGAGTTGACGAGGATATGGTATCTTCACTGCATACGCCCATAGGCCTTGCGATAAAGGCGGCTACACCGGCAGAAATAGCCGTAAGTGTGGCGGCTGAACTTATAATGCACCGTGCGGAAAACAGGTAAGGGGGATTTAAAATGAAATTTGGATGCTGTGCTCCAATCAGACTTTATGATGAGGTAGTTAAGGCGGGATATGACTATATAGATGTCAATGGGGCTGACCTCTATGAGCTTTCGGACGAAGAATTTGAAGAAGTGCAGAAAAAGGTTTCCTGCGGAGACATACCCTGTCTTGCTTTAAGCGGATACGCAAAGACTGAGCCTAAAATGGCAGGGGACGGATTTGACAGCAATGCCGTAAGAGACTATGCAAAAAAGCTTATGCTCAGGGCGGCAGGACTTGGCATAAAAACCATAGGCATTGGCTCTCCCGGAATAAGAAAACTCCCTGAGGGCTACGACAGGGAAAAAGCTTGGCAGCAGGGCAGAGAATTTCTTGAAATAACAGCCGATGCGGCCAGTGAGTACGGAATGACCGTGCTTTTGGAGTCGCTGCATGATAATCTCTGCAATTTTATAAATACCCCCGATGAAGCTTTGGCTATGGTTGAGGAAATAAACAGACCTGATGTAAAAATGGTACTGGATTTCTATAACATCAAGCCAATGATGAAGGATATGCTGGATATAGACAAATATATGAAACAGACCATACATACCCATACCAGCGGAATGGGAGAAAACTATTCCAGACCCCAGCTTACGGAAAAGGACTATGATGAGCTTAAGGCCATATTTACAAAGCTCAGACAGATTGGCTATGACGTAACAATCAGCAACGAATCAGATATAAGCAAAATCGAAACTGAAGGAGCAAGGGCCCTTGATATAATGAAAAGAGCCTATAAAGACGCTCAGTAAGATAAAAGACCATACCTCTGGTATGGTCTTTTTTGCTGCTTAATTTATAAAACTGAAAACATTACCCATTGAACAGCATAGAAAAACAGCTGTAAAACCAGCCGCACACCCGTAAGGGGAGCGGCTATAGAGCGGAGAGAGTGCGCTCCGATTTTTATAAAAAAATAAGAGCAGGCAGTTCATAGCTTGCTATATGAACAAAAAATAAAATGGAATCCTTGGGATTCGATTTTAAGAGGAAAAAGGACAAATGGGTAACAATAAAACAGCCGTAAATCATCGGGAATTTACGGCTAAGAGGAGGAGCAGAGAGTGTGTGCGCTCCGATTTTTATAAAAAAATAAAAGCAGGCAGTTTATAGCTTGCTATATGAACAAAAAATAAAATTCAATCTTCGGGAATTCGATTTTAAGAGGAGGAAGGACAAAGCGGTAACAATAAAACAGCCGTAAATCCTCGGGGATTTACGGCTAAGAGGAGGAGCAGCGGCGAGAGTGCGCTCCAATTTTTTGTAAAAAAAATAGGAGCAAGCGATTCATAGCTTGCTCCGACTCCTGCGGGGGATGGGACTTGAACCCACATGAACTAACGTTCACTAGAACCTGAATCTAGCGCGTCTGCCAATTCCGCCACCTCCGCATATAAAAGAATAACCGTATTTATTAGATACGGTTATTAAAAGTGTGTGCGACATGATTCGAACACGCGGCCTTCTGATCCGTAGTCAGACGCTCTATCCAGCTGAGCTACGCACACATATAAAGCACCTCTTAAAAAGGTACTGTGTTATACTATCATAATAATGACATAAAATCAAGAGTTTTATACAAAAAAATTACATGAATTTAATAAAATCCTTTTCCTTGCCTATATAAAGCGGGGGCGGTATAATACCATAGAGGTGTTTTTATGATAGATTCATTCGGCAGAAAAATAGAATACATGCGCGTGTCGGTAACGGACAGATGCAATTTACGCTGTATGTACTGTATGCCGGAGGGGATAAAGAACATACCAATGCCCGAAATACTGACCTTTGAGGAAATAAGGGATATATGTGCCGTTTCGGCAGAGCTTGGCATAAAATACATAAGGCTTACGGGTGGAGAACCCCTTGTAAGGCTTGGCATAGAAAAGCTGGCGGAAATGATAAAAGAGACCAAGGGCATAGAGCGCCTTACGCTCACAACAAATGGAGTGCTTTTGAAGGAAAAACTTCCGAAGCTGATTTCGGCGGGGGTCGACGGAGTAAATATAAGTCTGGATACCCTTGACAGAGAGAGGTTTAAAAGGATAACCGGCTTTGACAGGCTGGGAGAAGTTATGGAAAGCATAGAAGCCGCCGTTGAAAGCGGTATAAAGGTAAAGATAAATACGGTAATACTCGAGGAAAACAAAGAAGATTTCATAAAACTTGTTTCACTGGCGGAGAAATTTCCGCTGGACGTGCGTTTTATAGAGATGATGCCCATAGGAGAAGGCGGAAAATATAAACCGCTCAGCGGAGATATGATTTTGGAACAACTTCGCGGCACATATAATGTGTATCCGGTAAAGGGCGTTTTCGGAAACGGTCCTGCGGTATACTACGGCATAGACGGATTTAAGGGAAATATAGGATTTATAAATGCGGTCCATGGCCAATTCTGCGCAGACTGCAACAGAATAAGGCTTACGTCCACGGGATTTTTAAAGACGTGCCTGTGCTATGATGACGGGGTATCTTTAAAGGAACCCCTCAGAGAAGGAAATACGGACGAGGTAAAGAGGCTTATGGAACAGGCGGTAAAAAATAAGCCTGCCGCCCACTGTTTTTCTCAAAAGGACAAAATAACGGAGTCAAGAGATATGTCCGAAATAGGCGGATAACATATTTTTAAACCGTATTGAAATGAACGGTATGATTTGGTACAATTTAGCGGTGGATAGACGCCTGGAGGAATGAAAATGAGAAGAGACAGACTGACGCTTGTAATTCTTTTGCTGGCCGGACTAGTTATCGGCGGTTTTATAGGTGAATGGCTCGGAACGAATCCGACATTTGCTTTCCTTAACTACGGAAAGACTTTCGGGCTTACCCAGCCGATGGTGCTTGATTTGAATGTGCTTCAGCTTACATTTGGATTTACTGTCAAGTTCAATCTGGCAAGTATCATAGGGATAATACTGGCATTCATTATATACAGAAGACTGTAAATAAGAGGAGATAATGATATGGAGATTATTTTAGCATCAAATTCATCAAGAAGAAAAAATCTGCTTACTATGCTCAATGTGCCCTTTACAGTTATGGAGAGCGGCGTTGACGAACGTGTTGAGGAAGCCAACTATATGCAGCAGGGCGTGGAGCATACACCCTATGAATGGGTAAAGGCCATAGCTGCCATAAAGGCTGAAACAGTAGGAAGAAAGGTAAGCGGAGAAAAGATAATCATTGCCGCTGATACCATTGTTACATATATGGGCAAAATAGTCCACAGACCCTTTGAGAAGGAACAGGCTGCGGAAATGCTCAGACTTCTTTCGGGACATAAACATACGGTTTATACAGGTCTTGCCATAATGTATAAGGAAGCTGACGGAAACTATAAGCTCCATTCATCGGTTACTGCAACGGACGTGTATATGAGAGACCTTTCCGATGAGGAAATAGAAAGCTATGTTGAAACAAAGGAGCCCTATGACAAAGCCGGCGGATACGGCATACAGGGCAAAGGCTCTCTTCTTATCGACCATATCGACGGAGACTATTTTAATGTTGTGGGACTTCCTCTTGTACAGCTTTACAAAGAGTTCAAGGAAAACGGCATAAACATAATGGACTTCTGGAAATAAAAAAGCGGTTTATACATACAGAGGAAATACTTCTGCTGTCTGATTTTTTTTACCGCAGGAAAGGACTTTTTATGGATTTAATAAAAAACGAATTTGACCGCATCATAGAAGAAAACGATATTTTCGGAATGACAAGGAGCTTTATGAAAGAATGTCTTAAAAACTGGTTTGAGGATAACCCGGAGGCCTTTACGGAAGATATGGGAGCGGATTTTGATACGGTTATGACCTCTTACCGCTTTTATGACGAAAAGGTGTCCTTTGACAAAAACTTTAATTTTGACCCTCCCCTTAATACGGTTACATGCATAATCGAAATCAGAGACCAAAATGACGATATATGTATGCACTACAGGGGAATATACGATTGTAAATTGAATATGATAGATGACTATATTTTAAAGTAAATGAAAACCTCCTGCCGTAATCATTCCGGCAGGAGGTTTTTTATCTGCTTCTCTTGAATTTATTAATAAAATAGCATGCCGCATCTACACTTTCCTTATGGACAAGTATAACGTACTGCCTCGAATTACTGCGGTCATTGCCGAAATCCATGGCAGATGTCCGCCTGCCTCCCAAAATAGAGAAAATAAGAGTACGGTTTCCTCTGGGGTCGCGTATTTTTGTTTTCATATCCAGACCCTCGTTTTCCAAAAAGGCCTTAAGACCAAAAAATTCTTCCGCATCGTATGTGCTATAAACTTCTCTGTAGGAAAACATAATAATACCTCCTTGCCTTTTGGCAGATTATCAGAATATAAATAGGTACTCATTTGATGTTTTTACGCTTATTCTCCCTTGTAATTTTCCTTTATCAGATGCTCGGCCATTTCAAAGTCGTTTTTTGGATACATAGAGATAGTATTGGGTCTGACATTCCGTATCCTCAAAGAAGGTGTGAAGAGTGCCTTTTCTGCGGTTTGCGGAGCCGGTATATTTTGTATATGTGCTGTAGGATATTCCGTTGTCCTTTAAAATTTCTATTACCGTGGAAAACTGGCTTACATTGAAGGTGGTAAAAACCTCCCTTTCGCCTTTTAAAAAGTGCTTCAGTCTCCTCATACAGACCCCTCCTTAACGCTTATTCATCTTCCAGACAGCCATAGTCTATTATAATTTTATTGCAGCTTATGCAGTTATAAGCGGCTGCCGAAAATCCTGTAAAGCGGTTGCCTTTACAAATATGAATTACATCACTGTGCAGTTCTTCAGACGCGAAAACATATTTTTTCATACTCCATTTCAATGCGCTGGAACTTTGTATAACGCCTTTAATCATATCTTTTCCGCAGTATGGACACTTCATAATAACACCTCAGCTTCTCTGGATTTATAGATCGATTTTAAATTATATAAGATATATGACTCCTGAATAATATCCAACAGCTTCACCGGATACAGCATCAACATTCATCTTTGTCATTGACAGGGTACCGGAATACATTCTGCCAAGACAGGTTGAAGTTATGTATATATTTTTAGGAGAAAGCAAGTCATAAGTTATATATGTAAACTCCTGTATACTATAGCTTGAAGGGATAGAATCGTCTGTATCAGCGGAAGCATATTTTACAAGACTTTGCCAAGGAACTTCCAGATGAATATCTTCCATTGTTTCCGGTGTATCTCCATATTCCACGTCTGTAACTATGGTTTCCATTTGCTCAAGTTCGATTCCGGTCAATACGGTATCGGTAGTGGCAAATACGGTGAACAGGGCAATGGGCACGATAAAAGTGATGATAAGCGCTCCGACGGATATTTTTTTATATTTTATGACTGCTTCGATCCTTTCTCTCAGCTGGGAGCTTTTAAAGTGAAAGCAGAAAACTTTCCGTCTGGTCATATCCTCCGCTGCCTTGATAAGTGCGTTGGCGTAGATTGTGCGGTTTTCTTCGCCTATATTTTTTATCACATATCTGTCGGCACTTATTTCCATATCTCTGTCAAGATAAATATACATTACCCAGACAAATGGATTATACCAGTAAAGGCAGACCATTATTGTGGATATTATTTTGATAAGAGTATGAAAATATTTTATGTGGCCTGCTTCGTGCAGAAGGACGCATTTGACAAGCTCTGTGTTATCAAAATCAAAGCCTTCAGGGAAAAATATCGTCGGCCTTATGATACCAAGGGCCGCAGGAGAAGCAAGAGAAGGCAGGATCTTTATCCTTATGCCGCGTCTTGGAGCTTTTTCTCCAAAAAGCTGAAGCAGACTTATATCATCTGCATCATAGGCATTTTTTGTCATCCTTACAAGGCTTATGTACTGATACAGGAAATACAGCCCCAATGCCAGAGCCACAGATGTCCAAAGTATTTTATAGGCTGGAGAGGAGGGCCCCGGAGTGTTCTGGATTATGTCGGATATGGGATTATATTCAGGCATGTATTTTATCCCGGCAAGATCTGCGGCCGCAAATTCCATCCGTATCAAAAGGTTCCAGAAACTGTACTTTGAGGTTATGTCCGTAGGAATAAAAAGCCTTATGGCTATTACGACCCACATAAGGCAGAAAACGCCATGGGGTATGCGGTTTTTAAATATCCTACGCACCAGAAGCGTCACGGCTATCATAACTGCGGCGGATACGTTGAGCGCCAGTATATTCATGATATCACCTGCTGTCGTTGTTTTTTGCCTTTGTCTGTTTCAGGCTGTCCACAAGGTCTTTAAGTTCCTGGATTTCCTCATCGGTTAGGCTTTCACTTTTTAAAAAAGTGTTTAAAAAACTTTTTTTAGAGTTATTAAAGAACTCTGAGAGCAGGTCAGATATCTTTGCCGACTGGACCTCAGACCTTTTTACCAAAGGACGGCATATAAATCCGGGGTCATTTCTTTCCACAAACTTCTTTTCGATGCATTTTTGAAGTACTGTATATGTGGTGCTTCTTTTCCAGCCTATGGTCTCCTCCAGGGTCTTATATATCCTGTTTGCCGGCAAGGGCCCGCTTTTCCATAATAGGTCAAGTATTTTCAGCTCGGTTTCCCTTATATTCACTTTTATGCCCTCCAATCTGTCTAAGTACCTAGACAAAGTATATCATGCTTTTGTTTGCTTTACAATTAGTTACAGAATATCTTTTTTGTCACCATCTCCAAATTTTTATATCGATTATTGTGCATTTTTAAGTCAACGGCTTAGTTTTTACAAAACTGGCAATACTATCATTTGATATATGTTTGAGCTGAAAATAAAGCATTCTTTCAACTTTATTAAATTTACATAAGTCCTCATTCTTATATTGAAAAAAATTTTGAAAAAGGTTAATATTAAATATACTGGGTTTATTATACTCAGTTTCAGGAATTTGAATGGACAGACGCGCAAAAATGCGCCTTTATATAGGATACTGATGGACTTGATAATACGGATTGCAGAGAGGGGCAAGCTATATGTTCGGAAGAGATATGGGAATAGATTTAGGTACAGCCAATACCCTTGTTTATGTCAGAGGAAGAGGAATAGTCGTTAACGAACCGTCCGTTGTGGCGGTAAATACAAATACCAATGAGGTGCTTGCGGTAGGAAACGAAGCAAAGGAAATGATAGGCAGAACACCCGGAAATATCGTGGCAATACGCCCCGTAAAGGACGGCGTTATAGCCGATTTTGCCATAACCCAGGCAATGCTCAGGTATTTTATTGATAAGGCATATACCAGGTCGCTTTTCGGTCCTAAGCCGAGGGTAATCGTATGTGTGCCTTCAGGCGTTACGGAAGTTGAAAAAAGAGCCGTTGTTGAAGCTGCCATTGCGGCGGGAGCCAGGGACAGAGAGGCATACCTCATAGAAGAACCCATGGCGGCATCCATAGGAGCGGGCCTTCCCGTTGAGGAACCTACAGGAAGTATGATAGTTGACATCGGAGGCGGCACCAGTGAGGTGGCAGTCATTTCCCTTGGAGGAATCGTTACAAGCACATCTCTCAGAGTAGCGGGAGACGAGCTTGACTCCTATATAGGAGCCTATATAAAAAAGGAATACAACCTGGCCATCGGCGACAGAACAGCGGAAGAAATAAAACTTACCATAGGTTCGGCTTATCCCAAGGACGTGCTTGAGGAAATGGATATACGAGGCAGGGACCTGCTTACGGGACTTCCCAAGACCATCACCATAACCAGTGATGAGATACAGAAGGCCCTCCATGACCCCATTCATGAAATAATCGATACGATTAAGCAGACCCTTGAGTCAACACCTCCCGAGCTGGCGGCCGACGTTATGGAGACGGGCATAATGCTTACGGGCGGAGGAGCTCTTCTTTCGGGTCTTGACAGACTTATAGCCGAGGAAACGGGAATGCCCGTAAACGTGGCTGACGAGCCTCTTAACTGTGTTGTAAAGGGTACGGGAATCGTTCTTGAGAAAATAGACAAGCTTAAAGGCGTGCTTATTTCCACCAGAAAACCAAAATTTTAACAGGGAGCGTTTTAAGTGAAGTTTTTTAATGAATATAAACGACAGCTCATCACCCTTGCGGTGATTGCGCTGGCTGTAATATCGTTTTTTACGGCAGGAAGCAAGATAAACGCCGGATTTTTCGATGACGAATTCGGCTTTGTCGTTACGCCTTTTCAGGGAGCGGTGGCATCTGTAACCGACTGGGTAGGCAACTCAGTGGACACCATAGTCCGCAGAAACGAGCTTGCCGACGAAAACAGGGAGCTTAAGGAAAAGATAGAGGAGCTTGAGACAGAAAATAAGAGACTTTCTCTTTACGAAGACGAAAACGAACAGCTGTCTTCTCTTTTAGAGGTAGCCCAGAAATATAAAGACTATGAAACTACCGGAGCAAGGGTTATTGCCAAGGATACGGGCGTATGGTATGACAGTTTTCTTATTGATAAGGGAAGTATGGACGACATCGAGGCAAATATGCCTGTTATCAGTGCAGGAGGCCTTGTGGGCAGGGTAGTAAAATCCAGCGCCACATACTCCAATGTATACAGCATTTTGGACAGCCGTTCATCCGTTTCTGCACAAAGTCTCAGGACCGGCGACCTGGGCGTAGTTACCGGCGACCATGAGCTTATGGAGCAGGGACTTTGCAAGATGGAATACATAGATTCCGACGCGGAGATAATGGAAGGCGACGAGATTGTCACATCAAACTTAAGCGAATACTATCCGGCGGGCATAAGCATAGGATATGTAAGAGAGATACACAAGGACGAAAACGGACTTACTAAGTATGCGGTCATAGAGCCTACGGCTGACCTGAAACATCTGGATACACTTCTTGTGATAATGGAAGTTTTGGACAAGCCTGCGGAGGTAAACTGATATGCTTAATGTAATAGTTACTGCGGTAGTACTTATCGTAAATTTTATACTGCAGTCAACGGTGCTCCAGCTCATAGAGATAAGGGGAGTTATCCCGGATACAATGATAATAATTATTGTGTCCTATGCTCTTTTGAGGGGGCAGACTGCGGGAGCGGCCACCGGATTTGCGGCGGGGCTCATTTATGACATATTTTTTGGAAGTTCATTGGGCTTTTATGCTCTTATGGGCTTTCTTGTGGGACATTTCTGCGGAATATGCCACAGAAATTTTTACAGAGAAAACTATATTCTTCCCGTTACCCTCTCGGTTATATCCAATCTCATAGTAGGACTTGTGATATATATAACGGGATTTTTGCTTAAAAACAACTATGACGTATTTTATTATCTGCTGGCGGTCATAGTACCGCAGTCTGTATACACAGGCATTGCGTCAATTGCCCTTTACAGGCTTTTATACAGCATAAACAATAAGGTCGAGAAAAAGGAAAGGGAAACAAGAAGGCTTTTTTGATTTTCCCTGCAAAGGAATGAAGAGATTTGGATACACTTAAGGAACGTCTCGGCGAACTGCTGAGAAATCGTCTTTTTGTTCTTCTGGCAGCGGCTGCGGTCATCTTTATGATACTCGTGGGACGTTTGTTTTTTATGCAGATAGTCAATGGAGAAGAGGCTGACGCCAGCCTTACTTCAAGCGTTACCCGTGAGGTTACAATACCTGCGGCCAGAGGCAATATATATGACAGATACGGAAGACCCCTTGCTGTCAATGAGGCTGCATTTTCCGTTGAGATAGACGACAGTATAACCGTCGATTATGAGGATGCGGACGCCGAAGCCGTAAGCCTCTATAAAAAATTAATAAAAAACGGATATGTGGTAGGGGATGACCTTCCCATAACAAAGGATGCGCCTTATGAGTTTACCATTTCTTCGGACGAGCTTGAGGAATGGAAGACGAATATAGGGCTCACCAAAAAACAGATGAATTATACGGCGGAGGAGACTCTTAACTATCTTTATGAGAGATTCGGCATAACAGATGCCGATATGACAGAAGAGGAAAAGAGGGCTCTGGTTTCGCTGGGCATAAATATAAACGACAAAAACATAATGATAACCAATCTTATAATGACCATAGAGACCAACGGCGGAGAAATAGTTGACGAGCTTCCCATATCCCAGGAGCAGCCTTACTATTTCCTGCTTGAAGATGAAGACGAGATACTTTCATGGAAATCGTCGGTATCCATGTCTGAAGAAGAGCTGGACTATGATGCGGAAGAATCTATGCAGTATCTCATAGAGCTGTTTGGCATACCGGAGAATATATCACCTTCCATGCAGAGAAAGGTGGCGGCTGTAAGATATTCGCTGTATCTGCAGAGATATAAAAAATACCAGCCCGTAACGGTCGCAAGGGAAATAAACGATGAAGTAATAGCGGCTGTGGAGGAAAACCTGGATAAATTCCCCGGAGTTTCCGTTGAGACGGAATCCATGAGGGTCTATGAAGACGGTGAAATATTCTCAAACATAATCGGATATATAAGACAGATATCCGATACGGAACTTCAGGAATACAGTGAATACGGATATACTTCCGGAGACATAGTCGGAAAGACCGGAATAGAAAAGGTAATGGAGCTTGAGCTTAACGGACAGGACGGAAAAATGCTCGTTGAGGTCGACAATATGGGACGAAAGATAAGCACCCTCGAGACGGAAGCACCCGTTTCGGGAGACGACGTATTCCTTACGATAGATAAGGAGCTCCAGATATCAGCCTATAATTACTTGAAGGATGCCCTGGCAGACGCCATAATAACAAGACTTACATCAGAGCTTGAAAAGGACGTGCCTGTAACACTTAAACAGCTGTTTACTTCCATGATAGACAGCAACAACATATCCGTTACGGAAGTAATGAAGGCTGAGGACGGATATCAGAAGGTTCTTAAGGACATTATACTTGCCCATGACCCTGATATAGACGTAACGGACTCAGAGGATAAGACCGAGGCTAAACAGGTGCTTACAAATGCCGTTGACAACGGAACAATATCCTATACTACCCTGATATATGTAATGATAGAGCAGGGTGTAATTACGGCCGATGACAACTATAAGGCAAGGATAGCATCAGGAGAGCTTATGCCCTTTAACGTAATAATTGAAAAACTTGAGTCAGGAGACTTGGAGCCTGCGGAGACGGGACTTGAGCCCTGCACAGGTTCGGTTGTCGTTTCCGACGTAAATTCAGGAGAGGTACTGGCGCTTGTGACATACCCTTCCTATGACAATAATGAGCTTGTAAATACGTTTAATAACGAATACTATAATAAACTTCTGGAGGACCCTACAACACCTCTGGTAAACAGACCGCTTATGCAGAAAAAAGCGCCCGGTTCAACTCTTAAGATGATAACTGCCATAGCCGGTCTTGAGACAGGAGTCATAATTCCCGATACGCAGATAAGGGATAAGGGTGTATTTAAAGATGCCGGTACTCCCTATGCAAACTGTCTCATATATTCGCTTAACGGTTCAACCCATGGATATGTAGACGTATCCCATGCCCTGGAAGTATCATGTAACTATTTCTTCTATGAAGTAGGATACCAGCTTGGAAATGATACGGAAAACCCCAGAAGCCTTAAGGGTATAACAATACTGGATGAATATTATGACGCATTCGGCCTCAACTCTCCTACTGGAGTGGAAATAGGCGAGAGTGCACCTTCCATGGCTTCTCCTTCCTATAAAGAAGAAGTTATCAAATGGCAGAATCCTGAAGCCACATCAAGCCAGACGGCATGGACTTCAGGTGATACAATACGTGCGGCCATCGGACAGTCTGTAAACAGCTTCTCAGCCGCAAGTATGAATAAATATGTGGCTACTTTAGCCAACGGCGGAACAAGGTACAAAATGCACCTGCTGGATAAGGTAAAGAGCTCAGACGGCACCGTTACCGAAGAGGTAGAGGAAACCGTTGAAAACGTACTTGAGATAGCCCCTGAAAATCTTGAGGCTGTTTATGAAGGTATGCTGCTTGTAACCCAGGGAAGCAAGGGTACACTTAGAAATGTATTCAAGGATTTCCCCATTGATGTGGCAGCTAAATCAGGTACCGCCGAAGAAAACAAAAACTTAAGTTCACATGTATGGTTTGTGGGATTTGCTCCCTATGATGACCCTCAGATAGCCGTTACGGTAATGATACCCTTCGGTGACGTTACAGGCTCACCGGCGGCAGTAGTTGCCAGAAATGTAATAGGCGAATATATGGGACTTAACTATCAGTCCGACAGCGGATATATGGAAAACTATCTGACTGAATAAATTTAAAACGTTCCTTGAAAACATAATATCCGAAATCCTTAAGAGAAATATTTGTAAATATATGTAAATATTTGCTGACGAAATAGTCTCCCACTCATGTATATTTTTGCTAGAATACAAATAAGCTAATTGTTTTGCACTAAATAAGTGCGGAAATGTTCTTTTGCTAGGAGGATAACACATGAGTGAAGTAATAGTTGTAACAAGCGGAAAGGGAGGCGTCGGAAAAACGACTACCTCTGCCAATATCGGATGCGGACTTGCTCTTGCGGGTAAAAAAGTTGTTCTGGTGGACTCAGATATAGGATTAAGAAATCTTGACGTTGTTATGGGACTGGAAAACAGGATAGTGTATGACCTGGTGGATGTCATCGAAGGCTCCTGCAGGCTTAAGCAGGCGCTTATAAAGGACAAGCGCTATCCCGGACTTTTCCTGCTCCCTGCAGCGCAGACGAGGGATAAAAATGCGGTATCTCCCGAACAGATGAAAAAATTATGCCAGAATATAAGGGATATGGGCTTTGAGTACATAATCATTGACTGTCCGGCAGGAATAGAGCAGGGATTTAAAAACGCCATTGCCGGAGCCGACAGAGCGGTCGTAGTTACTACGCCGGAAGTAAGCGCCGTAAGGGACGCCGACAGGATAATCGGACTGCTTGAAGCAAACGGGCTCAATAATCCCGGACTTATCGTTAACCGTATAAAAATGGATATGGTGAAACGCGGAGATATGATGTCGGTGGAAGACGTTAAGGAAATACTTTCCGTAGATGTGCTCGGAGTGGTGCCCGACGACGAAGCCGTTGTGGTAACTACCAACAGAGGAGAGCCGGCGGTGGCCGACGATACCACAAGGGTCGGAAAAGCCTACAGGAATATAACCTCAAGGATACTCGGCGAGGATGTTCCTCTTATGAGTCTTGATGAAAATGAAGGCTTCTTCGGAAAGATTAAAAAGATGTTTGCTCGTTGATTGACTGTTCTGTTAAGGATGTGGATGTTATGGATATTCTCGGTTTATTAAAAAATAATGCGGCCAGGAGCGGCGGCGTTGCCAAGGACAGGCTGAAACTTGTGCTTGTCCATGACAGGGTGGGCTGTTCCTATACAGTGCTTGAAATGCTGAAAACAGATATACTTAACGTCATTTCGGGTTATATGGAAATAGACGAGGACGAGCTTGACATAAGACTTACTCATATTAAGGAGGCTCAGGGAGAAGTCCCTGTACTCTATGCCAATATTCCCGTAAAAAGCCTGAGAATGGCGAAAACCGTTTAAGTATACTATCTGATTAAAAAGGGGCGCATAATTATATTATGCGTCCCTTTTGTTACGGGAGTGTAGAAATATGATAAGTGTTAATAAAGCGAAGTTTCAAAACTTAGATAAATGGCTCGTAGCCGCGGTGTGCGTGCTGAGCATATTCGGAATAATATGTATCGGAAGCGCACTCCATGTAAATCTCGGAGAAGACCCGTCAAACTACTATTCACAGATGGTGTTCTTCGCCACGGGACTTGTGATAATGTTCATAGTCGCCTTTTTTGACATTGACTATTTGTCCAGATTTGACAGGACTTTGTATATTGTCAACATACTCCTTCTGGTGGCGGTTATACTTGTGGGCTCCAGCTCCAACAACGCCGTAAGATGGATAAAAATCGGTCCCGTAAGACTTCAGCCGTCCGAATTTTCGAAAGTTATTATGATCTTTTGTATGGCGAATTTTATTGACAAAAAAAAGGATTCGATTAATAATATAAGTATATTGGCGCGGTTATGCGCTCTTGTCATAGTTCCTGTTATACTGGTGTTTGTCCAGCCTGCGCTTTCTGCAAGTTTGGTAATTCTCTTTATATTTTGTGTGCAGATGTTTGTGGCTGAGATAGACTACAGGTTCATAGGCAAGATACTAATAATAGTAGTTCCGATTGTAGCGGTTATTGTACTGGACTCAATACGCGAGGACCCTATTTTTGTGGACCTGATATTCAAAGACTATATGATAACCCGTATAAAGGACCTGGTAATACAGGACCCCAGCTCTGAAACATACTATCAGACGATGAAATCCATAAGCGCCATTTCCAGCGGACAGCTTACGGGTAAGGGACTTTATCAGGGAACGCTGAACCAGCTTTCTTACCTGCCCGAGCCCCAGAATGACTTCATCTTTTCGGTAATAGGCGAGGAGTTCGGATTTATAGGCTGTATGGTAGTTCTCGGACTTCTGTTTTTTATCATCATAAGATGTATATTAATAGCCATGGAGTCAAGGGATATGAAAGAAAGGATCATAGCTTCAGGAGTTGCGGGAATGCTCATATTTCAGACATTTGTCAATGTCGGAGTTGCTACAGGAATAATGCCAAACACAGGCATGTCCCTCCCCTTTGTAAGTTCGGGAGGCAGTTCGCTGTGGACAAATATGGCGGCAATAGGTCTTGTTTTGAATATCGATCTGCGTCGCTCAAGGACGCTTTTTGAGGGGGAATATTAAAATGAACATAGCACTTATCGCACACGATAATAAGAAAAAACTAATGGAAAATCTTTGCATTGCATATAGAAACATACTTATAAAGCATAATCTCTATGCCACAGGCGGCACAGGCAGACTTGTTGAGGAAACAGCAAATCTTTCGGTGCATAAATATCTGGCAGGCCATCTCGGAGGAGAACAGCAGCTGGGTGCCCAGGTGGCAAATAATGATATAGACCTTGTTATATTTTTAAGAGACCCCGTTTCTCCTAAAAATTATGAACCTGACATCAACAGCATACTGCGTCTTTGCGACGTGCATAACATACCTCTGGCAAGTAACCTTGCCACAGCCGAGATACTTCTTCTCGCCCTTGACAGAGGAGACCTTGACTGGAGGAATATGATCTAAATGAGCCTTCTGTTAAAGGTGATGGCTGTTTATTATTTGGCCGTCAATCTTGTGCTTTTTGTTATGATGGGAGTAGATAAGGTCAGGGCAAAAAGAAACGAATGGCGGATAAGAGAGGCTACGCTTGCGGCGGTTGCACTTTTAGGCGGCGGAATCGGCGGCTTTGCGGGAATGAAGCTTTTTCACCATAAAACAAAAAAATGGTATTTTTATTGCCTATTCACACTTGGAATAGTTCTGCACATTATTATTATATGGTGTGCCGGATTTAAAGCATAAAAGGGGTTTCCGCAGGAGTTTTTCTCGTGCGGATTTCTTGATTTAAACGAAAAATTTATGATCGGAGGTCATATTATGAATTTAAAGGAAAAAGTTGATGTTGCTATAATCGGCGGCGGAATCGGCGGTATTATGACAGCTTACAGACTTTTGGAGAAACACCCCGAACTTAAAGTAACGGTTATAGAAAGAGGACACGACATTGAAAAAAGAATCTGTCCTATGCTCACCAAAAAGACAGACCATTGTATCAAGTGTCCTACCTGTGCAATTATGGAAGGTATGGCCGGAGCGGGAGCGTTTTCAGACGGAAAATATGTTATCTCCACTGAATACGGCGGATGGCTCACGGAATTCCTTGAACCCGAGACCGTTATAGACTATATAGAGCAGGCGGACAGCATACTCGTTAAATTCGGAGCGACCACCGAAAGATTTATGCCTAATAACGAGCTTAAACTGGAATGTCTTAAACATGACCTCCATATGTCCCAGGCACAGCTGAAGCATCTGGGAACCGACAGTAACTTTGACACCATGAGAAAGCTCATAGATGACCTTAAGACAAGATGCGATATAATTACGGATACGGAAGTTACGGGCGTTGATAAGGACACAAGAATTGTGACCATGGTAAACGGCGGAAAGGAATACCATACCGAAGCTAAATATATCATCTTCGCCGTAGGAAGATTCGGAAGCAGATTTTTTGCAAAATGGTGCCAGGAGCACGATATCGAGCTGAAAAACAATCAGGTTGATATAGGTGTCCGTGTAGAGCTTCCCGCCATCATCTGGGATAACTTCTCCAAGAAGATATACGAGCCTAAAATATGGTACAGAAGCAAGAGATACGGCGATACCACAAGAATGTTCTGCTTTAACGAAAGAGGCGGCGTAGTTACGGAAAACACCGACGGAGTGCTTACGGTAAACGGACATTCTTACAGAGATGCCGCAAGAAAGACCCAGAACTCCAACTTTGCTCTGCTTTCAACCATAAGATTTACCCAGCCTTTCAATGACCCCATAAGCTATGCCAGAAACGTGGCAAGCCTTGCCAACCTTATTGCGGGCGGCGGAGTACTGGTACAGAGACTGGGAGACTTGGAAAACGGAAGAAGAACGGAATATAAGAGACTGGCCCAGTCCACCACAAGACCTACCATGCAGGCGGTGCCCGGAGATTTGAGCCTCTGTATGCCTAAACGTCAGCTTGACAACATAATCGAGACGCTCCATGCGCTGGATAAGATTGCGCCCGGTACGGCCAACTATGATACTCTCCTTTACGGAATAGAGTGTAAGTATTATTCGGCAAGACCCCAGACCGATGACTTTGAGATAAAGGGCTGCAAAGATATATTTGCCATAGGAGACGGCGCGGGATTCACACGCTCCCTTTCACAGGCAGCGGCTAACGGCCTTTATGTTGCCGATAAAATTTCCGAAAGAGAAAATTAATTTGAGGTAATCTATGTTTAAGAAGTTATATCCTGATATTTATGTACGCTCCATAGAGCATCTTCCCCTTAAGGAGCTTAAGAAAAGGGGAATAAAGGCGCTGGTGTTTGACATTGACAATACCATAGCTCCCTATGATGTGGCGGAGCCCGACGAGTGGGCATTGGGCGTGCTTGAAAATATAAGAAAGGAAGGCTTTAAAATATGCCTTCTTTCAAACAACAATGAAAACAGAATAAAAATATTCAACAGAAAGATAGGAGCATACGCCTACTGGAAGGCAGGTAAGCCCGGTACCAAAGGACTCAAAAAGGCCTTGGAGGATATGGGCTGTACAAACAGGGAAGCCGTAATGGTAGGAGACCAGGTATTTACGGATATGTGGTGCGGACATAATGCCGGTATGCTTTCAATAATGACTGCGCCCATATGTAACAGGGACCAGTTTGTCACAAAAATAAAGAGACCACTGGAAAAAGTTATAATGGCCATGTATTTCAGGAGGAAGAGGAAAAATGTGCGTTGACCTGGTAAGCGGAAAGACATCAGTATACGGAATAATAGGAAATCCGGTGGAAAAATCATTTTCACCCGTCCTTCAGAATACCATCGGCAGAGAGATGGGCTTTAATATGGTTTATGTGCCCTTCAAGGTAGAAAGGGGCCAGGTAAAGACAGCGGTTATGGGCGGACAGGCCCTTGGCATAAAGGGCTTTAACGTGACCGTACCCCATAAGATAGAGGTAATGGACGCTCTGTGCGGCATTGACAGTGTTGCCGAGAGGATAGGGGCCGTAAATACCCTTAAGCTTACGGAAAAGGGCTATGTGGGCTATAATACGGACATAATAGGCCTTAGAAAATGCTTTGAGGAGAGAAACACTTCCCTTAAGGGTAAAAATGTAGTTCTTGCCGGAGCAGGAGGAGCGGCAAATTCGGCGGCAATTCTTGCGGGAGAAGAAGGAGCGGCAAAGCTTGTAATAGTAAACCGTACCATTGAAAAGGCCGAGGAGCTGGCTGAAAGAGTAAGAAAAAACTATAATATCGAAGTAAAAACCTGCGGGTACAGCGATATTACGGAAATAGACAATCCGGAAATATTCATACAGACCACATCGGTCGGAATGGGTGACGGCGCGGGAAACACACCCGTTGAAAAAGCGGAATTTTTTAAAAACGTCAATATGGTTGTGGATATAATTTATACACCATGGGAGACAAGGCTTATGAAGGAAGCCGCCGAAATGGGAGCCGTAACCGTAAACGGATTTGATATGCTCTTTTATCAGGGACTGGCGTCCTTTGAGATATGGAATGATATAAAGGTGGACATCGATACAGCCGTTGCCCTTAAGAAAAAACTTACGGCCTTTTACCGCGGGAGGTAATGTTATGGAAGGAAAAAATATTATCCTTGTGGGATTTATGGGCTGTGGAAAAACGACCATAGGCAAAAAACTGGCCAAAATGTTCGACTATGAATTTATAGATATGGACATTGAGATAGAAGAAAAAAAGGGTATGAAGATAAGCGACATATTCAAAGAATACGGCGAGGGTGAATTCAGGAAAATGGAAACGGCCCTCTGCGGCGAGCTGTCTCAGAAAAGCGGGTGCGTAATAGCCACCGGCGGCGGTGTCATAAAAAACGAGGAAAATATGAGGCTGCTAAAAACAAACGGCAGTGTGCTCTATATAAAGGCGTCGCCTGAACATATCTATAAAAACATAAAAAACGATAAAACAAGACCGCTTTTAGACTGCGAGGACAAGCTTGAAAGAATAAAGACCCTTATGGAAGAAAGACGTCCCATGTATGAAGGAAGAAGCGACATTGCCGTGGAAATAACGGGAATGAACTCTTACGATGCTGCGGGGCTCATAAGGGAAACTCTTGAGAAGGAGAATATGATATGAAAAAAATATGTCTTATACATGGACCCAATATAAATTTTACGGGAATACGCGAAAAGGGAGTATACGGAAGCCTTTCCTATGACGAGATAAACGCCGAGATAAGAAAGAAGGCGCAGGAGATAGGCTTTGACATCGATATATTCCAGTCAAACCACGAAGGAGCCATAATAGACAAAATACAGCAGTGCTACGGACAGGCAGATGCCATAATAATAAATCCCGGAGCATATACCCACTACAGTTATGCCATAAGGGACGCCCTTGCATCGGTGGACCTTCCCGTAGTTGAAATCCATATGTCAAATATCCATAAAAGAGAGGAATTCAGACATACATCAGTTACGGTCCCCGTATGTACGGGACAGATATGCGGCTTTGGCTGGAAGGGATATCTGCTGGCATTGGATGCCGTAAAAAATATGTTTGAATAAAATTGGATATATTATTAAAAAATATATTGAAAAATCACGAAAAATAATTTAAACTTATATGAGACCTTTATACTGATTGAGGTATATTGAAATTTAAAATTTTGTGGCCGTGATAGGACGGCTTTATTATGAGGAGGAAAATTAATGATTTCTGCAGGTGAATTCAGAAACGGTGTTACAATCGAATATGAAGGAGATATTTATATAATCCTTGAGTTCCAGCACGTTAAACCCGGAAAGGGCGCTGCTTTCGTTCGTACAAAGATCAAAAACCTTAAGACAGGTTCAGTGGTTGAAAAGACTTTCAGACCCACAGAAAAGATGCCTAAGGCTCATATCGACAGACTTGAGATGCAGTATCTTTACACAGACGGTGACCTTTACCACTTCATGAACACAGAGAACTTCGAGCAGATAGCTGTTAACGCTGCTGACGTTGGAGATACACTTAAGTTCGTTAAGGAAAACGAAATGGTTAAGATTCTTTCATACGAAGGCGAAGTATTCGGTATCGAGCCTCCTTTATTTGTTGAGCTCGAAATCACAGAGACAGAGCCCGGATTTGCCGGAAACACAGCTACAGGTGCTACAAAACCCGCTATCGTTGAGACAGGCGCTCAGGTACTTGTACCTTTATTCATCAACCAGGGCGAAGTTATCAAAATCGACACAAGAACAGGCGAATACCTCGGAAGAGCAAACGGCTGATAACTGTTTTATGAACTTAAGGGAATACTTTTGTATTCCCTTTTTTGTTTAGATACGCAGGTATTTAAGAGAGGAGATGCATTTATGAGAGAGGTTATTAAAAAAATATCGTATTTAAGGGGATTATGCAACGGATACGGTTTTGACAGAAACACAAAGGAAGGAACTGTGCTTTTGGGGATACTTGATGTGCTTGACGATATGGCGGATGCCATTGATAATCTCAGTCTCTGCACAGGCTGTGAGGATTCCGACGAAAACGAGGAAGAATACAGCTATGCTTTTATCTGTCCTAACTGCGGACAGGAGCTGGAAGTGGACGAGGAGATACTTGACAGCGAGGAGGAACTTACCTGTCCTGCCTGCGGAAATATAATACCTGTTCTTAACGAATTTGCTGATTTTGACGATGATGAGGAGTAAAAACTTATCATAAAATAAGACTGTGAATTTTATTAAGTCCGGAAATGAATCCTCTTTGTATGTACATAGAGAACATTTTCGGACTTTTGTTTTTTTATAATAAACATTTATGAAAAGACATTTACATAAATCATATTTTTTGCCGTTTTCAGAAGGAAATCGGCTTAATTTGCAGTATTAAATATATATAAGTATCAGGCATTGGGAGGTGGTTATTATGGGACTTCGTGAAAAGCAGGAGGAAATCGAGGATAAGATACTCGGCCCCTTTGCTTCAAAAAGCGCGCAGACAAAGGGCAGGATGCGCAAAGAGGAAAAGTGTGACATCAGGACTGATTTTCAGAGGGACAGGGACAGGATAATACACTGTAAGGCATTCAGAAGAATGAAACATAAGACCCAGGTGTTCATATCCCCTGAGGGCGACCATTACCGCACCAGGCTGACCCATACGCTGGAAGTTGCACAGATAGCAAGGACCATAGCCAGAGCGCTGTCTCTCAATGAAGACTTGACGGAAGCCATAGCCTTAGGCCACGACCTGGGCCATACTCCCTTTGGACACGCGGGAGAAGAAACTTTGGACGAACTCCACAGAGAGGGCTTTGAGCATAATAAACAGAGCCTCAGAGTTGTGGATATGATAGAAAAGAACGGACTGGGACTCAATCTGACATGGGAGGTAAGGGACGGCATACTCAACCATAGGACAAGCTGTAAACCGTCCACCATGGAAGGCCTTGTGGTAAGACTTTCGGACAAGATAGCATATACAAACCATGATATTGACGATGCCATAAGGGCAGGAGTTATAAAAGACATACCCGAAGAATTCAAAGAAGTCATAGGCGACACCTCAAGCTCAAGGATAAATGCCATGATAAGGGACACCATATCAAACAGTGAGGGCATAAGGGATATAAAAATGAGCGATGATATGAGGGATACCCTCTCGGGATTAAGGCAGTTTATGTTCAAGACCGTGTACCTGAGCGACCATGCTCTTAAGGAAAAAGAAAAAGTAAAAACAATGATATCGCATTTATACTATTATTATCTGGAACATCCCGAACAGATGGAGAGCGAATTTATGCATCTTATTAAAAACGGAGAGCATAAGGACACGGTAGTATGTGATTATATAGCTTGTATGACAGACAGGTTCTCAATAGCCACATTTAAGAAGCTTTTTATACCAAGCTCCTGGAATATTTACTGATAACTGAGGGGATATTTAATAACAACTTGCTAAATAGCGGCGTTCCTTTTGGGAAAGTATACAAACATTGAGAAAACAGAAGGATTTTAGGCATATGGTGTCGAATTTATAAAAGGCAGAACAGGTGGTAATGAAAAAATGCTTTATCCTCAGGAGCTTATTGACGAGATAAGAACACAAAACGATATAGTGAGCGTGATCTCCGAATACATAGCGCTGAAACCAAAGGGAAGCTCTTATTTTGGGCTGTGTCCGTTTCATAATGAGTCCACACCGTCCTTTTCGGTAAGTGCGGACAAGCAGTTTTACTATTGTTTCGGATGCGGTGAGAGCGGAAACGTATACAGTTTTATTATGCGTATGGAAAACTGTGATTTCCCCGAAGCGGTTAAAAGACTGGCAGACAGAGCGCATATATCACTGCCTGAGCCCGAATATTCCGCCGAAGCGGCAAGGGCTGAAAGGCTTAAACAGCAGATATATGAGATGCACAGGGCTGCGGGAAGGTATTATTATGCGGCGCTCCACAGCAGAAACGGCGAAAGAGCCCTTAAATACCTTAATGAAAGAGGCGTTAAAGAGGAGATACAAAAGAGGTTCGGAATAGGATATGCTCCTTCGGGAAGGGACCACCTTTGCAGATATTTAAAGGAAAAAGGCTTTTCCACCGACGCTATGATAAAAAGCGGACTGGTAATGGTTTCTAAGGACGGAAAGGGTCTGTATGACAGATTTTTCAACAGGCTGATGTTCCCCATATTTGATTTACAGGGACGTCCCATTGCCTTTGGAGGAAGAGTAATAGATAAGGGCGAGCCCAAATATCTGAACTCACCGGAAACGGTGGTTTTCAATAAAAGCAGGACTTTGTATGGAATGAATTTTGCAAAAGCCGCAAGGAAAAAGGAAATAATACTTGTTGAAGGCTATATGGATATGATAAGCATTTACCAGGCAGGATTTCCCAATGTTGTGGCGGGCCTTGGAACGGCCTTCAATAACGACCACGCAAGGACCCTGAGAAAACTTGCGGACAGTGTAATACTTCTGTATGACAGCGACGAAGCAGGAACAAGGGCAGCGCTGAGAGCCATACCCGTACTTGTGAACAACGGATTTGATGTTAAGGTTACCCAGGTCAAGGGGGCAAAGGATGCCGATGAGTTTATCAAAAAGTATGGAGCAGAGGCTTTCGGAAAACTTATTGTTGACGCTGTCAGCCATATAACATTCAGAATCGGCTGTGCAGGAAAGAATTATAATTTGGAAAATGCGGACCATAGGGTAAGATTTGCGGAGGAAGCCGCCAAAATACTTGCCGATGTCGCAAACGACATTGAAAGAGACGTATATACCAAGGAGACCGCTGCCGTATGCGGCATAGACGAGGCTGCTTTAAGGAGCAGAATAAGCAGGATAAGGGACGCATCGGAAAGTGAATTCCTTATGGAAGCGGAAAAGAAGAGAAAACGTGTCTACAGCGATAAGGAAAGCAGAGATATAAGACCAAAGGGAATAACGGAGGCACAGAAAACGATACTGTCAATGGCAGTTGAAAACGATAAGGTTTTAAAGGCTGTTTTTTCGGTGCTTAAGGCTGAAGAATTTGAGGACGGAGTTTACAGAACACTGGCTGAAAGAATTTATAATGACAGCGTAAGCGGCAGGAAAAGCGTGCCGGCGGATCTGGTGAGCTGTTTTGAGAATATAGAGGACCAGAATACGGCAGCCGCGGTATTTGCCGTAAAAAATGATATAGATAATGTTTCAAAACTTGAGAAGGCTGTCACGGAAAATGTGCGCCTTATCAAGAAAAATTATACGGATAGTCTTTTGGCTAAGGCTTCCACTGCCGAAGAGGTAAAAAGACTTATAGATGTGAAAAGAAAACTAGATGAATTGTATATAACGATTTCGGACAGTTAACAATATTGAGTAGTTAAGAAGGGAAGGATTGAAATTGAAATCCGGCGAAGAAAACGTATTAATGACCAGACTTAAAGAGCTTGTCGCCATGGGCAAAAGCCACAAAGGTGTGCTCGAATATAAAGAAATAATGGATTACCTCGGCGATATTGAGCTTGATACCGAACAGATGGACAAGGTATACGAGTTCCTTGAAAGCCAGGGCATAGATATGATTGGAAATATCGACGCTGAGGAAGAAGTCGAAAAGGACATAGACCTTTCACTTCCCGAAGGTATAAATATTGACGATCCTGTCCGTATGTATCTTAAAGAAATCGGAAAAGTGCCCCTTTTGAGCGCAGAGGAAGAAACAGAGCTTGCAAAAAGAATGGAAGAGGGCGACGAAGCTGCCAAGAAAAAGCTGGCTGAAGCCAACCTCAGACTTGTTGTAAGTATAGCAAAGAGATATGTGGGAAGAGGTATGCTTTTCCTTGACCTTATACAGGAAGGAAACCTCGGACTTATAAAGGCAGTAGAAAAATTCGACTACCGTAAAGGATATAAATTCTCAACCTATGCCACATGGTGGATACGCCAGGCCATAACAAGATCCATTGCGGACCAGGCAAGGACCATACGTATACCCGTGCATATGGTAGAGACTATAAATAAGCTCATCAGAGTATCAAGACAGCTTGTTCAGGAACTTGGAAGGGAGCCTTCGGCGGAAGAGCTCGCCAAGGAAATGGAGATGCCTGTTGACAAGGTAAGAGAGATAATGAAGATAGCGCAGGAGCCCGTTTCCCTTGAAACACCCATCGGTGAGGAGGAAGACAGCCACCTTGGAGACTTCATCCCCGATGACGATATACCCGCTCCGGCAGACGCTGCGGCATTTACACTGCTTAAAGAGCAGCTTATGGAAGTGCTGGACACTCTTACCGACAGGGAGAAAAAAGTTCTTACCCTCAGATTTGGACTGGAGGACGGACGTGCCAGAACCCTTGAGGAGGTCGGCAAAGAATTTAACGTAACCAGAGAGAGAATAAGACAGATCGAGGCGAAAGCGCTTAGAAAACTTAGACATCCCAGCAGAAGCAAAAAGCTCAAAGATTATCTGGAGTAAAATTAAGCTGCCGTCCTTTATAAATAAGGACGGCTTTTTTAGAGAGGTGCCCTATGGAAATATCAGAAAGACTGAAAACAGTCGCTTCATTTGTAAGAACAAGCAGGACCATAGCCGACATAGGAACGGACCATGGATACATACCCATATATCTCTGTCTGGAGGATGCCATAGACAGGGCCATAGCCTGTGACGTCAACAGGGAGCCCGTAAGGAGAGCGGAATGCAATATAAATATGTACGGCCTTGGAAGCAGGATAGAAACAAGGCTCGGAGACGGTCTGAAGCCCCTGAAACAGAATGAGACGGAAGGCGTTGTCATTGCGGGAATGGGCGGAATGCTCATAATAGAGATACTTGACGAATGCCTTGAAAAGACAGGAGAAATAAACGAACTTGTTCTCCAGCCCCAGACCGATGTGGATAAGGTAAGAAAATATCTGCATAAAATCGGATTTAAGATAGATGATGAAGATATGATTTTCGAAGACGGAATATACTATAATGTTATCAGGGCTGTGCGCGGAAGAGAAAAATATGATAATGAAGCGGACTATCTTTTCGGAAAAATAAATATCGAAAGAAAAAACGCCGTGCTTAAGGAATTTCTTCTGAAGGATATGGCAAAGACGGATAAAATAATAGAAAAGCTTAAAGAGGCGGACACAAGCAATTCCCAGAAAAGAACGGCCGACCTCGAGAAATACAAAGAAATATGCGAGGGGGTATATAAATGTCTGTAAAATGCAGAGATATAATGTGGTTTATGGAGGACCTGGCACCGGCGGCATATGCCGAAGAGTGGGATAATCCGGGACTTAATATAGGAGACCCCGACGCTGATGTGAAAAAGATAATAGTTGCCCTTGATGCCACGGAAGATGTCATAGACGAGGCCATAGAAAAGGGAGCGGATATGATAGTTACCCATCATCCACTGCTTTTTCACGCCGTTAAAAAAATAAATTATGACAGACCCGATGGAAGGAAAATAATAAAACTGATAAAAAACAATATAAATATGTTTGCGGCGCATACTAATCTTGATGCGGCAAAGGGCGGTACCAATGATGTTTTGGCTGAAATGATTGGCTTAAAAAATCTTACGGTGCTGTCTGAGGGCTGCGAAGACGGTATAGGAATAGGAAAAATCGGTTACTTTGAGGGAGATATGACCCTCGGAATGCTTTCCGTAAAAATAAAGGAAGCCCTTGGCCTGGATGCCGTAAGGGTAATAGGAAATCTCAGCTCAAAGGTGGAAAAGGCGGCGCTCTGTACGGGTGCGGGCGGTGAGTTTATGGACGACGCCGTAAGAGAAGGCTGTGACGTTTTTATAACTTCGGATATAAGATACCACGAGGCCATGGACGCCGTTGATAAAAAGATAGCGCTTATTGATGCCACACATTATGCCACGGAAAATATAATAGTACCCGTTATAGCCCAGTATCTCCGCAAAAAGCTGGATACAAGAGGAATAAAAGATGTTGAAGTCATAGAGACTACTGTTAATGGGCAGCCCTTTGTTCATATATGAGAAAGGATTGAGGCATTTGGTTGAAATTACTGTTATGGGAGAGACTTTAAATGTTTCTCAGGATACTACTTATCTGGAACTTTCAAAAAAATATAATACAGGAAAGCTTATAATGGCGGCTAAAGTCGGAAATACCCTTAAGGAGCTTACATCAAATGTTTCCGACGGAGACGAGATAGAATTTATCGATATGACAAATCCTGAAGGTATGAGCATATATATGAGGACGGCATGTATGGTAATGCTTAAGGCCGTTGACGATGTGCTTGGCCATGGCACGGAGACTGTCATCGAAAACTCCATTAAAAAGAATTTTTACTGTGAGATACACAAGGGAGAGACAGCCGTTGACGATGAACTGGTTTCAAAAATAAAGAAACGTATGGACGAGATAATAGCGGCCGATATGCCCATAGTAAGGGAAAGACTTTCCCACGAGGAAGCCATAAGAAAACTTGCTGACTGCGGCCACTACGATAAAGTAAGGCTTTACAGATACAGAAAGGATACAATCATCAATCTTTACAGGATAGATAATTACTATGACTATCTGTACGGATATATGGCGCCTTCCACAGGATGCGTATATCTCTATGATATAGTGCCCTTTGAGAGGGGATTTCTCATTACGGTGCCGTCCATCAAAAATGTTGAGGTGCTTCCCGAAATCGAAAGATTTGATAAAATTACGGAAGTATTTATGGAGCAGATGGACTGGAGCCGACTTATGGACGTCAAAAATGTGGCGGACTTAAACGACGTTATAGTAAACGGACAGTTTGGCGAGCTGGTAAGAATAAACGAGGCTCTTCATGAAAAGAAAGTAGCCTGCATTGCCGATATGATTTACCACAGAAAAGACGACGTAAAACTTGTCCTTATCGCAGGCCCCTCATCATCGGGAAAAACGTCCTTTGCCAACAGACTTGGCGTACAGCTGAGGGTACTTGGCATAAAACCCCACGTCATATCCATGGACGACTACTTCATAAACCGTGAAGATACTCCCGTGGACGAGTTTGGAAACAGGGACTATGAAAATATAAACTGTATCGATATAGAGCTTTTCAACAGGGATATAAATGACCTCATAGCGGGCAAAACCGTGGAGCTTCCCAGTTATAATTTCGTTACGGGAATGAGGGAGTATAAGGGCAAATTTACAAAGCTCAAGGAAAACGAAATAATGATAATAGAGGGTATTCATGGCCTTAATGACGAACTTACTCCTTCCATAAAGGCGGAAAACAAGTTCAAGATATTCATAAGCGCTATGACCCAGCTCAATGTGGATAACCATAAATTCATATCCACTTCCGACAGCCGTCTTTTAAGGAGAATGGTAAGGGATAACCTTTCAAGGGGAAACGATGCGGCGGCAACCATATCGGCTTGGCCCTATGTTACAAGGGGCGAGGAAAGAAATATATTCCCCTTCCAGGAAAATGCCGATGTAATGTTTAACTCGGCTACCATATATGAGATAGCCGTATTAAAACAGTATGCCGAACCTCTGCTTTATAAGATAGACGAATCCATGCCGGAATATATTACGGCAAAGAGACTCATTAAGTTCTTGGCATATTTCCTCAGCGCACCTGCTGACCCCATACCAAATAACTCTCTTATAAGAGAATTTGTGGGCGGAAGCGTGTTCCATGTATAAGCCTGAATAAGATTTTAATAAGACCGCCCTTGCAAGGGGCGGTTTTTTGTGTTAAGATTAACCGGTGAGTAAGCCGAACAGTCGCGCTTGATTATCAAGTGAGGAAAGTCCGGGCTTCGTAGGGCAGGGTGCCGGTTAACGGCCGGCGGAGGCGACTCCAGGGATAGTGCAACAGAAATAAACCGCCTGTATTTATACAGGTAAGGGTGGAAAGGTAAGGTAAGAGCTTACCGCTGTTTCGGTAACGAAACAGGCTCTGTAAACCCCACCTGAAGCAAGGCCCGATAAAAACCATGGGATTGCCCGTCCCGTTTTGACGCGGCCGCATGATGACATTGGCGACAATGTACCAAGATAGATGACTGTTTAAGACAGAACCCGGCTCATAGACTTGCTCACAAAAAAGATTTCTGCGCGGCGCCATGTATAAGTGGCTGCCGCTGTTTTGTTTTATGAGGAAGTGAGAAGATATGGCACTGACCCTTGCCGAGCTGTGCGCGGGAACCGAAAAGGATTACGGAATGACTCTCATTGCGGGAGAAAAGGGAATAGATAACATGGTGCAGTGGGTGCATTACATAGAAGGCGGCGAAGTACCCAGATTCCTGCATGGATATGAGCTTGTTTTTACTACGGGAATGGAAAACCACAATACGGGATGGCTCATAAAATTTGCGGAAAAACTCCATGAATACAGGGCGTGCGGATTTGTTATAAATCTGGGTCCCTATGTAAAGGATGTTCCTTCGGAGGTAATTGACTACTGTAACAGGGTGAGCCTGCCGCTGTATACCATACCATGGGAAACAAGAATAATCGACATAACCTATGAACTCTGCCATCATATAGTTACCGACGAAAAACAGAGCAGAAACGTAGCGGATACTTTTATTTATGCCATAAACAATCCGCTGAGGGAAGAAAAGTATAAGCCCGAGCTTGAAAAAATAGGCTTTGTTGACGGGGAACCCTATGAAGTGGCGGCTCTTAAAATAGACATGGATAAGGAAAAACTGGAGAGTGCGGAGAGGGTGGCAAAGTATAACGCCATACGAAGGCTCAACAAATATACCCAGAGGCACTCTGTATTTTCTCTGGAATCCGTTATCATCATAATATGCCAGGGCATAGAGCAGAGCATATTTGAGAAGGAAATAAAGGAGCTGGCCGAAAGCCTTAAGGAATTATGCGGCGGAAAAATTGCAGCGGGCACAGCGGCAAGCGAGACCAACGGTTCAAAAATATATAAGGCCTACAGGTGTGCCTGTGACGTGGTGAAAATTTCGCTCACAAAGGGTGAGATATTCAATAAATATTCCGATATGGGTGTTTATAAGATACTTATGGCCGCTGACGATAAGGAATGTCTTAAAAACTACTGCGATGAGTTTTTAGGAGCCCTCAAGGACTATGACGAGAAAAACAATACGGACTATCTGAATACCCTTAGGCTTTATCTTGAAAACGATTCAAGCATAACGGCTGTGGCGTCCATAACATTCGTACACAGAAATACGGTCAATTATAAAATAAAGAAAATAAAAGAAATTCTTGGCTGTGAGCTTACCCAGAGCGACAAGCTGAAAATTATGCTGGCCTTTGCGGCGGAGAGACTTATATAAAAAAGCGTCTGATATATATCAGACGCTTTTTTATAATTTTATCTCATCAGGGGAGCAGTCCCAGATATTCTTCTACAAATTTGCTGGCTACGGCTCCGTCAGAGGCAGCTGTAACTATCTGTCTTAATGGTTTCTGTCTTATATCTCCTGCGGCAAATACGCCGGGGATACTTGTTTTTGTAGTCTCGTCGGAGAGAATGTAGCCTTCGCTGTCCAGTTCAAGCTGGTCTTTGAAAAGTTCGTTGTTGGGTATTCTCCCTACGGCTACAAATATGCCGTTAGCGGCTATTTCCGTTTTTTCGCCGGTCTCACGGTTGGTTACCTCCGCACCGGTGATTATATTGTCAAATAAAAGTTTTGTTACCTGACTGTTCCATACAAATTCAATGTTTTCAGCCGCTTCAAGCTGTTTCCTGTATGCAGCTGACGCCCTGAGACGGTCTCTTCTGTGAACCATATATACTTTAGTACAGAGCTTTGAAAGGTAGAGGGCGTCCTCGGCTGCGGTATTTCCTCCGCCAACAACGATTACGGTCTTGTTTCTGTACATCATACCGTCGCATGTAGCGCAGTAGGATACTCCACGGCCCCTAAGCTCGCCTTCGTGCTCCACACCAAGCTCCCTGGGAGCGGCGCCTGTGGCAAGAATTATTGTATCGGCTTCAAAGGTTTCCGATGTTGTAGTAACGGTCTTGGGTACGGATTTAAGGTCAAGGGCTGTAACCTCGGCAAATTCACTTTCGGCTCCGAAACGCTCGGCGCCTGCCTTCATTTTCATAGCCAGGTCAAATCCGTCCACGGTCTCCTCAAAACCGGGGTAATTGTCTATTTCAGTTGTGGTGGCCATCTGGCCTCCGGGAGCAAGCATCTCAAGCACTATAACGCTTAAGCCTGCCCTTGCTGCATAGAGGGCTGCTGTATATCCTGCGGGACCTCCGCCTATTATTACTGTATTGTATTTTCTCATAAGTAACACTCCTTTTTATGGTGCCGTTATTTTCGTTATTTTCAATCTGTAAGAACCAGTGCCTTTTTGGGACAGAATGCCGAGCATTTGCCGCATCTTATGCATACATCAAGGTCGACTGTGGGAGCGTTAAATCCTTCCTGTGAAAGGGCTCCTACAGGACATACCTTAACTGAGGGGCATTTGTGGTTCTGGGGACAGTTTTCTTTTATTACAATGAGTTTTTTATCGGCCATTTTTATTATCTCCTTTTTTATCGTATCTTAATTGTATATTATCAGAACAATAAAAACAATACAGTGATTATATCACATTTTTTTATTGCCTTGAAGCGGGCGTGATGGTATCATAACCACAGGGAGGCGGTACTTATGGGAATTGAAAATGTTTTTCCGATTTGGAATAAACTGACCGAAAACGAGAAGCAGATGCTTAAGGATTCTGCCGTAAAAAGAAGGGTAGAAAAGGGAAAGATACTTCACAAAAGTTCGGGAGAATGTCTGGGACTTGTAATTGTGGAGGAAGGACAGCTCAGAGCCTTTGTTTTAAGCGAAGGAGGAAAGGAAATAACACTGTTCAGACTTTTTGAACTGGATTTCTGTCTGTTTACGGCTTCCTGCGTATTTTCGGGAATACAGTTTGACGTGAGCATAGAAGTGGAAAAAGATACGGAATTCTGGCTCATACCGCCCAATGTATATCGTGAGCTTATGGAAAAATCTACGGCAGTGGCAAACTATACCAATGAGCTTATGGCCTCAAGATTTTCGGAAGTAATGTGGCTTATCGAACAGGTGATGTTTAAAAGCTTTGATAAAAGGCTTGCGGCATTTCTGCTGGAGGAAAGCAATATTGAAAACAGCGACAGACTGGAAATAACCCACGAAAGAATAGCAAACCACCTGGGAAGCGCCAGAGAAGTGGTTACAAGGATGTTAAAATATTTCCAGAATGAAGGAGCCGTGAAGCTTTCCAGAGGAGCCGTTGAGATAACGGACAGAAAGAAACTGTCAGAGATAGCGGACAACTAAAAAAATATGCCCATTTCAGCTTTTGCTGGAATGGGCATTTATTATTTTTATTATTCAGCTGCTGTGAATGACTGAGTATACAGCACGTTGCCGTCTCCGTCAAAATAAGATACAACTACAGTAACGGTATCATTTGTTACTACTTCTTTTGCCTGGTCAGCAGTATCCTGGAATGTAGATGCTGCGGATTCCATACTTGCTGCAAGGGCATCGGAGAAAGCTGCGAGTTCTTCCTCACTGAGGCCTGTCATAGTATTGACTGTGAAATCATACTTAAGTTCATCGCCTTCAGCGTACATAGCAGCTGTTATGCCTTGTTCTTCATACTGTTCCTTAGTGGATTCAACGAGAGCCTGCATAGCGTCTGAGTTGAAGTAGTCTTCGAGAGTGACACCTTCTTCAGAGTCGCTTGTATCTTCTGTTGTTTCCTGAGTTGTTGATTCTTCTGTTGCTGTTTCCTGTGTTGTAGATTCCTTGCCGGAGTCACCGCCGCAGGCTGCAAGAGAAAATACGAGACAGAGCATAACTGCCAGAGATAAAATACGTTTCTTCATTTTAAATCTTCACTTCTTTCCTTTATCCATCTTCTAATTACGAGTTACATTATGACAGTTATAGGCCGAGTATTCGGCAACCTGTCATAATTTTCATTTATTATTTTACCTCGATTAAAACAAATTTGCAATGTTTTTCCTTATCTGTTCAAATTCATCTAATTTGATGTGTAAAAAATGTATAGTATTTATATAAATAATTGTTGGTTTTTATGTGAAACCACTGTGATTTATATGGCTTATTTAAAATACCAGTACAATTTGTTTCAGTGGAAAAAGTGAAAATTATAAAAATAATATTTGAACCCTCTTAAATCCCTTTATAAAAGCCTTCTATGGCCTGAGCAAAAAATTCCGAAGCGCCTTCGCCGTATTTTTCATTGGTCTTTTTCTTAATTAGCTCATGATTATAGCTTTTGGCTGTGGCAAGCATAAGACCTTTTTCCTGCTCAATACGGCTGAATTCTTTCATTTTAGCCGCATATTGTAAGACAAGTTCCTTTACCTCATCGGAATCAACGGCACAGCCTTTCTTAGCCGCCAGTTCATACAAAATTTTGTCTATCTGCCTGTTGCAGTCTTCGGCATATTCACTGCTTACGGGGTCATTCATAACGGACAGATATTTTTCCTTTCCGCCGTACCATTTGACTACTTCGGCATAACCCTTCTGCATTTTTTCGGAAGAAGAAACTTTTATATAGTGCTCCTTCCACTGCTCTATACTTCCAAATTCCTTAATTGACAGGGCCTTTATATCTTCGGGCATATTATCAAGCATGGTTTGAAATATTTCTTCCAGTTCTGTTTTATCAAAAACCGTAAAATCCATTTTGTTCTCTCCCTTCAGAAAATCATCAATTCCGGAGACCAGACGCTCGATACGTTCTTTCTCTGCCAGAAGCATTTTTCTGTGCAGCCTTAGTATCTGAGCTTTGTCAACGGCGGGGTCATCTAACATAGATTTGATGTCCTTAAGAGGAATACCGAATTCACGGAAAAACAACACCTGTTTTAAGGTTTCCAATGCCTTATCGTCATAAAGCCTGTATCCTGCTTCGCTTTTTGCGCTGGGTTTTAAAAGCCCTATTTCATCATAGTAGTGAAGGGTGCGCACGCTGATACCTGTTATATCCGATACTTCTTTTACTGTCCTCATACCATCGGCCTCCTTTGATAAATTTACTTTAAGCTATTACGCCGCGTGAGAGTCAATAGGATTTTTTTAAGAATATCACTTTTTCAATAAGCTGAAAATATTTTTATCCCCTTGTCAATGCTGTAAATTACGAATAAGGGAGTCGGTGTCTCCTGATTTTATGAATTTTAGATTTTTAAGTATTTCCTCTTCGCTCCAGTCCCACCACTTTATTTTCATAAGGGCTGATACTTTTTCTTCGGAAAAACGCTTTCTTATGGGCTTTGCCGGTATGCCTACTGCGATTGTATAAGGCGCCACATTCTTTGTCACAAGGGCATTTGTGCCTATTATGGCTCCGTCTCCTATGGTTACGCCCGAAAGTATTACGGCGCCGTATCCTATCCATACATCGTTTCCTATTACTATATCTCCTTTATTATCCCAGGCTGAGGTTACTTCTCCCATATCAAGTCCCCATTCTTCATAAAAAATCGGAAAGGGATAGGTGGCCAGTGATGAAAGAGTATGGTTTGCGCTGTTAAATATAAATTTCGCTCCGCAGGCTATGGAGCAGAAATTTCCTATAATCAGCTTGTCATTATTTATGGGATAGTGGTATAAAACATTGTTTTTCTCAAACTCTTTTGGGTCATTTTCAAAGTCGTTGTATATGGTATAGCTGCCGACACTTATATTCGGGTTTGTTACCGCGTTTTTGAGATATATGGTCTGATAATCTCCTGTCCTGGGATATAATTTATCTGGATTCATAATATACGTCCCTCCTTTAAAAAGCGTATTTTTTAATATGTTCAAAGTCATTGTTTTCCGTATAGTATACGGCGTTTTCCTTAACCGAATATACGAAGGATACCCTCGTTGCCCAAGGTCCTTCCTGATGTACTTCCCGTAAAAGACTAAAAGCGTCCCATACGGAAAAATCATCGTCTGAGACGTCTAGAATCCCTTTGGCTCTTTCATATCTGTCGTCTCCGGGTACTATGAATTCTCTGGTGCTTTCGGGATTTAAAATGGAGTAGTTTGTTATAAGAGAATATCTGCAATTTACCTGCCTGTGGCCTATGCCGGGCTCAATTATAAAGGAGCGTCCCTCTTTATCGGTAAGCATAGCCTGCATAGTCGCATCTTCGGCATATACAATCCTCTTTGTTTCAAGAATATCCAAAACATCATCAAAGGAAAGTTCTGCCCTTATAAACTTTTCCGTAAGCAGGGATATGGGCAGGCAGTCCCAAGAAGGGGAATATATCCCTCGTGGATTTTCATGGACATAAAGCAGAGTGCCGGCGTTTCCGTTTTTGTTTACGCCGTGATAGGAATGGTATATGCCGTCAGGCCGCATTATGCCTATAAAAAATCTGTCGGCTTCCTTTATGACTTTATGTTTCCAGACGGCCGTATCTATGTCAAAGTTAAAGGCCGTTATTATATCATTTCCCCGATGTATGAATCTTGTGCACATATAAATCACTTCCTGTTTTTTATTTAATCATATCCAGCTCACAAGGCTATTTATATATACAAAACAGTACATAACCAAAGAGTATAAGAACATAAAAAAGAGCTGTCATTATGACAGCTCCTGTTATTATTTGCGGTATATTATCTTTTTTATGGCATACACCGACAGGTGGTATTTTTCCGAAAGACATTCCGCTGACAAACCATTTTTATGGTCTGAGATTATACGGCTGTTTCTCATATCCAGCTCCTGACGGTAGCCCGATACTTCTCCCCACTGTTTCTGGCAGGTATTGTCCGAGGGGATATAAATATATCCGCCCTGTATATATTCCTGCAGAGTTTTTATAAGATGTTCGGGAAGTATATCCTTTGCATTTATATATTTCATTCCGGCTTCCTCCATGTGCATTTGGCATATTAAGGGGTATAAAGCCGGCGTTATGCGACTTAAGCTGCTTACGCTACTCCATGCAAGTGTCGCATTCAGCTGGCTTTGCACGGAGATATTCTTCGTTGAGTTTCATAAAACCACTTCTTTTCTGTTTGATAAAATAAATTATACCACCATACCGGACGCATCTCAATAAATCAGAGAAACAGAAAAAGACGGTATGTGGGGGCATACCGTCGAATTTTTAAAAGGGGGATTTATTCATGAATATAAATGTCTTTAGTATTAAGACCTTTTCAGGTCCTTTTTAGTTTTAATCCTTATTTATCTGTACTGATTTTTATTAACTGCTGTTTGTTATTATTGATCCTTATTTTGATGTTTTAAAATCTTTAATGGGGTTTATATTACTTTCCTAACATTTTGAGGATGCTTTCCTTTGGAACCGCACCTACTATTCTGTTTACTTCCTTGCCGCCGCTTACGGCCACAAGAGTGGGGATACTCATAACGCCGAAGGCTGAAGCAAGTTCCTGCTGTTCGTCTACGTTTACCTTTCCGACTTTGATATCGGGGTTTTCTGCTGCGACCATATCTACTACGGGTGAAACCATTCTGCAGGGTCCGCACCAGGCTGCCCAGAAATCAAGGAGTACGGGTTTATCTGATTCAAGTATTTCTTTTTTGAAGTTTTCTTTTGTTATTTTTAAAGCTGTCATTGCTATCTCTCCTTTTCTCTTAGTGTCCGTTTGGACTTTGTTTTCTTTTATGGCTTTATAATATACTAAAATTTGTATAAGTTCAGTGACAGTGTCACATAACTTTTTGTTTAATCATATGAAAAGTTTAATAAATCGAATTTTTTATTTAATATACTTGCAATCGTCGAAAAATATTGTATAATGTAATTCGGTTTAGTGTTAGTAATAGTTTTGTTTAGTATTTATAAAGGAGCGTTAATATGGATATCGGACACAAAATAAAGCAGCTCCGTATCCAGAACGGCCTCACTCTTGAAGAACTGGCAAGCAGAAGCGAACTTACAAAAGGCTTTCTTTCACAGCTTGAGAGAAACCTGACTTCTCCGTCAATATCGACTTTGGAGGACATTCTGGAGGCACTGGGAAGCTCTTTATCTGATTTTTTCAAAGAGGAAAAAGACGAAAAGACCGTATTCCAGAAAAAAGACTTTTTCGTGGACGAGAGGGACGAATGCACCATAAACTGGATAGTTCCCAATACACAGAAAAACGATATGGAGCCAATACTCATCGAGATACCCCAGGGAGGAAAATCATTCAGCGTTAACCCCCATGGCGGTGAGGAGTTTGGATATGTTGTCGACGGTACGGCAACTTTGGTAGTAGGTGAAAAAAGATATACGGTGAAAAAGGGAGAGACTTTCTATATGACGGGAAAGGATTTCCACTATATCGCCAACGATAAAAAGACAACGGCAAAGATTATATGGGTATCGACACCCCCGCTTTTTTAGGAGTTTTAGGAGGACAGTATGAATAAACTTATACAGTTCAAAAACATAGTCAAGGAATTTGACGGACAGATAGTGCTTAAGGGTATCAACCTTGATATTTACGAAAATGAGTTTGTAACGCTGCTTGGACCTTCAGGCTGCGGAAAGACTACACTTTTAAGGATACTCGGAGGATTTCTCCGTCAGAATGAGGGACAGGTAATATTCGATAACGAAGATATATCCGATATTCCTCCCTATAAAAGAGAGCTCAACACCGTATTTCAGAAGTACGCGCTTTTCCCCCATATGAATGTTTATGACAACATCGCCTTCGGCCTTAAGATAAAGAAGGAGCCCAAGGATGTCATCGAGCAGAAGGTAAACCGTATGCTGAAGCTTGTAGGTCTTGAGGACTACGGAAAAAGAAGCGTAACGGAAATGAGCGGCGGACAGCAGCAGCGAGTTGCCATTGCAAGAGCCCTTGTAAACGAACCTAAGGTACTTCTTCTTGACGAGCCCCTTGGCGCCCTTGACCTTAAGCTCAGAAAAGAGATGCAGCACGAGCTTAAGAAAATACAGCAGGAGGTCGGAATCACATTCATCTATGTTACCCACGACCAGGAAGAAGCCCTTACAATGTCAGATAAAATCGTTGTAATGAAAGAGGGAGAAATCCAGCAGATAGGAACTCCCACAGACATATATAACGAGCCCGTAAACGAATATGTAGCAAACTTCATAGGCGAAAGCAACATCATTGACGGTGTTATGATAAAGGACTATGAAGTAATGTTTGAAGATAAGAAATTTGAGTGTGTGGACTTCGGATTTGACGAAAACGAACCCGTACAGGTAGTAATAAGACCCGAGGACTTGGACATCGTGGAAAAGAGCCAGGGAAAACTCAAGGGTGTTGTACGTTCTGTACTTTTCAAGGGCGTGCATTACGAGACAATAGTTGAAACCAAAAAAGGTACAACTATCACGGTAAAGATGCACGTATTTGACGAAAAGCCCGTTGTCAATGAGGAAGCCGGAGAAATGATGAGTGCCAATGACTTCGTGCTTGATGCCGAGGACGTGGAGGAACTTACAGATGCGGACATCATCGCCAGAGCATCGGCTCAGGCCTGGGACCCCCAGACAGACGAATATGTTTCCATATCAAAAATAGAGTATGAGATAAAGGCAGAAAAGGGCACATACCCCGTTACTTTCTATACTTCAGCGGGAACAAGCTTCACAGCCAAGATGATAGTACTTGACCAGAACAGGGTTGCCAGCAGCGAGTATCAGGAAGAAATATATGCCGTTAATATATTCAAGTCCGTGGACGAGATTAAGGAAAGCATCGCCCTTGAAACAGACCTTAAGACATGGGCAAACGCTTCCGCATGGAGCCTTGAGGACGGCTCGCCCGTAGAAATAACCAAGGTTGAATATAACTTTGATGCCGATAATATCGTCGCAGGAGAATACGAAGTAACCTTTGCCACAGAAGGCTATGAGTATAAAGTCGATACAACGGATAAATATGAAGTAGGGGACGAGGTAGGCCTTACCTTCACACCCGAGGACATACACGTTATGTCCGTTAACGGCTGAAAATGAACCATTTCAGAAAGATGGCATATCCATATGTGGCATGGATATCCGTAATGGTCGTAGCGCCCATGCTTTTGATAGTTATGTACGCTTTCATAGAGCAGGGAAACGACGTAACAACATTTAGATTTACACTGTCCAACTTCACAAGATTTTTCAGCGACAGCGTATACACCGACGTACTTTACCGCTCACTCTATGTGGCGCTGTTAACAACGGTGATATGTCTTATAATAGGCTACCCCACGGCATATATAATCGCCATGGCAAAGCCTAAAAATAAGGCGGCTCTGGTACTTCTTATAACATTCCCCACATGGATAAATATGCTCGTAAGAACATACGCATGGCTTGGAATACTTCAGGATAACGGAGTAATAAATTCATTCCTTGCGCTCTTTGGCGTAGGACCCATAAAAATGATATATACGGATTTTGCGGTAATACTGGGAATGGTATATAACTTTGTGCCCTTTATGATACTTCAGATATATTCATCTCTGGATAAGATGGATAAAAGCTATCTTGAGGCGGCCAGCGACCTGGGAGCCAATAAGGTGCAGTCATTCTTGAAGGTTACACTGCCCATGAGCCTTCCCGGCGTCATAAGCGGAATAACCCTCGTATTCCTTCCTGCCGTATCAAGCTTCTTTATACCAAAGCTTCTTGGCGGAGGACAGTACGTGCTTATCGGAAACGTTATCGAAACCCAGTTCCTTACGGCGGGAGACTGGAGCTTCGGAAGTGCCATTTCCCTTATAATGGCCATAATAATAATGGTTTCTCTCTATATTACCAGAAAGCTGGATACTGACCCGGCTGAGGCGAAGGGAGGAAGATTGTAATGAAAGAAAAGAAAAAAATAGGCTCAAAAATATTTATGATACTTATGATGATATTTTTCTATGCGCCTATCGTTTATATAATTATCTTTTCGTTTAACAGCTCCCGCTCGCTTACGAACTTTGACGGATTTTCGTTAAGATGGTACGAAAAGATGTTCAATGACAGGACAATGATGGAATCCGTTGTATACACCATAGTCATTGCGGTGCTTTCAACAATAATTTCAACGGTTGTGGGAACAATAACTTCAATCGGTCTGTCAAAATCCAGGCCGGTGCTTAAGAAAACCGTAGAGCAGATAAATAACTTCCCCATAATGAATCCGGAGATAGTTACTGCCATCGGACTTTTGATGTTCTTCAGCGCCCTTGGCGTTAAAAAAGGTTTCGGAACACTGCTTTTGGCTCACGTTATGTTCTGTATACCCTATGTTATGCTTTCGGTAACGCCAAAGCTCCGCTCGCTGGACCCCAATCTGGCGGATGCGGCCATGGATTTGGGTGCAACTCCCTGGCAGGCGCTTACTAAGGTCATAGTTCCCCAGGTAATGCCCGGTATTATATCCGGTGCGCTTATCGCATTCACTATGTCCTTTGATGACTTCGTTATTTCTTACTTTGTAACAGGAAACGGAGTAAGCAATATATCAATACTTGTATATACCATGAGCAAGCGTATTAACCCTTCAATAAATGCGCTGTCGACTCTTGTTATATTTATAATTACGGTTGTACTTATCATAGTCAACATAATACCAATTTTAAAAGAGAAAAAGGAGAAGAAAACAGCATGAAAAAGATTTTACCCATCGCATTAAGCGCACTGCTTATGCTCTCAGGATGCGGCTCATCATCATCAGCCGTTGAAGATCCCGTAGAAAAATACGGTTCTGACACACTCAAGTTATTTACTTGGGGCGAGTATCTTGGAGAAAACGTTATCAGCAATTTTGAGAAACAGTACGGCGTTGACGTTATCGTTGAGTACTTTGACTCAAATGAGATGATGTTTACTAAGCTTCAGGGCGGAGATTCTTATGACGTTATCGTTCCTTCTGACTATATGATTCAGAGACTTATATCAGAGGATATGCTTCAGCCCATAGATAAGTCACTTATCCCCAATATGGACGTGCTTACAGACGGTGTTAAAAATCTTGCATACGATCCCGAAAACGAATACTCAGTGCCTTATTTCTGGGGAACAGTAGGTCTTGTGTATAATACACAGAACGTTCCCAAGGAACTCATTGAGGAACAGGGATACAGCATCCTTAAAAATACAGACTACGCAGGAAAAATCTATATGTATGACTCAGAGAGAGACTCATTCATGGTTGCTCTTAAGTCTCTTGGATATTCAATGAATACAGAGGACGACGCTGAGATTGAGGAAGCATACAACTGGCTTCTTGAGCTCAACAACACAATGGACCCTGCTTATGTAACAGACGAAGTTATCGACAATATGATGAACGGCACAAAGGACATCGCAGTTGTATACAGCGGTGACGCAACAGTTATCCTTGACGAAAACCCTGATATGGACTTCTATATGCCTTCAGAGGGTACAAATGTATGGTGCGACGCTATGTGCATACCTGCCAACGCAGAAAGCCCTGCCCTTGCCCATGAATTCATCAACTATATGCTTTCTTATGACGCAGCTTACGACAACACTACAACAGTAGGCTATGCTTCAACAAACGATGAAGTACTTCAGGAAGTAGCTGCAAACGAATATGCTGAAAACACAGCATACCTTCCCAGAGAAAACTACGAAAAGGACGAAGTTTTCAATGATAACGAAGTAATGAGACAGAAACTCAGCCAGCTCTGGCTTAAAGTTAAGGCTCAGTAATAGTGTAAAAAAGCCTATGTTGGCTTTTGTAGAATATTAAAATCCTCTGAATGAATAATTCAGAGGATTTTAATTATAAGATTTGAAATTTTAAGAATCGGAGAGTAATTGATATGAATAAAAACAGCTATAGAAATATAATAGTTCTATTTATTCTCGTTGGTTGTCTATCTATGTATTTTGTTGAGGCTGTTGTCTCACCATCATACTTTTATAAATCTGTAATGAAAATAATATTATTTGGCGGACTTTATCTGATTTTTAATAAAATATCTTCCTCTATGGAGTTTAAAAATAAAATCAGTTTTAAATTTTCAAAATCGTATCTTCTGCTTGGTGTTTTTGTGTATGCTTTAATCCTGCTGGCATATATTGTTGCAAAAAATTTCTATGATTTTTCAGCAGTTTTGGACTCACTGGATGAAATAAACGTTAACAAAGAAAATTTTATATTTGTGGCTGTTTATATTTCGCTTGTTAACTCATTATTGGAAGAAACGTTTTTTAGAAAATTAGGATTTTTATACTTGAAGGAAGTCAGCTCAACAAGATTTGCTGCTGTTTTTAGTGCTTTAATGTTCTCGGCTTATCATATTTCTATTATAGAAGGTTGGTTTTCTCCTGTATTATTTGTCTTAATTATTATAGCTTTATTTATTTGTGGTTTGTTTTTTAACTACATAGATTACAGGAATAACTCCTCTATGCCATCTTGGATCATCCATATATCTGCAAACTTATCGATCAATACCATAGGCTTGTACTTATTTATGAAAGCTTGATTCTTTTAAATAATAAGTGTATATAGCCTAGGTTTAATTTGATTTTTTGTAAAATCGTAAATTTTTTTAAATAATTTGAAGGAGAAGCACTATTAAATAGACTGGAGTTTTTATTAATAATCAGAATTTTGCATTCATATTTATTCAACAGTACATCTAATTTTTCTGGTGAAATTGAATTGATTTCACCTGCTTTTACGCATGAGGTTAGCTGAATGTTCAGCCTCATCAAAATATCCAATACAAACGATACACAGGTATGTGCATTATATACATCTATGTTTTTTCCAGCCTTTAGATTTATTACAGTCAGGTTATTATAAATAAACCTGTTTTTTTGGGATTTTATTTTATCAATAAATTCCTCATAACATTTTTCTTGTTCTTTATTTAAAGGGATTCTATATATCTTTATTTTTGCTTCTTTCTTTGGATATAAAATTCTGTTTAGATCTTCTTCAACTAATCCTCCAACAAATGGTAGTTTATAATGTTTTCTTCCAAAGGAGTAGCCGGGTAAACGCAGTGACTGTGTAATAAATACGTGATTATATTTGTATTTCGTAAATTTCCTTATTATCCATCCTAATTTTGTATTTGTTTTAGTAAAAACTATATATATATTACTCATATTATTTTTATATTAATTCGATATATTTGCATTATTTGACATTATTTGACATATTTTTAGTATAGCATAATTTGTATATAAATCAATGATTTAACAGAAATGCTTTAGTTTTTTGTAAAAACTAGGGGCTATTCAATGACAATGGGCCAGTATGCATAACCCATTTAATATGATAAAATCAAAATATGGAACTGTTATCAGATGTTTAAGGAGGGGCGTTATGAAAAAATTATCAGTATATAAAATACTCCTGCTTCTGTCCTATCCCATAGCTGTGGTTTTAAGAAGCATTTTTGAGCTTATACTTATGCTGCTGTATACTATTTCGGGAGGGAATATTTCTGTTTCGGCCGTTGATGGGAATGTGGGCCTTGCCATCGTTGGATTTTCTTTTATCGGCTTCTGCCTTGTATCCATTTATCAGATAATAAAAGAGGAAAAAAACGAAGATTTGGAGAGTAAATAAAATAAGAGGCGGTGGGTATTTCCCTCCGCCTTATTTTTTTATTCTTCTAACAGTGCCTTTGCTTTTTTATATTTTTCAAGCCTCAAAAAGTCCCTTTCCTTAGGCTCCTTTATTCTTGACATATCCATATTGTCCTTAAGGTCCGCCAGCTTTACGGCCTTGGCGATTGGATTTGACTTTAAGTTTTTGACATATTCAAAATAGTCCTGTCCCTCACTGCGGGTAAGGAGTTTCAGGGCCGTTATTATTTCATCATCAAAACCTAATTTTTTCAGGTCATTTTCCGTTATGGGGCAGTCCTCCATTACGTCGTGGAGCACTGCGGCGCATTTTACTTTTTCGTCTCCCTCCGCATAGAGCATTACCCTTAAGGGGTGGTATATGTAGGGCTGTCCTGCCTTGTCAAGCTGTCCGTCGTGGGCCTTTGCGGCTGTTTCAATGGCTTTGTTTATCAGCATTTCGTTATCTCCTTAAAAAATTTGTATATAAATATATTAACACATATTTTCGGAGAAAAGATATGGTTTTTGGTATTTACTGCAGAAAATCCGTACTTACGGATAAGGGGGAGTCCGTGGAAAATCAGATGGAAATATGCAGAAATTATGTTTTCGGCAGATTCGGAGAAGAAAATGAAATAAAGGTATATGAGGACGAAGGATATTCGGGGAAAAACACATCAAGACCCATGTTCATACACCTTACGGAGGACATAAAAAAGCAAAAACTTGATTATGTGGTATGCTACAGGCTGGACAGGGTCAGCAGGAGTGTCAGTGACTTTTCAGCCTTTGTGGAGCTTTTAAACCGCCATAAAACCGAGCTTATATGCGTAAGGGAAGAATTTGACACATCAAGACCCGTAGGAAAGGCCATGATGTATATGGCCAGTGTATTTTCCCAGCTGGAAAGGGAGACCATAGGCGAGAGGGTAAAGGACAATATGCTTATGCTTGCCAGGGGCGGCAGATGGCTTGGCGGGAATACACCTTTAGGCTATGACAGCGTAAAGCGCCCCTACTGCGATGCTAACGGCAGGACAAAGACGGCGGTTTATTTAAAGCAGAATGGCGATATAGAAACGGTAAGAAAAATATACTCGGTGTTTATGGGGTGCGGAAACTGTAAGAAAACGGCCGAAAAAATAAACGGCTTTGGCCTTAAAACGTCCAGAGGAGGACATTTTACAGCGTCATCCGTAAGGGATATAATCACAAATCCCGTATACTGCAGGGCAGACAAAGAAGCCTTTGAGTATTTTGAAAATTTGGGCAGAGAAATCTGCGGAGATATTTCCGATAACGGCCTTACAGCCTATAACAAGGGTGCGGGAGAAGGCGAGGTCATAGCTGTAGGAAAACACCCATGGGCCGTAAGCGGAAAGCTGTGGACGGATGCCCAGAGAATACTTGGCGGTGACAGGGCTGTGGGCTTAAGCAGGGGAAAGGCTCTGGCATCGGGTGTTATTATATGCCAAAACTGCGGAGAAAGAATGTATGCGGTCATAAGAAGCGGCGGCAGGGAATTTGACTATATATGCAAAAACAAGAGAAACAAAGGGGGATGCCGTATTAAAAATTTAAAGGGCTCGGAGGCCGACGGAAAAATAGCGGAATATATAAATTTATCGGGGGATATATATGAGGACAAACTGAATATAAGAAGGTCTTTAAAAATTTTGTGGGACGGAAAAAATCTGAAAATAGAAAGGCTGGAAAGTCAGCGGGACAAATAAAAAATACCTCCTGTTTTTCAGGAGGTATAAAAATCATAAAACGAATCCGCCTACGCCAAAGGCTCCGGGACCGCAGTGGGTGGAGATGGTACAGCCCGTTTCTACCCAGAGCACGGAAGGATAGCCCATCTCAGCGGCTATATTTTCCAGCTCTTTCATAAGCTGGGGGTTAAGTCCGCGGGAAAAAAGAAAGTAAATAGATTCCTTTTCAAGGGCATTTTCCTTGAGATATTCCACAAGGAATTTTTTGCATACCTTGTCTCTTGAACCGCGGTATTTTTTTGTTCCCACAAGTTTGCCGTCCAGAATTTCTATAAGAGGCTTTAATCCTAATATTGTTGCTCCTATATAAGCCGCGTTTGAAACCCTGCCGCCGGCTCTCAGATAGTCCAAATCTCCGGGGAAGAAGGCACATCTTGAGCGGGATATCCAGAAATCGGCTTCTTTTTTGATATGCTCTATGGAAGCATCGGGGGTTTTTCTTAAAAATTCGGCCATTTTAAGTATAACGGCACTCTGTCCGCCTGTAACGCCCTTTGTGTCGATGTGGGTAACATAATCCATATCCTCACTGCCTATGAGGGAATTCTGATAGGTAGCCGTTGTAACCGCTGAATAACAGAGATGTATAATCTGGGCATCGGGGTCATTTTCATGGATGCTTTCAAACATGGTCTTGTATTCATCGGGACTGGTGGCACTGGTTGTGGGAAGTTTTTTTTGTGCTGTTGTAGTAGCTGAAAACTTCCGTTACTGGAAATTCACCGTCATTAAGGTTTTTTCCGTCCATGGCAACGTGCATGGGTACGATTTTTATATCATATTCATTGACAAGATTTTTAGGCATATCACAGCCTGATTCTGCCACGATAACTTTTCTGCTCATTTATATCCGCCTTTCGGTATTTAATTTCAAATGGTTTCAAGTGAAAATACATCCTGATTATAAACTCTAATATATACTACGTCAACGGTTTTTGAAAAACTTATATAATAAATATACACTCCATATATTGACGATGATTAAAACCGATGATAAAATTATTATATGAAAAATATTATATTAAGAGAAAAAATGGCTGAATCCATAGCAGACTTTGCACTGCCGCGCTATGACGAGATTGACAACGTAGGGCTGTATCTGGAACAGGTGGTAGAGTATATTAATTTTTATCTTGCTCCTCTCGGAGAGGCAAAAATCACAGCGTCTATGATAAGCAATTACGTCAAGCATAAAATTGTGCAGGCACCGTTAAAAAAGCAGTACTATAACAGCCAGATAGCCGAGCTTATATTTGTATCGGTCATAAAGCTGGCGGCACCCTTGGAAGATATCAGGCTTATGTTTGATGTACAGAAAATAAATTATGACATAAAAACTTCCTATAATTATTTCTGTGACGAATTTGAAAATGCTATAAAATACGCCTTTGGCATAACGGATACCATCGAAAAATCCGGAAAAACCGAATCGGGAGCAAAGGACCTTCTGCGCAGCGGTATAAATGCCATAGTTACGAAAATATATTTTGATAAGTATATAGCTGAATTGAGAAAAAACAGAGAATTGTTTGAGGGGGATATAAAACAGGCCGAATAAAGGCCGCACGGTGCAAAATGCCGTGTTTTAGGGGAGTTGCCCTAAAAGGGGCGAAAGAGCGGAATTTTAATATTCCGCTCTTTTTATATGCAAAAATAAAAAGAAAAAGGGGAGCCGGTTTCCCAGCTCCCCTTCGGTACCGCTCACACGATACCAAAATGTTTCGCCCCAAACGAATATATGTCTGAACTTTCTCAAAGCAGATTACTGCTCATTGAGAGAAAATTCGTATATGTTTTCATAATCGCGGCCTACTGCCACATCAAGGGTAAGGTCTGTAAGATTATAAACACAGCTCCACTGAGTACTGCTGTCCTTTTCAGGAGAAGGTTCCTGTTTTGCTGCCTCAAGTATTTCCATGGCTTCTTCTTCGCTTACGGAATATTTGTTTTCGGCAAGCATTCTTACGATGGTGTCATATCTGTCCTGGCCTTTGCCAAAGGGATAATCACCGGGTGTAAGAAGGAAGTTTGTAGCAGCCTCCGTTTCGATGACGTTCATTTCGTCTCCTATATATTCAACAACTACGCTCTTGCCTGATGCATCGGCTATCTGGAAGTGATAGCAGCTGTTTGCTGAAGAATGCATATCGTAATTTTTAAGCATTTCAACGGCTTCATCAACCGTAGCGCATTTGTCAAGCATCATTCTTATGGCTGTTGTGGTTGTGATGTCCACTTTATCGGTCTGCTGATTTGTGGGCTCTGTGTCTATAAGAAGTACTCCGACCGCAAGGCCCTTTTCGTTTACTCCGTCAAGGGGAACATAGGGAGCTGCAAGACTGAGGAATGATGACTTCATATCAAGAGGAAGTTTATCCTCTCCGTAGCCTATGTACGCAAGATTTACCATGCTCATGGAACGGTATCCGTTGTCAGGCTCAGTGCGCACAAGAAGCGCAGGTGAATAGTACATATCAAAGTTTCTTCCGAAAACCACATCTCCGTCGGGAGTTTTTGATGCAAATGTACTGCATCCCAGGTCAGGAAGGTCAAATTCAAGGGGTATTCCATGAAGAAGCTGTCCTACGATAAAGTTTATAAGTTCCGTATCCGTAGAAGCACCTGTCTCGAGAAATTCGTCAAAACCGTAATCACCTTTGAAATCCATTGTAAAAAGCTGCGTATCACCGATTCTTTCGATGCTGTTGAGTGTACGGATAAGATTTCCGAATAAACTCCATAAAACAGCTGCAGCTATGATTAGTACCACAATTATGGCAGCGGCGGCTTTCTTAAGTATGCTTTTGCTTTTCATTCTAATCTCCTTTATATTTGTAGTTAAAAAAATTAACTGTTTTATTATATAACTTTAATAAAAAAAGTCAATACCATTTTATAAAAAGAAAAAGACGGAAAATTCTGCCTTTTAGAGTTTAATATGGTTTTTAATATATCCGTATCCCTTTTCGTCCATTTCGTTTTCGGGAATAAACATCAGTGCGGCACTGTTTATGCTGTAGTGCTTTCTGCCTTTGTCCTCATAAATATGCCCGAGATAGCACATACCGACGCGGCTTATGGCCGCGGGAGTAAGAAGCGGGTCCGTAACATCTGGAAGCTCCCTTATAACATTTGGGTCCATGGGCTTTCTGAATGCAGGAAATCCCGTGCCTGCATCATATTTATCCGCAGAAGAAAACAGCGGCTCTCCTGTGGTAATGTCCGCATATATGCCTTTGTCAAATTTATCCCAGTATAAATTATTGAATGGCTCCTCGTTTTCAAACTGCTGGGTTACGGCATACTGAATGGGAGAAAGTTTTTTTTCAAGTTCCTCACGGGATTTCTTTACATATAGAGTTGAATCCACAAAGGCGCTTTTTAAATCCCTTATTTTTTTGGAAATTTATATGACAGTAGCCTGTAGGATTTTTTTCAAGATATTTCTGGTGGTATTCTTCGGCGGTTATATATTTTTTCAGGGGTTCACATTCCACGGCGATTTTCTGTTTGTAGTTTTTCTGAAGCTCTGCCAGAGAATTTTTTATGACGGGAACATCGTTTTCGTCCGTCCAGTATATGCCCGTCCTGTACTGGTCTCCTATGTCGGCACCCTGCCTGTTTATGGATGTGGGGTCGATAGTATAGTAATATTCCTTCAGTATGGTCTCAAGGTCTGTAACGGAGGTGTCGTATGTGACCTTTACGGTCTCGCTGAATCCCGTATTAAGACTGCATACTTCCCCGTAGGTCACCGTATCGGTTTTTCCGTTGGCATATCCGGTTTCGGTGGATACGACGCCCTTTACATCGGTATCCATATATCTTTGAAGTCCCCAGAAACAGCCGCCGGCAAGATATATTGTTTTTAAAGCCATTTATAACACCTCGCTTATTGGGTTTTGATTATTATTATATAATTGAGATTCTACTATACATCAGCCCAGCCTTCAATAAAAATATAAAGCCTCAAAAAGTCTCTGTTGCAGATAAAAGTTAAATAAGTTACAATTATCTTAATACACAATTACAGACTGGAGGTATGACCGTGTACGAAAAAGTTTATTCTAATCCTGATGTTTATAAAATATTTGTTCCCCTTCCGGACAATCCGCTGCAGAATCTCAACTGCTTCGTAATAAAGACCGAAAAAAGAAATCTTATAATAGATACGGGCTTCAACAGACCGGAATGTGAAAATGCCATAAGAGAAGGCCTAAAAGAGCTTGAAATAGACATAAACAATACGGATTTGTATCTGACCCATCTCCACAGTGACCATGTAGGTCTTGCGGCAACAATAATGCCCAAGGACGCCACCATATATATGGGCAGGGTAGACTATGACTACCTTATGACATCGGTTACGGGCACCCATTGGGAAGATACGGACAATGCTTTTCTGTCCCACGGATTTCCTCTGGATAAGATAATAGAGCTTCATACTAAAAATCCCGCCAGAGCCTTTCAGGTGGCGGGACCCTTTGATGCCGTAAAACTTGAGGACGGAGACAAGATACAGGTAGGCGACTACGAGTTTAAGTGCATCTATGTACCCGGCCATACTCCCGGAAATACATGCCTTTATTATGAAAAGGACTGCCTTATGTTTTTGGGAGACCACGTGCTTTTTGATATAACTCCCAATATAACAGCATGGTTTGGAGTAAAGGATTCCTTGAGCAACTATCTGGAAAGCCTTAAAAAGATAAGACAGTACAAGATGGTAACTGCTCTTCCTGCCCACAGAAACACCAAGGGAATAAACGTATATGACAGAATAGACCAGCTCCTTGCCCACCATGAGGAAAGACTTAAGGATACGGAAAAAGTTGTTAAGATGATACCGGGCTCAACGGCCTATGAAATAGCCGCTTATATGAAATGGCAGATGAGGGGCAGAAACTGGGAAGAATTTCCCGTAAGCCAGAGATGGTTTGCCGTAGGCGAGACCATAGCCCATCTGGATTATCTTATGACAAAGGGCGCAGTAAAATGTGACATAGACTCCGAGGGAGTACACAGATATACTCTTATTTAATAATAAAAAATTAAGCCGCCGGATACTTAATCCTGCGGCTTTTATATTTATATCAGACAGCTTTGTTTCTCCATACTCTGGGAGAAAGGAGAATGAGCATGGGGAATATTTCAAGTCTTCCTGCCAGCATACAGAAGGACAAAACCAGTTTGCTGAAGTTTGAGAAAACGCTGAAATTTCCCATGGGGCCAACCAATGAGAATCCGGGGCCGATATTGCCCAGGGCGGCAAGCACCGCCGTTGCGGTAGTCTCAAAGTCATGTCCGTCGATGGATATGAGGAAAGTTGAGACAAGGGCTATGAGGGCATAGGCCGAAAGGAAAACAAGAACATTTGTAAGTACCCTGTCATCAAGGGTTTCGTTTTCGAGCTTTACGGACTGGACTCTTCTCGGATGGATTATGAGGCCTATTTCTCTGCGTATGGCTTTAAAGAGTATGAGAAGCCTTGAGACCTTTATTCCTCCGCCGGTGGAGCCTGCGGAAGCGCCTACTATCATAAGCAGTAAAAGGATGGACTTGCTGAACATGGGCCACAGATGGAAGTCCGTTGTAGCAAATCCTGTGGTCGTCATAATGGACGATACCTGGAATGACGAATATCTGAGGGCTGTTAAGAATGAGCCTCCGTACATGGGCATAATATTTCCCGCTATCAGAAGCATTGACGCAAAGGCAATGAGAAAATACAGCTTAAGCTCCTCATTTGACTTTACAAGACCCAGATGTTTTGAGGTTATGTAATAGTATATATTGAAGTTTACACCAAAGAGCAGCATAAAAATGGTGGTTATGACTTCGGCAGCCACGTTGTTGTATCCGCCCACACTGAGGTTAAGGTTTGAGAAACCTCCGGTACCGGCTGAGCCCATGGTTGTTATAAGGGAGTCATAGAGGGAAAGACCCGACGCAAGAAGCAGTATGACCTGCACAACACTCATCATAAAATATATGGTATACAGTATTTTTGCGCTCTCTCTTATTTTGGGCACAAACTTTCCGGTAACGGGGCCCGGGCTTTCCGCCTTGAGCAGATGCACTGCCGAGCCGTTAAGATTAGGGATAATGGCCAGTACAAATACGAGCACTCCCATACCGCCTACCCAGTGGGTAAAACTTCTCCAGAAAACAAGCCCTTTGGGTACGGCTTCTACATTTGTGAGTATAGATGAACCCGTTGTGGTAAAACCTGAAACGGTCTCAAAAAAGCAGTCTATAAATGTGTTGAAATATCCGCTTAAGTAAAAGGGTATGGCTCCGATAACGGACATAAATATCCACGAAAGGGCTACGGTTGCAAAACCTTCCTTTGAGCGGAAAACCGTTGACTTAGGTTTTATCTTTGTAAGACAGTAACCGAAAATAAACAGGGGTATGGCGGTGTATATAAAATATATTCCGTCTCCGCTTTGATAAATAAAGGATATGACCAGAGGGACTATCATAAGAAGGGCCTCGGTCTTAAATACGACGCCCATAAGCTTAAGAATAAGAAGGTAATTCACACTTATCGCCCTCCATTCTCAAATACGCTGTTGAGCTCTACGATTTTTGAGTTTTTACATACGATTATAACGCTGTCGCCGTCATAGAGGCAGTCATTTCCTGAGGGTATTATTATATCACCCTTTCTCTCAATGGCAGCCACTATGAAGTTTTTCTTGAACTTTATATCCTTAAAGGGTACGCCCGTATAAAGGGTCTTTTCGTTTACGATAAATTCAAGGGCTTCAGCCTTGCCGTCAACTATACGGTAAAGGGTCTGGAGATTGTTATGGCCAAGGGAGTTGTTCAAAGCTCTGGCAAATCTTATTATCTGAGCCGCCGTAACGTCCTTTGGACTGATGGTGCTGTCCACACCAAGGGATTCTATTATTCCGCCGTAGCTTAATCGGTTTGACTTGGCGATAACCTTAGGCACACCGGCTTTAGAGGCATAGAGGGCGATAAAAAGATTTTCCTCGTCTCTGCCTGTAATGGTAACTACCGATGAGAATGAAGAAATGTCTTCTTCGTCCAAAATTTCCGTATCGCTTCCGTCGCCGTTTATTATGACGCAGTCGTCAAGAAGCTCGTTGAGCTCAAGACAGCGGGTTTTGTCTATTTCAATGATTTTTACTTTTATGCCGACCTTTGTGAGAAAACTGCACAGATAATACGCAATCCTGCCGCCGCCCACAATAAGTGCCGATTTTGACGAGCTTGTGCCTCTTTTTATGGTTTTAAAGAATTTGTATATTTCAGTGGGACGTCCGATGACGTAAAACAGGTCTCCGGTATGGGCAACATAGTTTCCGTCGGGGATTATAACTTCGCCGTTATGTACCACTGCGCAGAAAACAAGGGATAATTTTACCTTGGACATTATAGAAGATATGCTTTGTCCGTTAAGTATTCCGTCGTCTTTGATACGGAAGGATACTATTTCAACCTTGCCGTTTATAAATGTTTCCACGTTTATGGCCGTGGGAAAACGGAGTATTCTGGCTATTTCTCCGGCAGCCTCCTGCTCGGGATTTATTATCATATCCAGTCCCAGTTCTTTTTTCAGAGTTGTAAGGTCCTCCGAGTATTCGGGGTCTCGGACTCTGGCTATGGTATGTTTTACGCCGAGTCTTTTGGCTGTAAGACAGCAGAGCATATTTATTTCGTCCGAAGATGTGGTTGCTATTATAAGGTCAGCGCTTGAAGCTCCGGCTGATAATAATACGCCTGACTTAAGGCAGTTTCCTTTGACGCACATAATATCTAATCTGTCGCTTATATGCTGTATACGGTCATAATTTTTGTCAACAAGAACTATGTCATGGCCTTCGCCTGACAGATGCTTTGCTGTAGCCCGGCCGACTTTTCCTCCCCCTACGATTATAATTTTCATATTAATCAGCCTTTCGAATAGTTTAATTGTCTGCCTGTTGTTTATTAATAGTTGTCATAATTATTATATTAGTAAAAACGGATTGTACGCAATAGAAAACTTTAAAACTTTAAGGGTGCATTGATAAAGTAAATAAAAAATATTAAAATATAAATGATATACTTTTCGGGAGGTGAAAAAATGGGAGCGTGGCATACCAGAGGTCTGAGAGGAAGCGTGCTTGAGGACTGCATAAATTTTACAAACGAATATTACAGACAGCATGGCATAGCGGTCATACAGAAAATACCAACACCCATAACTCCAGTGGAAATGAATAAGGGAAACAGCACCATAACCCTGGCCTACTTTGATAAGCAGAGTACCGTTGACTACATAGGCGCGGTGCAGGGAATTCCCATATGTTTTGACGCCAAGGAAGCGGCCCAGAGGAGACTGCCCCTTCAGAATATACATGAACATCAGATAAAGTTTATGGAGGATTTCAGCAGACAGGGAGGAATAAGTTTTCTCCTTGTAAATTTTACGGGCGAAGGAGAGTTTTATCTGCTGCCCCTTGAGACCCTCAAGGATTATTGGGAAAAGGCCGCAAAGGGAGGAAGAAAATCCATACCCTATGACGCCTTTGAGGAAAAATACAAAATACCCTTAAAAAACGGGGCAATGCTTAATTATCTTGAGGCGGTAAACGAATATCTGGCTGAAAAAGATTATTAAATTCGTAAAATAAGGCAATCATATCCATATACGGAGGGATGTATATGAAAAAGATTGTCTTATTTTTGATTGCGGCGGCATTAACGGGCTGCGCAGCGGTAAAAAACGATAAAAATACAGCCGAAAGCGTGGCTGAAAACCAGGAAACATTAGAAGTATCCACCGGAAGGGCCCAGGGAAGCACCATAGGAGAAAACAGAGATTTTTTCATCGGGGCGGATATAACCGAGGATACGAATATAGACGGCATAGATGCCTTTGAGGAGAAAATATCTCCCCATGAGGTCTATGCCGATGAAATTTACATTGACGAAACCGAAAAGGCGGAAAGCTTTATGCTGGAGTGCTATTCAAGGGGAAAAATGCCCTATATAATTTTGAAAAACCGGGAAGGCATAAGCGACGAAGATTTTAAGAAATATGCAGGAGAGTTTGCCGAAGCCGTAGGAAAGTACGATATTGAAGTTATGATTGAAATATTGGAAAACTCGTATTATTATGATGAAAACGGAGAGAAGTATAAATACGCCGCCAAGCTTATAAAGAAAAGTAACAGGCAGGCAGAGACAGTATGGTCCGTTAAAAGAGATGATATAATCCTTGTGGGTTCATATATGCCCGATGAAAATGTGGACTATATATGCATAAACGGATATTTTTCATCGACTGAGGACGCGCAGAGAATGTTTTCCGAAATAAGGAGCCACCTGGATACGGACAAAAAAGCCATATTCAGATTCGGAGCGGCGGCATACAGTACCGATGACTGCGTTTACAGGACAGATGAGGCCATAGAAACCATAAACCTTGTGTATGAGTCCGTAAAAAAAGACCCCAATGCGGCGGGGATAATATATATGGATAAAAACACAAAACTCTCCGATAAAGTAAGATATACCGACTACAGCGTGACTACCGACAAGAAATTGTCGGCAGGATATAAGGAAATAATTGATAATGCCATTCTTTACAGGCAGGAAAAGGAGATGAAAGAATGATAAGTGATAAAACAGCACAGCTTGTTATAGAAAAGGCTCTGTCAAAGGGCGGAGACTTTGCCGAGATATTCTGTGAAAACACCGTAAGAAACAGCATATCAATGGTCAACGGCAAAGTGGATTCCGCTGTCAGCGGCCTTGACTTTGGAGCAGGCATACGAGTATTTGACGGAAACAATGCCGTTTATGTATATACCAACGATATGACGGAAAAGGGCCTTTTAAAGGCGGCGCAGGGAGCTGCCGACGGCCTCAGGGGAGACAGCAGTGAAAAATACGGTTTTGACGGAAAATTTTCCGAGAGAATCTATACGAATATAAATCCCATAAAATTTATGCCGGAAGAAAGAAGCAGCATAGAAAAAAGGGATTTACTCAGGGAAGCATCGGATACGGCCTTTTCCTGCGACAGCCTCATAACCCAGACAAAGGGAGCCTATGCCGACAGTGTACAGGACGTGTTTATTGTAAACAGTGAAGGACTTAAAGCAAGCGACAGAAGGGTAAGGACAAGATTTATCACCGAAGCCGTAGCAGGCGACGGAAAGGAAAAGCAGAGCGGAAGAATGAGCCCCGGAGGCTCCGAAGGCTTTGAGTTTTTTGAAAGAATAGACATCAGGGAGCTTTCAAAACAGGCCGCAAAGACGGCTGTTACAATGCTTAAGGCAGAGGAATGCCCCTCAGGCAAAATGACGGTGGTAATAGACAACGGCTTTGGAGGAGTTATATTCCATGAGGCCTGCGGCCACGGCCTGGAAGCCACTGCTGTGGCAAGAAACGCATCGGTATTTGCTGGTAAACTGGGAGAAAAGATAGCCTCTGACATAGTTACGGCCGTAGATGACGGCACCATACAAAATGCCTGGGGAAGCCTGAATATCGATGATGAGGGTACACCAACAAGAAGAAACGTGCTCATAGAAAACGGCATACTTAAGGGCTATCTTGTGGATAAATTAAACGGCAGAAGAATGGGTATGGAGTCCACAGGCTCAGGAAGAAGGCAGTCATATATGTTTGCGCCCACATCAAGAATGACAAATACGTTTATCGAAGCGGGAAAAAGTACTCCGGAAGAAATAATAGCAAATACGGAGTTTGGGCTTTACGCAAAACAGATGGGAGGCGGCTCGGTGGAGCCTGCCACAGGTGTATTCAATTTCGCCGTACTTGAAGGATACATAATAAGAAACGGCAGAATATGTGAGCCTGTGAGGGGAGCGACCCTCATCGGAAAGGGCGCTGAGGTGCTTCTTAATATCGATATGGTCGGAAACAATCTTTCAAGGGCTCAGGGTATGTGCGGCTCCATAAGCGGCTCCATACACACGGATGTAGGCCAGCCCATGATAAGAGTGCAGAATATGACCGTAGGCGGAAGGAGCGTGTAATATGGATATAAAGGAATTTCAGAAGCTTGTGCTTGACAAGGCAAAAAAGGCAGGCTTTGGCGACTGCGAGATATATTACAGGTCTGACGATGACTTTCAGGTGCTCGTAAGGGACGGAAAGGCAGAGCATTATGAGACCAGCTCCTCAGGCGGAGCGGCTTTCAGAGGAATTATAAACGGAAAGACAGGTTCAGCCTATACCGAAAGACTGGATGAGAAAGCCGCAGACTTTATTATAAAGTCAGCCATGGAAAATGCTCAGATTTCGGAAGATGAGGAATGTATTTTCTATGAGGGCGGAGAGTATTCGGATATATGCCTTTATGACGAAAGTCTGGATAAAGTTACGGCTGAGGAAAAGATAGATAAGCTTGCAAAAATGGAAAAGGCCGCCCTTGGCTATTCCGATAAAATAAAATCATCGGACAGATGTATGTTTGCCGACGGAAGTGTAAAAATTTCCATAATGAATACAAAGGGTCTTAATAAAAGCTATGACTCAAATATAATGATGTCATATATTTCCGTTATATGTGAGTACAACGGGGATATAAAGACAGGCGGCGAGTTTTTCGCAGGAAACGATATTTCGGCCTTTGACCCTGAGAGTATAGGAAAATCGGCGTCTGAGCAGGCGGAAAAAATGCTTGGCGCATCACCTGTTAAAAGCGGAGCATATAACGTGGTTTTCAAAAATACGGCCATGGCTGACCTTTTAGGCACGTTTTCTTCCGCATTCAGCGGAGAGCAGGCCTATAAGGGGCTTTCCATGCTGGAGGGAATGGAAGAAAAGAGCATAGCATCGGAATGTGTGAGCATAAGGGATGACGGCCTGCTTGAAGGCGGTATGGCATCGGCACTTTTTGACGGCGAGGGAGTCCCCTGCAGAAACAAGGTCATTGTTGAAAACGGAGTGCTTAAGACCCTTCTTTATGACTTGAAATACGCGGCCAAATGCGGGAAAAAATCCACGGGAAACGGATTCAGGTCAGGATACAGGTCACAGGTATTCTGCGGACCTTCAAACTTTTATATTGTGCCCTCAGATAAGGATTTTGATGATATAATCAAAGAAGCCGGAGACGGTATATATATAACCGACATTGAAGGCCTCCACGCGGGAGCCAATATCGTAAGCGGAGATTTTTCCCTTTCGGCCCAGGGATTTGTCATTAAGGACGGAAAACTTGGAAGACCCGTTGAGCAGATAACGGCTGCGGCTAACTTTTTTGAACTGCTGAAAAATATAAAGGCAGTAGGAAAGGACTTAAGATTCAATACAGGCGGCATAGGAGCGCCGTCCGTATTTATGGAAAACATAAGCATATCAGGACTTTAAAATACAAATGAACCCATAAGGAGGAGAAGAATATGTTACAGGCAGGAGATAAGGCACCTGATTTCAGCCTTTTGGATAAGGACGGAAATACGGTAAAACTTTCGGATTTCAGAGGCAAAAAGGTAGTAGTTTATTTTTATCCTAAGGACAGCACACCCGGATGTACAAGACAGGCGTGCGCCTTCAGAAACGCAAAGGCTTTTTATGATGCCCTTGGAGTAGAGGTAATAGGCATAAGCAAGGACAGCATAAAGGCACATACAAATTTTGCGGCAAAAAACGAACTTAATTTCACACTTCTTTCCGACCCTGAGCTTCAGGCCATCCAGGCATTCGGCGTATGGCAGGAAAAGAAAATGTACGGAAAAGTAAGTATGGGCGTTGTAAGGTCCACATTTATAATCGATGAAAACGGCGTTGTCGAAAAGGTATATCCTAAGGCAAAGCCCGATACTAACGCAGAGGAAATACTTACTTACCTTAAAGGCGAATAATGCTGAGACAGCCCAAGGTGCATAAAAAATGCGCTTTGGGCTTATTTGTTTTAAGGGGGATTTCCTAAACCTGTTTTTATTGAAAAAAATATACAATGATAGTATAATTATTTTATAAATATAAACACCACATAAGGGGAGGCATCTTTATGAATGGAGAAAGAATAATTATTTCTATAGGCAGACAGTATGGCAGCGGTGGCCGTGAAATAGGAAAAAGACTGGCCAAGGAATTTAATATAGACTTTTATGACAAGGAGCTTATTACCCTTGCGGCAAAGGAAAGTGGATTTTCAGAGGAAATACTTAAGGAAAACGATGAAAACCACAACGGAAGTTTCCTTTATTCGCTGGTTATGGGAACATATACGGGAGGCAACAATCTTCCCCTTAACCATAAACTTTTTCTTGCGCAGTTTGATACAATCAAAAAACTCGCTGAGGAAAAATCCTGTGTAATAATCGGACGCTGCGCAGACTATGCACTTGAATACAATCCCAACTGTGTAAAGGTGTTTATACATGCTGATATAGACAGCAGGATAAAGAGAGCCATTGAAGAATACGGCGTTTCTCCCGATAAAGTAGAAGAAGTTATCAAAAAGACGGACAAAAAACGTGAAAGCTATTACAACTTCTATACAGGCAAAAAATGGGGTCTTATGGAAAACTACGATATAACCATAAACAGCTCATTTTCAGGCATAGACGGAGCCGTAAGAGTTATTGCTGACCTGGTAAAGGAAAAAATGAATAAATAAATTTGAAACAGCCGTTGATAAACGGCTGTTTTTATATATATCTATTATACACTGGACAAATATTTATATAATTTTCACCTAAAATAAGACCGTTTTTTGAAAAAAATTGTTGAATTATTATTTTTGGGATGCTATAATTCAATAGGAGAGATAGAATTTTTTGATTTGTATTTATGCAGTCAATCGGGGGAGAATTTCAGTGGATAATAATTGGAAAAAGCCTTATAGATGGCTTTTTTTATATGCATTTATGCTTATAGGGGTAGGCTTTGTTGCTGCCGGGCCTTCGGAAATATTCAAAGGCCTTGAGGTTATAGTGCTTTCAAGCGATATCCTTATAACAGACTACATAGAGCTTGCAGGAGTCGGGCCGGCCTTTGTCAATGTCGGACTTGTTGTAGTCATAACAAATATGCTTATGTATGCCAACAAAATGCCTATCAAGAGCGGAAACATCGTTACCATAGGCCTTATGTCGGGCTTTGCTTTTTTCGGCAAAAATATATTCAACATGTGGTTTATCCTTTTAGGAACATACCTTTTCTGTGCCCTTAGAAAAGAGCCTCTGTCTAAATATCTTTTACAGAGCTTTTGGGCGTCGTCTCTTGGACCTCTTATCAGTTCAACCTTTTTCCATCAGGGAGATATAACAATAGGCAGCGTTACGGTTTCCGTGGCAACGGGCCTTATCATAGGATTTGTTACACCTGTTCTTACGGGATATACTCAGCGTATACAGCATGGCCTTAACCTGTATAACGGCGGATTTGCCACAGGACTTATGGCTATGATGCTCACTCCCATTTTGAAAGCCTTTGGATATGAGTTTGAACCCGTATCAATATGGGCTACAGAGTACGATAAAATATTTATGACAGTGCTCATTATAACGGGACTTGTTCTTATAGTTATGGGAATAGCCAATGATGACAACGCTGTCAAAAACTATAGAAATCTGCTTAAAAGACCGGGAAACCCCGTTGACGACTTCCTTGAGCTGGACGGTAAAGGTGCCGTGCTCATAAATATGGGAGTGAACATTATCGTGTCTACGGCAGTCCTTAAGCTCATTGGCGGAGACATTAACGGACCAACAATCGGAGGTATACTTACCATAGCAGGCTTCAGCGTAAAGGGAAAACATGTAAGTAATATACTTCCCGTTATGGCGGGAATAATTTTAAGCGGACTGCTCAGAGGAGAAGGCGCAGTAGCTACTCCCGCAGCTCAGCTGGCACTGCTTTTCGGAACGACTCTGGCTCCCGTATCAGGAACCTACGGCCCTGTAGCCGGCGTAATTGCTGGATTTATCCATTCCTGCGTAGTTCTTTATGCAGGTGCGGGATACTCTGGAGTAAACCTTTATAACAACGGATTTGCGGGAGGTCTTGTATCAATAGTAATGCATCCCGTGCTTTCCGAATTCTTTAAACCTAAAGAATATTCAGAGCCTTCAGAGAGTATGCGGCCTAAGAAAGTTGAAGAAGAACCTCTTCCCGACCTTAGTGACCTTAACCTCTATGAGTAAAATTTCCGCTTGAAAATTTTTTAAAAAATCTATTGACACATTTATTTTTATGTGCTAAGCTCTAGAAAAATAAAACAATAACTTAAACGTAGTGATGAGGACAAGTAGATCTTCTGATACAGCTCAGAGAGCTGCCGTTTGGTGCAAGGCAGTGCTGTTATTTAGATTGAAGTAACCTCTGAACGGTCCGCTGAACAGGAAACCAAGTAGGTGGGAACGGAAGCCAACCGTTACAGTGGCAGGATATAAGCACTAACAATGCCGTATCTGACAGAGAGCATCTATACGATGAATTAGAGTGGTACCACGGAAGTCTAAGCCTTTCGCCTCTGAAGTTGATTCAGAAGCGAAGGGCTTTTTTGATATATCTGAAACTGCTTTTAGCTGCCGGACAAAAGTGCTTAGAAAACAATTACCGTATATATTGCAGGAGGGAAAACTATGAAAATCAGATTTGAAGAAAGAAAAGAACTTAAACAGAAACCCGATATGACTAATCTTGGATTTGGAAAAGTATTTACCGACTATATGGTTGTTGTAGACTATAACCCCGAGCAGGGCTGGCACAACCCCAGAATAGTACCCTACGGACCTTTAGCGCTCAATCCCGGAGCTATGATTTTTCACTATGGCCAGAGCACATTTGAAGGACTTAAAGCTTACTATATCGATGAAAATACTATTCATCTTTTCAGACCCGAAAAGAACTTTGAACGTATGAACAATTCAAACAGACGTCTCTGCATTCCCGAGATTGACCCTAAAGAATTTACAGAGTATATAATCGAAGCTCTTAAAATAGAAAAAGACTGGATTCCCAAGGAAGAAGGAAAGAGCCTTTACATCAGACCCATGATTATCGCTACAGACGAAAACCTCGGAGTTCATGCTTCAAAAACATATCAGTTCATCTGTATGTTCTGCCCCGTTGCATCATACTATCAGTCAGGAATCGAACCCGTTAAAATTTATGTTGAGCATGATTTCAAGAGAGCTGTTAAAGGCGGAACAGGATTTGCGAAAACAGCCGCTAACTATGCACAGAGCCTTAAGAGCCAGGAAGAGGCTGAAGAAGCAGGATATGCACAGGTACTTTGGCTTGACGCCATCGAGAGAAAATATATCGAAGAAGTAGGCTCAATGAACATTATGTTCGTTATCGACGGAACAGTTGTTACTCCCGAGCTTAACGGAAGCATCCTTCCCGGAATAACAAGAGCATCAGCCCTCGAGCTTTTAAGAGATAAGGGCTACAAAGTTGAAGAAAGAAAACTTTCCATTGATGAACTCATCGAGGCTGCCGAGGCAGGAAAACTTGATGAAGCTTTCGGTACAGGTACAGCAGCGGTTATTTCTCCCGTAGGCGAAATACTCCACAACGGAAAGAACTACATTATAAATAACGGAAAAATCGGTCCTGTTGCCCAGGATATATATGACACAATAACAAAGACCCAGTACGGAAAAATCGAAGATAAATACGGCTGGATAACAAAAATTAATATCTGATGATTTAATTAAAGCTGTTAAAGTAATTAAAGGAGCCCGTTTCAAACGGGCTCTTTTTATTTTAAAATAATATATAATAAAAATTATCATAAATTTCCATATAAAAAATGGAGCGTAGAAAGCGTATATTTCGTCTAATATATAGAAGCATAAAAAATGCTCCTGACAAAAGCGTATACGCTCCACGTACGTACAGAAAAGAAAGGAAAGAGCTATATGGAAAAACTGATTAAAGAAGCGAAGGCGGGAAATCCCGATGCATTCACCCGGCTTATGAAAAGCCAGATGCAGAATATGTATAAAACCGCCGGAGCCATACTTATAAATGATGAAGACATTGCCGATGCCGTATCGGAGACCATACTTGCCTGCTGGGAAAATATAAAAAGCCTTAAGGAAGACCGGTTTTTCAAGACATGGATGACGAGGATACTGGTGAATAAATGCAATGATATCATCAGGAAAAAGCAGTATTACCTGGACTATGATATGCCGGAGGAACCCTACAATGATACGGGCTTTGAAAATGCCGAATGGAAAGAGGCATTAAACACCATTTCGGAAAAATACCGCCTTGTAATGGTTCTTTATTATATTGAAGGATTTAATACCGGAGATATAAGCGGCATACTGGATATACCTGAAGGGACGGTCAGAAGCAGGCTTGCCAGAGGCAGAGAGCAGCTGGCAGGAGTATATGGAATAAGAGAGATTAAAAAAGGAGGTCAGGCTTTATGAAAGATGTACTGGATACACTCAAAAAAGACGTTGAAATACCTGACGTTGTAAATAAAAAGGCCGATGAAGCTTTTAAAAAGATATATGCCGAATGTGAAAGCGGAGAAAATAAAAAGACAGAAAATATACAGCCCAAAAGATACCATACAAAAAGAATAACCGTGCTTGCAGCGGCGGTAGCAGCGCTCTGTGCGGTTACAGCGGCAGCAGCGGTAGTAAGATGGAGCCACAGCCTTTCCGACGGCCTGCAGGCATCGGAGGAGCAGATGAAACAGCTGGAAAGTAACGGAATGAATACCTTTGTTGAACAGCCCTGTACCGTAAACGGAGTAACGGTTACGGCAGTACAGAGCATAACGGATAACTATTACACCCATATTGCTTTTAAAGTAGAGGGCTTTGACTTGGAAGAAGGAAAAGAACCGAGTTTTGAAAATATAAATGTAACAGTTGACGGAGAAGAAGAATTTGGATATTCAGCAGGATTCTGGGAAGGGATTGTGGACGATAACGAAGGAAATCCGGTAACGCTGGATGGAGAAAGGCTTAAGACTGATGAAAACGGAAGACTTATAATTAATTACGTTATGGATGACGGCAGTCTGGAATATGAGATGATACTTACCAACGATGTTAAGGAAGCCGGATACTTTATCGGAAAGAATATACATGTTGAACTGGAGAATCTTGGTATTTATACAGGTAAACTTGACCACACTACAAAAGTTGAAGGGACTTGGACTTTCGACTGGACTTTAGGCGGAGCGGATACAACCAGGGTATGCGAGATGGATTATGCTCTGGGAGATACGGGAGCAACAGTAAAGAGACTGGAGATATCACCTATATCAGTGATAGCAGAATACGACTTCCCCAGACAGACAGTGGTGGAGGATCTTATAGAAGCTGATGGAACATTAGGTACATTAGAAAGATATGCCGAGCCGCCCTCAGTTGTCGGAGTAGAGCTCAAGGACGGGACGGTCATTAAATATCTGTACGGAGGACCGGGAAGCGGCGGATATGAAGGAGAAACCGGAAATACATACAGGTCAAAGGAAGCAGCAAACAGGATAATAGACCCCAATGAGATAGAAAGCATACTGTTTTTAAAGAATTACACCCAGTGGGAAGATATCGAAACTCCGGAATTTATCGAGGTGCCCCTTAATAAATAAAAATAAAAAGCCTGAGAAATCAGGCTTTTTTATTTGCTCATAAACGGTATGTATATATAAAGACGTCACAAGTTTGCCATAAGGAAAAAATGACGGAAAAATGCAGTGCCTGTAAATAAGCGCTGTTTGACTTTCAAACCTATTTTTGCTATGCTTTAGATAAGACTGGAAATTAAAAACCATACTAAAAAATGAGATATAAAAGCAAACTGCAGATATTATTAATGACCGCGGCGCATAACGGGAGGGGTAAATATGATTTCCACTGTAAGCATATTTGAAATGAACTTGATTATAAATTGTGAGCACAAGGACCCGCATACTATACTGGGAATGCATGAGGTTCTGCATGATGACAGGGAAGTAGTTGCGGTAAGGGCTTTTCTTCCCGGTGCAAAGGAATTATATGTTATAGATAAAAACCAGGAGAAAAATGTTTATAAGGCCGAAAAGATACATGAGGACGGATTTTTTGAAGCTGTCATAGACGACAGACACGAATGGTTTGAATATCTTTTCCACATAGTATACTGGGACGGAAACGAAAGAGTTGTTCCCGATATTTATTCATTCCAGCCGACCGTTGGGGATTATGACAGATATCTTTTTGGCGCGGGAAACCATTATGAGATATACAATAAGCTGGGAGCAAATCTCTGCGAAGTAAACGGCGTTGAAGGTGCTTCCTTTGCGGTGTGGGCGCCAAACGCAAAAAGTGTATGCGTTATAGGCTCATTCAACTACTGGGACGGCAGAGGCACACAGATGAGAGTGCTTGGAAACTCAGGAATATGGGAAATATTCGTACCCGGTGTTGTGGAATTTGACAGATACAAATTCAGAATAAAGGATAACAATAACAATGTGGTTGATAAAAGCGACCCCTACGGATTCCATATGGAAACAAGACCCCAGAATGCGTCCATAGTATATGACCTGGGCGTATATCACTGGAAAGATGAAAAATGGATAAAAGAGAGGGAGGAATACGACCCCTACAGGACACCCATGAACATATATGAAGTGCAGCTTGGCAGCTGGATGAGGGTGCCCGAGGAAGAAAACAGATTCCTTACCTATAGAGAAATGGCGGACAAGCTGGTCAAATATGTAAAGAAAATGGGATATACCCACATCGAGCTTCTGCCCGTATCAGAGTATCCCTATGACGGAAGCTGGGGATATCAGGTAACAGGATACTATGCGCCAACCAGCCGCTACGGAGAGCCTGACGACTTCAGATATTTTGTGGACTGCTGTCATAGAAAGGGCATAGGCGTTATTATGGACTGGGTGCCCGGACATTTCCCCAAGGACGCCAACGGTCTTGCCAGATTTGACGGTACAGCCCTTTATGAGCATGAGGACTGGAGAAAGGGCGAACATAAGGAATGGGGTACCTATGTATTTAATTACGGAAGAAAAGAAGTAAGCAACTTCCTTATTGCCAATGCGCTTTTCTGGATAAAGGAATACCATATCGACGGTATACGAGTTGACGCCGTTGCAAGTATGCTTTATCTGGACTATTGCAGAAAAGAAGGCGAATGGGTGCCTAACGAATACGGCGGAAGAGAAAATATCGAAGCCGTGGAATTTTTGAAGCATATGAATTCCGTTGTAAAGGGAATGTATAAGGGCGTGCTTACATTTGCGGAAGAATCCACCGAGTGGGAAGGCGTCACAAGGGGCGTTGACAGAAACGGCCTTGGATTCTCATTCAAATGGAATATGGGCTGGATGAATGACTTCCTTGAGTATATGAAGAAGGACCCCATTTACAGAAAGTATCATCATAATAACCTTACCTTCGGCATAACCTATGCCTATTCGGAAAACTTTGTGCTTGTGCTTTCCCACGATGAGGTAGTTCATATGAAGGGCTCCATGATAGGAAAGATGCCCGGAGACACATGGCAGAAATTCGCTAACCTCAGAGCGGGATACGGATTTATGTACACATATCCGGGAAAGAAACTGCTCTTTATGGGCAATGATATAGGCCAGTATTCCGAATGGGACGAAAAGAAGAGCATAGACTGGCACGTGCTTGAAAATGACTTTAATATGGGTCTTAACGAATATATGAGAGACCTGTTTAAATTCTACAGGAAGGAAGGAGCCCTCTGGGAGAGAGATACATACCCCGAAGGTTTTGAATGGATAGAGTGCGACGATGCCGCAAACAGCGTTGTATCCTATGTAAGACACGGTGCCAAACCTGAGGATATAGTAGTTGTCGTATGCAACTTTACACCTAAGACTGAGCTGGGCTACAATGTGGGCGTTCCCTATGAAGGAAGCTATAAGGAAATGCTCAACAGTGATGATGTAAAATACGGCGGAAGCGGTGTTGTGAACAAAAAGGCGGTTAAGAGCAGAAACGAACATTGGAACAGATGCGAACACTGCATAACCATCGACCTTCCTCCCCTTGCCACAGCCATATTTACCCTCACACCCGCCAGCAAAACAAAAATAGCGGCAAAATTCGCTGAGGAAGAAAAGGGCGAAGAATAAATATTTGAAGATATAATAAGAGGCTGGCCTTTTAGGGCCAGCCTTTTTTATGCGGTATTATAAATAGGAGGAACCGTTATAGAGGGTTCGGGTTTTGTTAAAGCTTATCAAAAATATTATGCAGAATATAAAATTTATGGCGGCGGCCAAAAGCATGGGGATAAAAAATATAAGGAATCCCAATGCGAAGGTCAGTAACATTGAAACAAAATATATGGCCTGAAAAACGGCAGAAAATTTCCACCATTTCATAAGTTTTTGTGAATTAAGATAAACACCCATAGTGTCCTCAAGCTCTGCCACGCCTTTTATAATGCAGAAAAACATATACAGCCTGAAGAAAATAAACAATCCTATAACAAGCATGCTTAAGCCCTGGCTGTAGAATAAAAACAGGCTCATATCCAGAATAAATGTAACAAGAGCCAGAAAAACAGAAACTTTTCTTGCCTGTATGAAATGGGGGCTTTTATGGGCGATGGCTGAAAGACCATAGGCTGTCAGAAGATATCCGATGGTATCAGGCAGAAAATTATACGAAAGAGTATCCGCATCAAAAAATATAAATATAAATCCGGCTAAAATATATCCCATAAATATTCCTCCTTTAGCTTGATTATACAACTGCTGAAGGACAGGATACAACAAAAAAAGTTAAAATATGGCAGATTGTATCTGTAAAAAATCCGCCTGAATTTTTCAGGCGGATAAATTTTTATCTGTTTTTGTGTTCTGATATTACTTTGTATATCTGAATGAGCACTGTAGGCAGGAATGCAAGGAGAGCTATCTCGCCAAGGTTAGCGGCACTGAATGAGGGAGAAACCATAAATAATGATTTGAGTCCGGGTACAAACAGTACGGCAAGAAGAAGTACAACTCCTGCAAAGAATGCCATTACTGAATATTTGTTTGTTGAGAACTTAAGTGAGAAGATGGATTCGCTTCCTCTGCAGTTAAATCCGTGGAAAAGACGTGCAAGAGTGAGTGTTGCGAATGCCATTGTAGATGCCATTCTTGCGTCTCCGTCCGCATATCCGATATAGAATGCAGCCATTGTTGCTATGGCGATGAGAAGTCCCTGGCCGCCTATTCTTGTAAGAAGGGGACGGTTAAGTATGGGCTCCTTGGGGTCTCTGGGCTTCTGGTCGAGAAGACCGTTTCTGGCAGGTTCCATTCCTATGGCGATGGCAGGAAGGGAGTCGGTGAGCAGGTTTATAAACAGAAGATGTACCGGCTCGAATGGCACGGGAAGCGCCAGAAGAGACGCATATATTACACAGAATATTCCGGCTGTATTTCCTGAAAGCAGGAACTGTATAGCATTTTTGATATTTGCATATACGCTTCTGCCGTTAACTACTGCCTTAACTATTGTGGCAAAGTTATCGTCGGCAAGTATCATAGATGCGGCATCCTTGGAAACTTCCGTTCCTGTGATACCCATGGCAACACCTATATCGGCCTTTTTAAGGGCGGGAGCGTCGTTTACGCCGTCACCTGTCATAGATACGATGTTTCCTCTGCGCTGCCAAGCATTTACTATACGTATTTTATGCTCCGGTGATACACGGGCATATACGGATATTTTAGGAAGTCTTTCGTCCAGGTCCGCTTCGCTCATCTGGTCAAGCTCGATACCTGATACGGCTTCGTCTCCGTCCTCAAATATGCCAAGCTGTCTTGCTATGGCTGAGGCTGTAACCTTGTGGTCGCCTGTTATCATAACTGTCTTTATGCCGCCTCTTTTAGCGTCGGCAACGGCTTTGATAGCTTCGGGACGGGGAGGGTCTATCATTGATATAAGACCGATAAACGTAAAGTCCTTTTCATCATCAAATGTAAGGGGACGTACGGCATCCAGTTCTCTGTAAGCAAAGGCCAAAACTCTGAGGCCTTCCATGGAAAGCTCCATATTTACTCTGGAAATGTCCTCTTTAAGCTCCGGTGTAAGGGGAATACGTCCGTCCTTTGTAAGGTACCACTTTGCACGGCCTAAAAGCACGTCGATGGCTCCTTTTGTGAAAAGTGTGGGAACACCGTCTATATCGTGGAGTGTACTCATAAGCTTACGGTCGGAATCAAAGGCCAGCTCGCCAAGACGGGGACACTGGGCACGGTATGTTTCCTCATCTATTCCAAGATTTTCTCCAAGCATTACAAGGGCAACTTCTGTGGGGTCGCCTATGGATGCGCCGGTTTCCTGATTGTTTGTTGCGTCGCTGGCAAGGAGCGCAGCCTTAAGAAGTGTATTCTGTACCCTGTTACCAAGGTCCATATTTTTTCCGTCTATAACGAAACCGTCAGCATAAATTTTCTGGGGTGTCATCTTATTCTGAGTAAGGGTTCCTGTTTTATCCGAACAGATAACGGATACGCTTCCCAGACTTTCCACTGCCTTAAGGTCCTTGATAATGGCATTCTGTTTAGCCATTTTCTGAGTACCCATGGCAAGAACTATAGTAACTATGGAAGAAAGAGCTTCAGGTATGGCCGCAACCGCCAGGGCAACGGCAAACATAAGCGAATTAAGTATGCCCATTCCTGTACGGAATACAGAAAGGGCGAATACAGCCGCACAGATTACCATAATTACTACGGCAAGCTTTGCACTGAATTTATCAAGACTTTCCTGAAGGGGTGTCTGACGCTGTTTTGTCTGATTCATAAGAGCGGCTATCTTTCCAAGCTCAGTATTCATACCTGTGCCTGTTACAAGAACTGTAGCACGGCCGTAGGTTACAAGGGAGCCGGAGAATACCATATTTTTCTGGTCTCCAAGGGCAACCTTTTCTGCGTCTATGACATCGTCGGTCTTATCTACGCCTTCGCTTTCTCCAGTAAGTGAACTTTCGTTTACTTTAAGTGAGAAGTTTTCAAGTATCCTTCCGTCGGCAACAACCATATCGCCTGCCTCAAGAAGAACAATATCTCCGGGAACTACTTCCACAGAGGGTATTTCCATTTTTGAGCCGCCTCTGATTACCTTTGCGGTGGGAGAGGACATGGCCTTAAGGCTTTCAAGGGATTTTTCTGCCTTCATATACTGTACTGTACCTAAAATGGCGTTCAGTATAAGAACGGCAAAAATAACTATCGTACTTTCTACATTGTCCGATGCAGCCGAAATTGCAGCCGCAATAATAAGGATTATGACCAGAAGGTCTTTAAACTGCTCAAAGAAAACCTGGACAATGCTCTTCTTTTTACCTTCTGAGAGTTTGTTGGGGCCGTATTTCTGGGCTCTTGAAGAAACTTCCTCGCTGGAAAGACCTTCAAGAGAAGAACTTTGAGCTTCCAGTGCCTGTTTGCCTGTTTGATTGTAATAATTTTCTGCCATTGTATTCGTTCCTTTCCTTGTTTATAGGGGCGGACAGGTAAATAAAAAAGACCTTCCGCCAACTGCCATTGCAACAGTTGTCGAAAAGTCTTGTTACCAAAATCAGGTGCATACCGCCAGGTGCCATGGGCGACCGAGGTGTTGACGGTATATCTTTAAACTACTCCCTTTTCAACTTGTGGCAATTATAGCACGCCAAAGGCAGTAAGTCAACATAGATTTTCCATATACTGCTGTGAAAGCCGAGTTTATATATTTTTTCTTATAATATCAGGATTGTGAAAAATAAAGAAAATATACATTTAAAGTACATAAAAAAGTGTAAGACGCCGCTGTTGAAAAGGAATATTCACAAAGGTTATAATGAAGACAGTTTAAATCTTAACGGGAGGAAAAATATATGGAATATACCGTACGTGAAATGAGAGAAAACGAATATTATCTCCTTAAGGATTTTTTATATGAAGCCATATATATACCTGAGGGAGTCTGCCAGCCGCCAAGGTCAGTAATAGAGCTGCCAGAGCTTCAGGTCTATATTTCAGACTTTGGTAAGAAAAAAGACGATATGGCTTTTATAGCCGAAGCCGACGGAAAACCAGCCGGAGCTGTATGGGTGCGCATTATGAATGATTACGGGCATATCGATGACAGTACACCGTCGTTTTCAATTTCTCTTTATAAGGAATATCGAAATATGGGCATAGGAAAAGCGCTTATGGAAAAAATGCTTCATTATTTAAAACTAAATGGCTATGAAAAAGCGTCTTTATCAGTGCAGAAGGAAAACTATGCCCTGAGGCTCTATAGAAAACTTGGCTTTCAAACGGTCAGAGAAACCGATGAAGAATATATTATGGTAAAATATCTGTAAAATGCAGATTATCCTATAAAATTTTTTCTGTAAAAGGAATAAAATATGAAATAAATTCTTAACTTATAGCCGGCAGTCTTAAAACAGGGCATAAGGGAAGCTTCATACAGTAAATTATTAACATATATAAACCGCTGAGTCAAAATACTTGTTGACTATAGTTTGTTTTTTGTGTATAATTCTATGAGTATGGATTAAAGTGGTTTTAAAGCCTCGTTAAGCCTGCAAAGCAATCTCAGCAATTGGAGGGAGGGAAATTCATGTCAGAGGTAAGAGTTAAAGAGAATGAATCCTTGGATAGCGCTCTTCGCCGTTTTAAAAGAAGCTGTGCAAAAGACGGTATTATGGGTGAGGTTCGTAAAAGAGAACACTATGACAAACCCAGCGTAAAACGCAAAAAGAAATCCGAAGCCGCAAGAAAACGTAAATTCAAATAATTTTGTGATACAAAGAGGATGATTTAAATGTCATTGAAAGAAACGCTTTTACAGGATTTAAAAGCAGCTATGAAAGACAAGGATACTATTCGCAAGAATACCATCCAGCTTGTCCGTGCCGGCGTTCTTCAGATTGAGAAAGACAACCACGTTGAGCTCGATGATGACGGCGTCCTTGATGTAATAGCTAAGGAACTTAAAAAGCGTCGTGACTCACTTCCCGAATTTGAAAAAAGCGGTCGAACAGATTTGATTGACAATCTTAACAAAGAGATTGAAGTTTTGTTAGGATACCTTCCGGAACAATTGACTGAGGACGAAATTCAAAAAATAGTTGAGGAAACCATCGCCGAAACAGGTGCATCCACCATGAAAGATATGGGTAAAGTTATGGGTGCGGTTTCATCTAAAGTTAAAGGGCGTGCCGACAACAGAGTTGTGAGTGGTTACGTGAAAAAATTATTAAGTAAATAATTAAAGCAGCCTTATGGCTGCTTTTTTATTTTCCAAAAAACTTATCCCCATGTATTCTCCACAAAAGGCCCGCATAGTAATAATATAAGGCAGAACTTTGTATATTATTATCGGGGTGACGGTTTTGATGAGAAGGCGCGGCAAAAAAGAAAAGAAAAATTTAAAAAAAGAGCTTTCGGCCGCCTTTGAAATGCCGGAGGAAATCGTTTCTGACCTTCCCCTTATATCTTTAAGGGGATTTGAAGAGGCGGTCGTTGAAAACTACAAAGGCATAATCGAATACAGTACCGAAAAAATAAGGGTCAATACGTCCGTAGGAGTATTGAGACTGACAGGGAAAGATATGTTCATCAAATGTCTTGATGCGGACAACATTATAATTACCGGTAAAATAATGTCTGCCGAATTTTTATGATATGGCGGTGAGCGTAGTATGTTTCTTGTGCTGTGGAATTATATAAGAGGATATGTTATCATATACGTTACCGGTTTTTCGGTGGAAAGATTTATAAATTTAGCCGCAAACAGAGGTATTTTTATATGGGATGTGGTGCCTGAAAGGAACCGTGTTATTATGAAGGCATCCCTTAAAAATATCGAAAAGCTTAGGGAATGCGGAATAAAGACCGGATGCCGTTTTGAGATAGAGGGTGAATACGGTCTGCCGGTGTTTTTGAAAAAATGTTCCAAAAGAAAGGCCTATGTGGGAGGAGTCCTTTCCTTTGCGGTAGTTATGTACATAATGTCGTCCTTTATATGGACGGTGAAAGTAGTAGGCGCGGAAAGGATAAATTCCGAGGACATAATAGAAAGCTGTAAGGAAAACGGCCTTGCGCCGGGAAAACTCAAATACGGACTGGACCTCTACGAACTTGGGAAAAAACTTATGCTGGAATACAGCGATATATCATGGGTTGCCCTTGACCTTGAGGGTACGGGGGTTACGGTGAATATTGTTGAAACCATACCCGAGACCCAGTATGTGGAGAGGGAAAAACCCATGGACGTTATTGCTTCTTCCGACGGCATAATAGAAAGCATTGCCGTTTCGGCGGGAAGTGCCGTTGTAAAGGAAGGCGACGAAGTAAAAAAAGGCGACCTGCTTATAAGCAGTGCAGTGCCTCTCAGGGACGGCGAGCAAATAACCGGTGAAAAATATGTCAGCGCTTCAGGAGAAGTAAAGGCATTGAAGGAGTATGAACTTGAAGGAATTTCTCCTTTGATTTATAATGAAAAAGTATTTACAGGAAAGACTAAAACGGATTATAGTGTAAATATCGGTAAAAATAATATAAATATAGTAACTCCGTCAGATATTGAAGGATATGATGTGCTGTCGGACGACCGTATGGTTTTTAAAATAGGGGACTATACCCTTCCCTTTGGAATTAACAAGGTAGTATACGGCCAGTCAGAGAGCGTAAAAAAACAGAGAACCGAAGAAGAAGCCGAAGCTCTGGCAAGAAAACAGCTGGAGGATAAAGCCGAGGAACTTGTTATGGAAACGGGCGGAGAGCTCAGAGGGCTTTCGGCGGAGGTTTATAAGGACGGAAAAAGCGTGACCGTAAAGGGAAAGGCTTCCGTTGTTATAAGGATAGACGAACAAAAAGAAACAGATTATATACAGCGCGAGGAGGTAACAGAATAGATGCCGCAGACAGAACGTATAGTTAAGGCCGATAACAATGCCATTTCAAATATTTTCGGACAGTTTGACGAGAATATAACCAAAATCGAAAAGGAATTGTCGGTTAAAATCGTTAACAGAAGCGAAGGCATTAAAATTGTTGGCGAGGAGGAAAACTGCATTAAGGCCGAAGCGGTAGTTGAAGCTTTGGTGGAGGCAGCATCCAAGGGGGAGACCATATCTTCCCAAAACATAAACTATATGGTAAATTCAACCGGAAGTGAGTTAAAGGAGGTAGGAACCATATACGACGACTGTATATGTCTTACCATAAACGGACGACCGGTAAAGCCAAAAACATTAGGCCAGAAAAAGTATGTGGATATGATAAGAAACAATACCATAACTTTCGGAATAGGCCCTGCGGGTACCGGAAAGACATACCTTGCCATGGCTATGGCAATAACCGCCTTTAAAAATAATGAAGTAAACAGAATAATAATGACGCGTCCTGCCATTGAAGCGGGAGAAAAGCTGGGATTTCTTCCCGGAGACCTTCAGCAGAAGGTAGACCCCTATCTCAGACCGCTTTACGATGCGCTTTTTGAGATAATGGGTGCGGACGCATACGCAAGAAATATGGAAAGAGGACTGCTTGAGGTAGCTCCCCTTGCCTATATGAGAGGCCGTACTCTGGATAATGCGTTCATCGTGCTTGATGAGGCGCAGAATACAACGCCCGAGCAGATGAAAATGTTTCTGACCAGAATAGGCTACGGCTCAAAGGCAGTAGTTACGGGAGACCTTACGCAGATAGACCTGGGAGACGGAAAACGCTCGGGACTTACCGATGCGGTGCAGATACTGAAAGATGTGGATGATTTGGGCATAATAACCCTTACGAATAAAGACGTTGTGCGCCATCCTCTTGTGCAGAAGATAATAACAGCCTATGAAAAGGCTGAGAGCAAAAAACAGGAGAAAATGTCAGGAAGGAAGAACAGGTGATAAAATGACGCTTTTGATAGATAACAGAACAGAATGTGAAATAAGCGAAGAACTTACAAAGGTATTGGAAAAGGTATGTCTTGAAAGCCTGCAGTATGAAGAATTTGAGGAAGACTGTGAGATAAGCCTGTCCTTTGTGACAAATGAGGAGATACACGAAATAAACAGACAGTTCAGAAATGTGGACAGACCCACCGATGTACTTTCTTTCCCTCAGCTTACATTTGAGGAGGGCGAAGAAGCGGACGTAAACGAAAACGGCGAGATAGTTCTCGGCGATATAATAATATCCGTAGAAAAGGCAAAAGAACAGGCAGAAGAATACGGCCACAGCCTTAAAAGAGAGCTGGCGTTTTTAACGGTCCACAGTATGCTCCATCTTATGGGATATGACCATATGGAAAAGGACGAAGAAGAGGATATGTTCCGCAGACAGAAGGAGATACTTGAAAGGGCAGGAATACCCAGAGAATAAGGCGGTGTTTTTATGAAAAGCTGGGAAATCCTTGAGGGCGCCTGCCACAGCTGTAAAAAATGCAGACTTTGGGAAACCAGGACCAATGTGGTCATAGGTACCGGAAATAAAGATGCCGACATAATGTTCATAGGCGAGGGCCCTGGACAGCAGGAGGATTTGCAGGGCATACCCTTTGTAGGCCCTGCGGGACAATTGCTGGATAAAATACTGGCGGCGGTAAACCTTGACCGCTCGCAGGTATACATAGCCAATATCGTCAAATGCAGGCCGCCTGGAAATCGAGACCCCCATGAAGACGAGCAGCAGGCCTGTATGAATTATCTTAGGTATCAGCTGATGTTAGTGAAGCCCCAAATAATAGTATGTCTTGGAAGAATAGCGGCTGCCGCCATAATAGACAAAGACTTTAAAATAACGAAGGAGCACGGCAGCTGGTATGAGAGGAAGGGCTTTTGGATTACTGCCACATACCACCCTTCGGCGCTTCTGAGGGACGAGACTAAAAAGCGACCGGCATGGGAAGACTTTAAGGCCATAAGGGCCAAGCTTGACGAGGTCAGAAAAGGCAATAAGGAAACGGATAAAACAACGGAAGAATAAAAGAAATAAGAGAGGTATTTGATTTGGCTGAAAAATTTTACAGTGGATTTGTATCCCTTGTGGGAAGACCCAATGTGGGAAAATCAACACTTATGAACAGGCTTATAGGCGAAAAGATAGCCATTATATCCAATAAGCCCCAGACTACAAGAAACAGAGTGCAGAGTATCCTGACAAAGGATAACTATCAGATAGTGTTTATAGATACTCCGGGAATACACAGACCCAGACATAAACTGGGCGAATATATGGTCAAAAGCGCCGAGACTACCCTTAACGAGGTAGACGCTGTGCTTATGCTTATCGAGCCTGCAGACAGGGTGCTTGAGGCAGACAGGCTTATAATCGAAAAATTTGCCAGAGTAAAATCTCCCGTAATACTTGTCATCAATAAGGTAGACACTACGGATAAGGAGAGAATATTCAAGGTAATCGACAATTACAGAAAACTTTATGATTTTGCGGAAATCGTTCCCATAAGCGCCCTTGAAGGCACAAATACGGACGAGCTTCTTGATGTTATAAGGAAATATCTCCCCGAAGGACCCCAGTATTTCCCTTCGGATATGATAACCGACCAGCCTGAAAGACAGATAGCTTCGGAAATAATAAGGGAAAAGGCCTTAAGACTTCTTCAGGAGGAGATTCCCCACGGCATAGCTGTGGAAATAACCGAAATGAAAAAAAGAAGCGAAGGAAATCTTGTGGATGTAAGAGCCACCATATACTGTGAAAAGGATTCCCATAAAGGAATAATAATCGGAAAGCACGGAGATATGCTCAAAAAAATCGGCTCAAATGCCAGAGGAGACATCGAAAGACTTCTTGGCTCTCCCATATATCTTGAGCTTTGGGTAAAGGTAAAAAAGGACTGGAGAGACAGCGATTTCCTGCTTAAAAACTTCGGATACGATTCAAGAAATATTTAAATAAATTTAAAAGCAGGAATTGACAGCATATCATTTTCTTTTTGAGGTAGCATAATATCGAAGGGAAAGTGATGGTATGGACAGTTTATGGACGGATTTTGTAAAAAGCGGAGCGGTGAGTGATTATCTCAGATACAGAGCTCACTGCGGCATAGATAATGAAGACGGCATAGGCATAAATTGCGGACAGACGGCACAGAAGGGGAAAAAGGGACAGGCCTGATAAACTAAGGCTTGGCTCGAAACCCCGCAGAAGATTTGGTACAAAGGGGAAGTGCTGAATGGTCTCTAAGGTAAACGGAATCGTAATAAAAGAATCCGATATGGGCGAAAGCGGAAAAAGAATAGTCGTACTTACAAAGGAGCATGGAAAGATGCTCCTTTCTGTGCGTGGGGCTAAAAATACCAAAAAGGGTATGCAGGCGGTACAGCTTTTTTCCTGCTGTGAGTTTACGCTCTTTGAAGGAAAGGGATTTTATTCCGTCACCCAGGCAGATGTCATCGAAAGCTTTTATGACATAAGAAACGATTTTGAAAGGCTGGCCTATGGGGCTTATATACTGGAAATAACGGAAAGGGCTTCCTTTGAGGAACTTCAGAATAATAAAGCCTTTGATTTGCTTCTAAGAACTCTTTTTATGCTGTCGTCAGGAAAAAGGAGACCAAGGCTTGTGGCCGCCGTTTATGTTTTAAGACTGCTGAGGGAATACGGCTTTATGGGTGACTGCTCGGTATGCTCCGAGTGCGGAAAAGAGATGGAGGAAGCCTTTTACGGTTTTACGGCTGACGGTCTGTGCTGTAGGGAATGTTATAATGGTGGGGGCAGAAAGCTTGATAAAGGCGCCCTTAAGGCCCTTCTGCATATAACGGAAAGCCCGGTAAATACACTCTTTGCCTTTGATGTATCCGATACGGTCCTTGAGGAGCTTTGGGATTTTTCTTCGGTATACAGGAGAGAATATCTGGGGGAAAACTATAAAACTCTGGATTATATAAATAATATGGGATTTTGATATTGACAATCAGCGCTTTATTTGTTAGATTAAGGATTATAAATTAAATAAGCCGTTATGATAAAGAAAAAGTAGCGTAAGAAATCATTTTCAGAGAGGCGGTGGTAGCTGCGAACCGTCATTGAACTTTAGCGAAAGGAGCTTTTGAACGGCATTTCACAAAGTGGGCTTTTAGCCAACAAGGGTGGAACCGCGGAGAATACAGACCTTCGTCCCTTATAGGGATAAAGGTCTTTTTTATTTTTAACGGCATAAAAAACGGAGGAATAAAAAATGGAAAAAACAATGGAGAAAATAGTTGCTCTTGCAAAATCCAGAGGATTTGTATATCCCGGAAGCGAGATTTACGGCGGTCTTGCCAATACATGGGACTACGGCCCTCTTGGTGTTGAACTTAAGAACAACATCAAAAAAGCTTGGTGGAAAAAATTCGTTCAGGACAACAAATACAATGTAGGTCTTGACTGTGCAATACTTATGAACCCTCAGACATGGGTAGCCAGCGGACATCTTGGAGGATTCTCAGACCCTCTTATGGACTGTAAAGACTGTAAGGAAAGATTCAGAGCTGATAAGCTCATTGAAGATTTCTGCCATGAAAAGGGCGAAGACATAACAGTTGACGGCTGGTCAAATGAAAAAATGCTTGAGTATATCAAGGAAAACAACATTCCCTGCCCCACATGCGGAAGCCATAACTTCACAGACATAAGACAGTTTAACCTTATGTTCAAGACTTTCCAGGGCGTAACGGAAGATGCTAAAAACACAGTATACCTCAGACCTGAAACAGCACAGGGTATATTTGTAAACTTCAAAAACGTACAGCGTACTTCAAGAAAGAAACTTCCCTTTGGTATCGGCCAGATAGGAAAATCATTCAGAAACGAGATAACACCCGGTAACTTCACATTCCGTACAAGAGAGTTCGAGCAGATGGAACTTGAATTCTTCTGCGAGCCCGGAACAGACCTTGAATGGTTCGCATACTGGAAAAAGTACTGCATAGACTGGCTCAAGGATTTAGGACTTCAGGTAGAAAACACACGTGTACGTGACCACAGCCCTGAGGAGCTCTGCTTCTACAGCAAGGCTACATCAGATATTGAATATCTCTTCCCCTTCGGCTGGGGCGAGCTTTGGGGCGTAGCTGACAGAACAGACTATGACCTTACACAGCATCAGAACACATCAGGCGAAGATATGACATACTTTGACCAGAATAAGAACGAGAAGTATATCCCCTATGTTATCGAGCCTTCACTTGGTGCTGACCGTGTAGCTCTTGCATTCCTCTGCGACGCATACGATGAGGAAGAAGTCGGAGAAAATGATGTAAGAACAGTACTTCATTTCCATCCTGCTCTTGCACCCGTTAAGGCTGCTGTCCTTCCTCTTTCAAAGAAACTTTCAGAGCAGGCTGACGAAGTTTACAGCATGCTTTCAAAGAAATTCAACTGTGAATATGACGAATCAGGAAGTATCGGAAAACGTTACAGAAGACAGGACGAAATCGGTACACCCTTCTGCATAACAGTTGACTTTGATACCCTTGAGGATAACTCAGTAACTGTTCGTGACAGAGACACAATGGAACAGGTAAGAATTAAAATTGATGAACTTGCAGCTTATCTTGAAGAAAAGATGGAGTTCTGATAAATCCCATAGAAGTTTAAAAGCCTCATAAGCCTATGCTTTTGGGGCTTTTGTTTTTGGGAGCAGGTTTTGGCATTAATAAGGTATTTTTTCTTTTTCGGTTTCATATATGACAGATATGAGGTGATAAAATGAAATACGCTTTTATCGAATATGAAAGGGAAAAGAAAAGCAGAATGTCAGAATGGGCGGTGTCATTTATGAAGCCCTTTACGGCTGAAAATATAAATGTTTTCGGCTGTGAAGGAGTGCACATAAGGATAAACGTCAGAAAAGATGCCGATGACGAAACGGTAAAAAGAGCCGTAAAAAAGACCCGAAGGTTTCTTGTTCAAAATGATGTGGCATACACCGCCGGAGAAGAAATTGAAGGAATACCAATTGCGGACGGCAGGGCCCTTATGGCGCTTATGACTTTCAGATATGCGGACTTTTCAAAAAGGGCTGCGGTGCTGTGCGGCGAAAGGAATATAACCGATATAGTTTTGTGTGCCCTGTGTCCCAGAGTAAGAAGCATATCCCTTTACGGATACAGGGGAGACAGAGACGAAACGGACGAATATTTTTTCAAAGAATACGGGATAAATATACAGCATATAAAGAAAACCGAATACAGAGAACTTTTTTCGGCGGATTTGGTGGTGGACTGCAGGAAAGAAGGCAAAACTTTAAGCGGGTTAAAAAAGTATGCCTATGTAAGCCTTTCAGAAGAAGCACAAAAGCCGCAGAAGTGGCTCTTTGACGGAGAAAAGGTTGAAATTTCCCCAAAGGGGACTGAGCTGACGGCGGATAAAGCCGAATGTGTGCTCAGGGTGATGAGTGATGACTTTTTAAAGCTGTCAGATGAGGGTATATGTATCGAAGAAAAGTTGAAAATAGCTGAAAATATGGGAATGTCAGCGTTGACAAGCCACTAAAGGTAGTTTATAATTTTTTAGATATGATATTTTGCGTCTTGAAATCAAGACATTTTAGAAAGGTAATGAGGAGTGGTCTTATGGCAGATAGTAAAAAAGTAGTTTTAACATATGAAGGCCTTAGAAAACTTGAGGAAGAACTTGAAAATTTAAAAACAGTAAAAAGAAAAGAAGTTGCTGAAAAAATAAAAGAAGCAAGAGGACAAGGAGACTTGTCAGAAAATGCTGAGTATGACGCTGCTAAAGAAGAGCAGGGTGAAATAGAGTCAAGAATCGTTGTTATCGAAAAAATGCTCCGTAATGCGGAAGTTATCGATGATGATGAAGTAAGTGACGACATAGTAACAGTCGGCAGCAGAGTAAAAATCTGGGATGCTGAATTTGAAGAAGAAATTGAATATTCTATCGTAGGTTCTGCAGAGGCCGACCCTATGAATTCAGAAAACGGAAAAATTTCAAATGAATCTCCGGTAGGACGCGGACTTCTCGGACATAAGATTGGAGACGTCGTAGCAATTGAAACTCCCGGAGGAATAGTAGAGTTTAAGATTCTTGCGATTTCAAGATAATCAGGGGAGGAAATAGAAGTGTCAGAACAGAATACAAAAGAATTAACAGCTGTGCAGCTTTCAGAGCAGGAAGGCTTCAGAAGAGATAAGCTTGCTGCCCTTCAGGCAGAAGGCAAGGACCCTTTTGAAATAGTTAAATATGATGTTACACACCACAGCAGTGATATAGTAAACAATTTTGATGAGCTTGAAGGCAAGGAAGTTACCGTTGCAGGCAGACTTATGAATAAGCGTGTAATGGGTAAGGCTTCTTTCATCAATGTTCAGGACAGAGACGGAAGACTTCAGGGATATATCAGCAAAAACGATGTCGGAGAAGAAAGCTATCTTGCATTCAAGAAATTCGATATCGGTGATATCGTTGGTGTAAAGGGTGTTGTATTCAGAACACAGAAGGGTGAAATTTCAGTAAGAGCTTCTGAAATCACACTCCTTTCAAAGAGCCTTAAGGTTCTTCCCGAAAAATTCCACGGCCTTAACGACCAGGAACTTAGATACAGACAGAGATACCTTGACCTCATAATGAACCCTGAGGTAAAGGATACATTCATCAAGCGTTCAGCTGTTTTAAGAGAGATAAGAAACTATCTTGACGCAAAGGGATTCCTTGAAGTTGAAACACCCGTACTTCAGACTATCCCCGGAGGAGCTGCAGCAAGACCTTTCATCACACATCATAACGCTCTTGATATAGATATGTACTGCCGTATAGCTCTTGAGCTTCCCCTTAAGAGACTTATCGTAGGCGGTCTTGAAAGAGTATATGAAATCGGAAGAGTTTTCAGAAACGAAGGTATCGACATTCGTCATAACCCCGAGTTTACTCTTATAGAGATTTACCAGGCTTATACTGACTACCACGGTATGATGGACTTAGCAGAAGGCCTTTTCAGAACAATAGCTCAGAACGTAGTAGGTTCAACTGTGCTTAACTACGGCGGATATGAGCTTGACCTTGGAAAGCCCTTTGAAAGACTTACAATGGTAGATGCCGTTAAGAAATATGCAGGCGTTGACTTTAACGAAATTCCTGACACAGCAGCTGCAAAGGCACTTGCTAAGGAAAAGGGAATAGAATTTGAGGAAAGACATGCAAAGGGCGACATTCTCAACCTCTTCTTCGAGGAATATGTTGAGAAGAACCTTATCCAGCCCACATTTATCATGGACTATCCCGTAGAAATATCACCTCTTACAAAGAGAAAACCTTCAAATCCCGAATATACAGAAAGATTTGAGCTCTTTATTGTAGGACGTGAATACGGTAACGCATATTCAGAGCTTAATGACCCCATCGACCAGAGAAAACGTTTCGAGCATCAGGAAGCCATGAGAGCTGCCGGAGATGACGAAGCTAATATGATAGATGAGGATTTCCTTACAGCGCTTGAATACGGTATGCCTCCTACAGGCGGTATCGGAATCGGTATCGACAGACTTGTAATGCTTATGACAGAGTCTGTAAGTATCAGAGACGTTATCCTCTTCCCTACAATGAAACCTATCGGTCTTAACGATTCATCAAAGAAGGCAGAGGTAAAGACAGAAACAAAAGAGGTTGTTTCTCAGCCTGAAAAGATAGATTTCTCAAATGTAGAGATTGAGCCTCTCTTCAAGGATTTTGTAGATTTTGATACATTTGCAAAATCAGACTTCCGTGCCGTAAAGGTTAAGGAATGTACAGCCGTTCCTAAGAGCAAGAAACTTCTTAAGTTTGTATTAAACGACGGAACAGGTGAAGACCGTGTTATTTTAAGCGGTATCCATGAATACTATGAGCCTGAAACACTTGTAGGAAAAACACTTATCGCAATCACAAATCTTCCTCCCAGAAAGATGATGGGAATTGATTCTTGCGGTATGATTATAAGCGCTATCCACCACGAAAACGGTGAGGAAGGCCTTAACCTTCTTATGGTAGACGACCGTATACCTGCCGGCGCAAAACTTTACTAAAATAAGATACTTTATTGCTAAAATTTCTGCAGTGGTGCATATTCACATTTGATTAACGCTAATGATGCAGGAAAAGGTGCAGTAAAGTAAAAATTGAATAATTAATGAAATGAATGGGCAGACCCAATAAGGGACTGCCCATTTTTTGAATAAAGAGAAAACAGAATGAGAGCTGCATAAGACGGCAGCAACAGATGGTTGCTTGTTTACGGAATGGGTACATACTATAATGTTTATAAGGTGGTGATTTTAATGGATACGAAAGATGTTATATTTGAACTGCGAACGAAAAAAGGTCTGTCCCAGGATGAACTTGCTGAAAAACTATATGTTACAAGGCAGGCGGTATCCCGCTGGGAAAACGGAGAAACAATTCCAAATACAGAAACTTTAAAACTGCTCTCTAAGTTTTTTGATGTTTCAATCAATACGCTTTTAGGAACACCGAGAAAGCTTATATGCCAGTGCTGCGGAATGCCGCTTGATGACGATGCAGTCATAAGTCATAATTACGACGGCACATTTAATGAGGACTATTGCAAGTGGTGCTATGCTGATGGGACATATACCTATAGTGATATGGATGACCTGATTGAAGTCTGCGTTAAAAATATGGTGAATGAAAATTTCACCGAGGAGCAGGTCCGCTCTTATTTGAAAGAAATGCTTCCAAAATTAGATTACTGGAAACGTTACGATGAACTCAGTGACAATGGTCAATTTGAAGAATTTAAGCAGCAGCTGATTAAGGAAATAAACGAACTTAATATAGAAGGTATGCCAAAGGTTAAAAAATTAAATGCCCTTGTAGGAAAGTATGTAAATCTGGAGTATATGCTGCCAAACGGGAATTTGGTAAAATTTTTGGATGACTCAAAGACATATCTTGGAAATCAGCTTGAAAGTGAATTTGGCGGCGAAAGATGCTTTGGAGTTATAGCGGATATGGATTTTCTGCTTGTATGCACTTATGAGAAGGATGGATTGAACCCGGAATTAGTGCTGTATAAAAAGAGATAAAATATCGTTTCATTGAACCTTTGAGAGAGATATTTCTTTCTCAAAGGTTTTTGTTATGAAAGATATTATAGAGGGTATAAAATGTCAAAACCACCCGTTTAACGGGTGGTTTTGATTAATGTAATATATCCGCCAATTAATTTTTCATCAGCAGAGCCATAAGACGTTTTTTCATTTTGGCATTGTCCAGTCTGGTGCATACCGAAACATTGGGTTTTCTGCCTAAAAATCCTTCCTGGATAGCCAGTTTCCTTCCGTCGTTTAAAATAACCTGTCCGTAGGCTTCGGGCTCCTTAAGGCATACGTGGGCATAGCAGTCCCTTTTATCCAATACCACATCGGGCCATAAAAGTACTGCCATTGCCACCGCATCGGGAAGGTCCAGGAAACATTTATTGCTGGCTTCTATATTGTACTCTACAAGCCTGCGGTTGCATTTTACCGCAAATTCCGCACTTTTTATGCCGCTGTCAGCCAGGGCGTCCAGGTCCTCCTTTAACAGCGCCGCATCTCCCAGACATACATCAAAACCTACTATTGTAACGGGAATACCCGAATTAATCATTATATGATAGGCTTCGGCATCCACATATACATTAAACTCGGATACGGGAGTGCAGTTGCCAGGCCCAAAGCCGCTTGTGCCCATACTGTATATATGTTTCACTTTTTTCATGGTTTCGGGTTCTTTCATAATGGCCAGTGCAATGTTTGTGACAGGGCCGATGGCTATAATAGTAATTTCGTCAGGATAGGTTTTTACCAGTCTTAAAATGGCGTCAATGGCGTGTTCCTTCTCCGGCTTAAGGGAAGGATGTATCAGGTCCATATCACCCATTCCGTCATTGCCATGTACGTTTACGGCCGTCACAAGCTCTTCTGGCACGTATTGACGGACAGGATGTAAGCTCATCAAGCGGAATTTGGTATGAAGGCGGCCAGAAATGGGCTGTTGAAAACGGAATTTCTGACGGTACTGCACCTAATGACGCAATTACCCGTGAACAGCTGGCATCAATGCTCTACCGTTATGCACAGATGAAAGGCGAGGTAACAGCCGATATGGCTGATTTAAGCCGCTTTGCAGATAACGGAGAAATAAGCGCGTATGCGGTTGAAGCTCTTCAGTGGGCTGTGGCTGAAGGCATAATAAGCGGAGACAACGGTATGTTAAGCCCCTCCGGAAATGCCACAAGAGCCCAGGCAGCAATGATGATAATGAAGTTTTGTCAAAGATAATATCAATATGTATATGATACAAGCAACAAAAAGAGCGCGCTTTGGCGCTCTTTTTGTTATTTTATATAAATGTCAGTAAAAGAATTATTAAGGTTGACATACATTGTAATACATGGTACTATTTTGTTGGTTAGTAATTACTAACTATTTTTATTAAAATTTAGTTAGTGTTACCTAACTAATTAATATTCTTTTAAGAGGGGGAGTTTAAATGATTTCTTTATTCCGCTGTGCGGGTAAAAGAGTCGCTGGCATTGTGTTGGCCTTAATTATGATTATAGGAGCACTGCCGGCATCTGTGGCAACATCTTTTGCCGCTGAAAACAGGATCAGTTTTGTTGAACAGACAATAACATCACAGACTGACAAAGTTACAATTAATATTGAGCAAAATGTTACAAGCGGTATTTTTAGAATCGTACAGATGGACAGCAGTGAAGATTATGTGTCCGAAAAACTTAATGATTATGATTCGTTATACTTTGCGCTGGCTTCAAATATGAATACAGGCGCAAATGAAGCTGAACTTACTAAAAAACCCACAGCAGGATACAAAATATATGCTGTTTTAAGAGATTCGTCTGGCAGTGATAATGTTGATTATGTGGCAGGACCTCTGACTGTATCTTCAGGAGAAGATACAGCTGTACCCACGGAACAAGAGATACTTAATGGGTGCTCTGTAACAATACAGGGATTTGATGATGGAAAAATAAAAGAGGATATAAAAGAGATCAAAGTAAATGTTAAACTCCATGAAAGTGTTGAAAGCTGCTATCTTATTGTGGAGGCATATCCTGGAAACGCTGTCTTTGACCCTGATGTTTATGTTACAGAAAGACTTTTTGCCAAGTCTGTTAAAAATGGGGATGAAGTAACTTGCACCTTCAGCGATACATATCTTCCGCTCGAGCCGGGGCAGAAAGTATGCGCATATCTTAACGTACCCGTTGCAGAAGACCATTATAAGATAGTACAGTCAAGACATCTGGAAGTTGTTGACGAAAACGGACAAGGTTTTGTGGATTATACTTATCCTGAAGTGCATATAACCGATGAAAAACTTACAGAAGGTGATATGAAACTTCATATTACTTTTACGGCTGATGAGAGACTTTTAAGGTATGCTTCTGATCCGAATGTAGATTTTTCAATGACTGTGAGCATACAGCAGTATCCTGCAGATGAAAAATTTGATTTTGAGGGCGAATATATGGAAGCACTTATATCGCCTATGAATGTCACAGAAGCTATGACTGAAAAGGAAATAACTCTTAGTCAGCCTCTGAAAGCCGGATATAGGGCAAGGGCGGTTGTTTATTGGACTCAGAACAATGAACTTTGGATACCCAAGTCAAATGATTATGAAGCTGCAGGGATTCCTGATGACTCTGTACTTATATCATCTGCAGAGACAGAGCCTGAGTTAAGTATCGTAACAGAGAAGATAAATGAAGATACTGTATCGGTAAATGTAAACTTAACAGGCAGTATTAAAAGCGGAGACCTGGTTTTGGTAAGACAGATACCGACAGTACAGTATGACGATTCGTCTCCTGAAAATAAACTTTTTGGCAGTTTATCAGTTACTTCAGCCGGCAGTGTAACGGTAGAAAAAAGTGAATATGGGAAAGAACTTGAAGCAGGTAAATATATCATAGCTGTCTTAAAAAGAGACGGGAATGTGATTGCTCAGTCTGATTCTATGCAGATTTCAACATCAGAGAGCGGGGAAACTGACAGCATAGTTCTTGAGGCTGTAACAGATGTTTATGCCGGAGCAAAAACCGTTGATTTTAATGTTAGCTATAACGCAGATAAGATTCCTTCCGGTATGATCGTCCTTTATAAGGCGGGAAGCGATGGAGAAGCTGATCCTTGGGGTGATTCAACGGAAGTAGGAAGGGGAACCCTTGCTATAGGTGAGAAAATATCTGTAAATATAAGCGGGGATATCCTTGAAGGAGATATAATAGTTCCTTATATTTATCACTATGATGCAGAAAACGACAATATAAATTACTATAAAGGCACGCCGTTTACCATTCTTGGAGAAGTCCAGGCGGTAGACAGCATAGCATTTGAACAGACTGTTTTTACTACTGAGTCTGAAACAGCCGCTGTGAAAGTAAATGGGTATGAAAGCTTTAAAGATGGCTATTTATTCCTTAAATTAACAGCTGATACGGAATATTTAGACGGAGGTACAACTCTTGGCAGTAAAAAGTATACTGGCTCCGGAGACTATACATTTGAATTTAGTAAGGAAAAAATGGAGGAAGGGCAGTATGTAATTGCATATTTGTATAAATATGATATGGATGCTGACCGTACATACTATACTGAAAATAATCCTTATATAAAAGTTGAAAGAGTAGGATTAAAGGAAACCTCACTTGAAATAGTAACAACCGATGTGACTGTTGATACTGCAAGCATATATGTAAGAGCTGAATTTGATAGTTCTTTATCGGGTGATTTGAAAATATATGCCTATACAGGAAATAAATTTGACATAGAAGAAATAACCAACAAATTGCTTTACAGCGGTACAGCGGATTCATCCCAATCATCTAAAAAAATAGATTTAAATGGAAACCTTGCTGAAGGAGATAAAATAATCGCTGTACTTCTTCTGAAAGACACTTCTGGAAAAGAATATAATTCATATTCTGAGCCTGTTACAGTTAAAGCTGCTCCACAAATAAAAACACCTTCTGCAAGTATAACAGAAACAAAGATATCTGAAGGCGATGTTAGTATGAGAGGCCAGATAGAATTTGAAAAATACTATTATGATAATGTCCAGTATACAGTATATAACTATACGGGGGAAACTCTTGATGAAGGAGGGGCAAAGATCCTTTCGGAAGGAAAGCTTTATTCACCCAGCAATAATATGACATTTTATTTTAAACCTGCATCAACTCCTCTTGCAGCTGGAAGCAAAATAGTTATATGCCTTTCTGTAACAAAAGGAGGAGAAACACAAAAATATTACTCAAATGTGAAAGTTGTAGACCCTGCTCCTGACTGGGAAGTTCCAACAATAACTTTTGATGAGGCTGCCGTAAAGGCAAATGCAGTTACAATTCCTTTAACCGTAAAATACGATGAAGAATATCTTAATATAGAGGGCGGATATTACTGCAATGTCACAGTATATCAGTTCCCTTCATCATATTCGGATGAAGATTTTCATGAAAATGAACTGCACGAAACATCTATAGCAGTAAGAGTCGGTATGGATAATGCTGATGAGGGAGAGGTATTTACAAAAATTGAAATTCCGGTGACGGAAGGCATTCTTGAAGCCGGAAACAGAGTAATTGCCAAACTCAGACTTCCACATCCTGAATGGGAAGGAGAAGAAGCGGACTATCTTTCAAGTTCGGTTCCTGTGATAGGAGATGAAGAAGAGGTGCCTTCTGCTAAAGTTCTGCTTTATCAGCTTGGAGAAGATACTGAAAAAGGAAAGGCTTTAAGAAGCATTTTAAAAGATATGAATATTGGTATAGTAACTGTCGAGAAAAGCAGTATTGAAGAGACTGTGGGATATCTTGCCGGACTTGATGGATTTGAAGCTACAGGAGAAATATTCAGCGGAGCGGGATATGATACTGAATTTATGCTTATGAGCGGATTCAGCGATACACAGCTGGATGAGTTTTTAGTGGCTATGAATGAAGACGGCGTGAAAATAGACCATAAAGCGGTGGTTACAGAACATAATAAATACTGGACATTCAAACATCTTATGGATGAGATTGAGGATGAACATCAGATTTTTCAGGCCATACTGGAACTGGACAAAATGATTAAAAAAGCTCAGGCGTTAAATGAAAAAGATTATACAGCAGAGGAATGGGCGCCTTTTAAGGAAGCGCTTAATAACGCTGTAACCATTCTTCAGCAGGAGACACCTGAACCTTCATTAGAGGACTATAAAAATGCAGCAAGCAGATTAAAATCAGCTTATGAAGTTTTAACTGGTGAAACTGAGCCTGAAAAATATTCTGTGAAGATATTAGGAAGCTATGCTGATGAGGATGGTTCGGGAAGCTATGCTGAAGGTGAAAAGGTAAAGATTTTTGCGGGTTCTAAAAAAGGATACTCTTTTGACAGATGGAAAACTTTAGATGTTGAGCTGAATGATAAATATGATAAAGAAACTTATTTTATTATGCCTGCACATTCGGTAGAAATAACTGCCAAGTGGGATAAGAAAAAAAGTACATCATCAAGTGTATCATTGGAGAAGGTTGAAACCGTTAAAAGAGATATTGAAGTTGAAAAGACAGTAAACGGCAAAGTTTCACTTGAAAAAGATGTTGCCGCTGTTGACAGTGAAGTAGTATTTACTGTAACTCCCGATGAAGGATATTTGATAAAGGAAGTCTACGTAGAGGACAGAGACGAAAACAGAATATCTGTAAAAAATCTTGGAGGCGGAAAATATTCGTTTACAATGCCGTCAAGCAGGGTAAAAATAGTTACGGTATTTGAAAAAATAAATGAGAACAGCGTTTCAGAAGATATAATGTTTGCTGACGTTATGCCTGAAGATTGGTATTATGAAGCTGTTAAATATGTTTTTGATAATGGCATTATGAGCGGAACTGCTGACAGAGTATTTAATCCGGATGGAACTACAAGCAGAGGAATGATAGCCTATGTTCTTTGGAGAATTGGAGGACAACCCGAAGCGGAAGCTGTTGCACCTTTCTTAGATGTAACAAGTGATAAATATTATGCGGAAGCTGTTGCATGGGCAAATGAAAATAAAGTTATATCTGGAGTTAGTGATGCTGCGTTTGCGCCTGATTCTGCCATTACCCGTGAACAGCTGGCATCAATGCTCTACCGTTATGCACAGATGAAAGGTGAGGTAACAGCCGATATGGCTGATTTAAGCCGCTTTACAGATAACGGAGAAATAAGCGCGTATGCGGTTGAAGCTCTTCAGTGGGCAGTGGCCAAAGGAATAATAAGCGGAGACAACGGTATGTTAAATCCCTCCGGAAATGCCACAAGAGCTCAGGCGGCAATGATGATAATGAAGTTTTGTCAAAGATAATAGATTACTGCAAAAGCCCCGTTTTAGGGGCTTTTTGTTTTTATAACATTTGAACGGCATAATAAAAGCCCCTTGGCATAAACCAAGGAGCTTTTTGATTTTAGGTGTCTGAAATTAGTGAGCCATATAATCCGGACTTTCTGTCAAGGGACGAATTAAAGGCTTTCCGTCTTCATAGTATACTTCATAGGTTGTTTCGTCGCATGATGTCCATATATATACATCAAAAACATGCACACACTCATATAAAGGAGAGGCAGTTGAGCCGGGCTCTATTATATTTCCATATATGTCAGCCTTAAGTCCTACAGTGGCACTGCTGGCAGGATGTTCCCTGTTAAGCTTTTCGTATGCAACATCGTCTATTTTACGCCATTCATTTGACCAGTAGACAAACTCCCCGCGCTTATGATATTCGCCGTCCATACCGTCGTATGTGTCATAGGCTGTGCTTCCTACGTGGATAGCATATTTTTCGGGGTCACGGTTTGGAGGTGTTATTCCAAGATATATACCGCCTGTCTGGCCGTTTCCAAAGCCTAAGACGCCTGTTACGGGGTCCCTTGTTATTACTTTTCCGTCAGGACCTATCATTCCTTCTGCGGGATATACTTCACCAGAAAGTCCTACATTGCTGTAATCGGGAAGATAGTCATAAACAAGTCCTTCGGATGGAGCCGTATTGGTATTGATGTTGTCTACCCTGGGAACATAATTCATAAGTCGGTTTGTTATGGCACAGGCTTCGGCACGGGTTGTTGAGCCCTTGGGCTGAAAACCTGAATCGGTACCCGCAAGAAGTCCAAGACTATAGGCATCCATAATAAAATCCTGGTACTTGGGGTCTGCTTCATCTATGTCAAAAATGAGATTTCTGTTTACTTGCTCTATATTTTCGGTTTCTTCGCCGTTAAGCACTACGGCTGACCTTACAAGTATCATAGCCATTTTTTCTCTGACAAGGGCTGTATCGGCTTCTGATGCGGGTATTTCCTCAGGTGTTATTATGCCCAGGTCATAGGCTGTATTCATAACATTTACAGGCCATACGCCTTCTCCTGTTATACCTTTTCCGCTTGTGTTAAGAATCATGGATAATAATTCGGCTGTGGTTATTTTTCCGTTTGGCTTAAAGCTTCCGTCGGTATATCCGCTTATGCCCTTGTGGTCGAGGGCTGTATTGATATCCTTTAATGCCCAGTGGCCCTGGATAATACCGGCATCTGTAAAACTGTCGATGGATACTGACTGGCTGTCTGCGGCAAGAACCGGAAATGACTGAGCCATCATACATATAGTAAGCATTCCTGCTGCTATATATTTTGATTTCATAGTAACTACCCCTTTTTATTTATTCATATGTTTGTAACCATTTTCCATTTTAACCTGTTTTGCTCTTTTATGCAATCGAATTTACAATACAGATGGAAATTGACCGTCAGTATTTATGTTAAATTCAAGAAGTATTAAAATGTGGCGGTTTTAAATATAATTTTGCATAAAAGTACTGCTGTGTGATATAATATCTGCTTTACTGCGGTCGAAATTAAGAATAGGATAACATATTGAATTTTAAGACATATTAAATGTATAATATTATATGTAGTAGGGTTTCTTTTTGTTGGGAGGTGAAATTATGACTCTGGTGCTTCTGCTGGACTTCATATTTCTTCTTTTAATAAGATTTTTTATAAAAATAGTGCTCACTATTTTTGGGTGGGCTACTGATATATTTTTCGGTAAACTTCCCGACAAGAATAAGATTTGGTTTTATTTGATGCTTGTTTTATCCTTTGTCTGGGTATACTGCCTTCTTGCAAAGGCTTTCCCTTGGATGTTCAATATTTTTAGAGACTATATACCTGAGCAGTCATTTACCAAGGCTATGACAAGCTTTTTGTATGCAGTATGTGTAATCGGTATACCTCCCACCGTAGGCGCCATGGGAGCTTTTATTACCGATGTTAAAAGAGAGGAAGAAGCCAAATTTTTAAGATGGCTTTTAAAGGGCTACAGATATTCATTGATGCTTGGCTGCACCATGGCTGTAATACTTGTATGTACTCCGGTTATACGAATAAAAAGAATGCTTAAGCACATAACGGCCGAAAGCATACCTGCTGATGTGGCAGGAAGGGGAAATATATACGTTATGGACGAAATAATAATGGCGCTCAAAAAGTCAGATATGAAAGCAATGAAGAAGGTGCCCTCAAAGTTTTATTCCGTGCCGGTAAAAATGATAAACGGAATAATGAAGGAACTTTTTGATTATGTATCAGACAGGGAGTTTTATGTGGCGGCAGAAAATGTCAGCATATATCTCAACTCATCGGACTTAATGATTGAAGGAAAGCCCGAAATGGTGGAAAAAGCTAAAATTGCCATCGTAAAAGGCTTTGTAGAAAATGATATATATTTAACAGAAAATGAAATTTCCAGAAGTATTGAGACAAAAATATTAACAATATACAAAAATTGGAAAAACGGAAATGCTTCATCCGATGAAGCACTGCGAGCTTTAAGAAACCTTACAGAAACGGGCTTTGCAGAGGGTATTACCTATAATGACTGGGCTCTTTTATCGGTTCAGATATATGAGGCAGAACATAATATTTTGTCTAAAAAGCCGAATTGTTAAGGGTATTTAAAAAAAGTTGGAAAAAGTTTTAAAAAAGTGTTGACATACGGTGTTAAATGGTGTATTATAATCAAGCTGTCACCGAGAACAGCAAAAAAGAAAAAAGAAATGATCCTTGAAAACTGAACAGTTGATGATAAAAATTAAACCCAAGTCAAAAAGTCAGCGAGCGGATAAACTGATAATGACGAGCGAACGTACAGTTCGAAAGAATTGTGTGAGCGAGGAATGGTTTTGAAGCGAGCGGTTTTGCGCAAAGCGCAAAAGACAACCTTGAATGAGTTATCTTGTTAAAAGATATACTACCAAGTAATGAATGGAAAAAAGAAAAGTCAGAGTTAACTGACGAAGGAATTAAACATAAGAGTTTGATCCTGGCTCAGGATGAACGCTGGCGGCGTGCTTAACACATGCAAGT
>ERZ791934.121-NODE-121-length-101328-cov-4.058900_pt1 | contig 101328 bp, 89 predicted proteins | sample MGYA00510125_ERZ791934 | MGnify/ENA primary metagenome ERZ791934 (study PRJEB30046, sample SAMN00993240) | human gut metagenome | study: EMG produced TPA metagenomics assembly of the A metagenome-wide association study of gut microbiota in type 2... | reverse complement strand
GTAGTGGCAGTGGGCAACACGGGCACAAAGATTCAGGACATTACTTCTCACGTACATGCTAAGCTTCACGTACTCTGCATGGTAGTGGGCGTTATGGCCGTAACCTTTGGAACTATTCCAAGGTGCGGCGGTGTAGCATACGAAATCGGACTTATGGGTATTCTGCCGGAATTACCTCCTATTTCAAAGTGGATTTTTCTTCTGATTTTCTTCGGCATCGCGTTTTTGATTGCCAGCAGTAAATCCAGCGTCATGGACAATATCGGTAAATTTATCACGCCGGCCCTTTTAATCTGCTTGCTGATTATTGTGGTTCTGACAATCATCAACCCCCTGGGAAGGCCTTCGGGAGGCGTGACAGACAGCCCTTTTACCAACGCGTTTTTAACTGCAATTAATACAGGAGATGTTGGAACGGGTATTGTCTGCGCAGGCATCTTTATTACCACCCTGAATGCAAAAGGCTATAAACCGGGCAGAGAGCAGAAAAAGATTCTATTTCGGGTAATCGCGGTCGCTTTTGTCCTCCTGTTCGTCATCTATGCCGGCCTCTGTTATCTCGGCGCTACAGGCACAAAATACTTTGCCCCTGACACGGAAAATACCGTTCTGCTTGTCGGATTAGTCAGAAGACTGGCTGGATATGGAGGCATTGTGGTTCTTTCTCTGGCAATCATTTTTGCTTGCTTTACAACCGCCGCAGGCATGATTGCTACAGCAGCAGATTGGATTAACATGCTGTCAAAAGATAAGATTCCATATCGAATCGCTGCCCTGGCCCTTTCTATTGCGATCATGCTGGTTGCATCGACTGGAGTAAGTTTTATCATCAGGCTTTCAGGGCCGCTGTTTAACTTCTTATTCCCAATGTATATGACGCTGACCGTTCTCGGTGTTTGTAAGAAATTAATTCCAAATGACGGAGTATGGAAGGGGTCCATTCTGATGGCTTTGGTTTTTGGACTCTATCGTGCGTATTCCGTAGCTGTTACAAATGGCCTGATCTCTTTGCGCATCAGCGCCATTGATAACCTCGTTGCGGCAATCCCTCTGGCAGAATCTGGATTTCCGTGGCTTGTTCCAGCCATTGTAGGCGGCATTGCAGGCGGTATTCTGTGGAAAGCTCTCGGGAAAGAAAGTATTGTGGACGAGATGGATAGAATGCTGGCAGAGGATGAGCAAAATGCCGCAGTATAAATAAAACTCCGACATGCTATTGGCGGAGGGAGAGCGTTAAAAATCGGTTTCCCTCCGCCTCTTGCTAGAAAGATTTAAGAGTAAAGGGCACTTCACGGCTTTTCATTGTTCTCTGAATTTGTTCTTGTAGTTTGCCATTCTCATTCTGTTAATCTGCAGTATTTTCATTACACTTACTTAGGGAAAGAGGTTAAACGTACGGTATGACTAGGGAAAACTTCAGCGGAACTTTATCAACAAATAGGGGCATAGCAACTTGATACAATCTGCAGCCAGCTTGCAATGGACAGTGTGGACAAAATATGATATACTGACCAAAATGGAGGTATAATAACTATGCGTGAAAATGAATTTGATTATGACAAGCGATATGAAGAAAATATGGGAGACAGTGTGGGAGCTTATACCACCAAGACCTTTCAGTGGATGTTTCTGGGCCTTCTGACCACCTTTGCCGTGGCATGTTTCGGCTATTATACAGGGGCCATCTTCTTTATCTTTGCGATTCCTTATGTGCAGATTGTGCTGCTGGTGGCTGAACTTGCAGTCGTTTTGATTCTTTCGGCCCGCATTCAGAAGCTGCAGGTGAGTACGGCACGGGTGCTCTTCTTCGTTTATGCGGTGCTGAACGGCGTGGTGTTCTCCGCCTATTTCCTGATGTACGAGATGATGCGCCTGATTCTGATCTTTGCGATGACGGCGGCGTACTTTGGCATCATGGCGGTGTACGGACATGTCACCAAGAAGGACCTTTCCCGTATGCGTCCTATTTTGATAAGCGGTTTGCTTTTCCTCATCGCCTGCGGACTTCTATCCTTGTTCCTGGATTTGGGAGATTTTGACAGGATTGTGTGTCTGGTCGGTATTGCAGTATTCCTGGGTTTCACGGCCTATGACACCCAGAAGATTCGCACCTATTACAACTGCTATCAGGGTGATCAGGCAATGCTGGCACGGGCGTCCATATTCTCTGCCCTGCAGCTATACCTGGACTTCATCAACCTGTTCCTGTATCTGCTGCGTCTCTTGGGAAGTGCTAAGAAGTAATACATCAATAAGCGAAAAGGGCTGCCTGCCGTCAGATTGGCGGCTCTTTTTTTATCTTAGAATCGTTGTATTTTAAGGAGATACAGCTGGCCATGCTGTATCTTGGCATCTTGCTATCATCCAAAAGTGCCCGAAATTCGTAATTTAGAGGTTTTTATGGCAGATTTCAGTTTTTTTCAGTCTTGCCAGGCAGCAAAAAGGCAATCACTGAACTCAATTCTGCTCAAATCTCTCATTTTTTACAAAATATAATTATGATATATCTTTCTATACCATTGCGTTTATTTGCTTTTTTTGGTATTTTTTTTGAAATATAGGCTTGATTTTTCAAAGAAGTGCCAGAAATAATCAAAAACCAAGCTTTTATGGCAGATTTGCCGGTTTCCCCTCAAAAGGCAGAATGTCATAGCACCCCATCACATTTTGTGTTAAAATAGAATGCGGAAAAAGACGAAGGAGAAATGAATATAGATGAGCTTAGAGAGATTGAATGAGAAACAGAGAAGAGCCGCAATGCAGGTGGAGGGGCCGCTTCTGATCCTGGCTGGGGCAGGATCTGGCAAGACCAGCACCATGACGGAACGTATTGCGTATATGATAGAACAGGGAATTCCTTCCTATCATATTTTAGCGGTGACTTTTACCAATAAGGCTGCCGGAGAGATGAGAAGCAGAGTGGAAGAATTGGTAGGCAGATGCGACGACATGTGGATTATGACTTTTCATGCCATGTGTCTTCGGATGCTTCGCTACAACTGCGAGGTCATCGGCTACGACCACAACTTTGTCATCTACGACGGGACAGATCAGAAGACCATCGTCAAGAACATCCTCAAAGAGCAGGGGATTAACGACAAGGAGTTCAGCGCGCCGTACCTTCTCAGCATTATCAGCGATTATAAGGAAAAAGCGGTGTCGGCTGACGAATATCGCGATGCGGTAGAGGATAATTATAAGACTAAGGTGATCTACAGCGTCTTCAAAGCCTACGAAGACGAACTGAAGAAGAACAACGCCATGGACTTTGACGACCTGCTGCTGAACACGGTCAGACTCTTTGAGCAGGACGAAGCGATTTTACTTAGATATCAGAGAAAATTCCAATACATCATGGTGGACGAATATCAGGACACCAACCATATCCAGTACAAGCTGATTAAGATGCTGGCGGAAGGTCACCATAATCTGTGTGTTGTGGGTGACGATGACCAGTGTATTTATCAGTGGAGGGGTGCCGATATCAGGAATATCCTGGACTTTGAGAAGGATTTCCCGGAGGCCAAGGTTATTAAGCTGGAACAGAACTACAGGTCTGTCGGCAATATTTTGGCGGCGGCTCACTCCGTCATCGAAAACAACCGCGGCAGAAAAGGCAAGAAGCTGTGGACGGACAGAGAAGACGGGGACAAAATCAAGTATTATAGAGCCGATACGGAGAAGGACGAAGCCAGATATGTGGCGCAGGAAATCGACCTGCTGAAAGGACGCGACAAGAAGTACAGCGACTTTGCCATTCTCTACAGAACCAACGCCCAATCCAGGCATTTTGAAGAGGCCTTGACGCAGCGGGACATCCCCTACAGGGTACTTTCCGGCCTGCGCTATTATGACAGAAAAGAAATCAAGGACATGATGGCTTACATGAGACTGGTGGTCAATCCTTACGACGATTTATCCCTGCGCAGGGTGATCAATGAGCCGAAGCGGGGCATGGGCGACAAGTCCGTGGAGAAGATTCAAGGCTTTGCTAATGTACGCGGGGAAAGTCTGCTGCAGGCCCTTTCTGATGAAGAGGTGCTGGACACTTTGCCGGGCAAAGCCTACAGCGGTGTCAAAAACATGGTGGAGTGCATCAATCTCTGCCGCGATGAGAGAGACAATTTGAGAGTTTCGGATATCTACGATAATTTACTGGTGAAGACTGGTTATATGAAAGCCCTTGAAGATGCCAATACGGTGGAAGCGGAAGGGCGTATTGAGAACTTGATGGAATTTAAATCGGTTATTTACGATTATGAAGAACAGGCTGACAAGCCCAATATTGAAGAGTTTATGGAAAAGATCACGCTGATGGCGGAAGTCGATAATCACGATGCCAACCAGGATGCCGTGGTTTTGATGACCATGCACAGCGCCAAAGGACTGGAATTTCCTGTGGTATTCCTGCCGGGACTGGAGGACGGCCTCTTTCCGGGACACAAGGCCTTTGACAGCAGTGACAAGATGGAGGAGGAGCGCAGGCTCTGTTATGTGGGTATGACCCGCGCCAAGGAGACGCTGATCCTCTGCAGCGCATCTGTGCGGACGTTGTATGGCCGTACTGAATACACTAGAGAATCTCAGTTCCTGCGGGAATTGGATAAGCGTCTGCTCGATGGCGATGCAGTTTATGTGAGAAAGACCAGAGACTCCGGCCTGGGTGTCTCCACAGGTTCTTTCGATGGATTTGCAGCAAAAGAGAGTCCGAAGCCTTACGACTCTCTGCGATATGCTAAGGCGGCGACAAAAGCCAACGCGTCTGCCGGCGATGAGGAATTTGCTGTCGGCGACAAAGTGCGCCACGCAAAATTCGGCGAGGGACTGATTATCGACCAGGACGGCAAGACTTTGACTGTTATTTTCGATGCGGCAGGTCAGAAGAAGATGGCGAAAGGCATCGCGCCATTAAAAAAGCTTTAGCGGAATCATCATTGAATCATGACTTTCGATTCCATTTTTAAAGGAATAGTCATGGTATAATGATTTCACGATTTTACGGCGTTGCCGCAAGGTAGAAATCATTGAATCATGTCTTGCGATTCTATTTTTAGAGGAATAGTCATGGTATAAAGCGGCTCTGTATGGCGACAATAATATTGAATATACAAATTTGGAAGGTAGTGCATATGGAAGACAAGAAGTCTTTAATTAAGGAAAAAATAGAACTTTTGAATCAGGCGGCCAAGGCCTATTACCACGACGCAGAAGAGATCATGTCTAACTTTGAATATGACAAGCTCTATGACGAGCTTGCAGAGCTTGAGCGGGAGACGGGCATCATCATGGCAGGCAGTCCTACCCAGAACGTGGGCTATGAAGTGTTATCTGATCTGCCAAAGGAACGGCATGCAAGCCGCATGCTGTCCCTGGATAAGACCAAGGATCGGGAGGCGCTGCGCGATTGGCTGGGAAATCAAAAAGGTCTTCTTTCCTGGAAGCTGGACGGGCTGACCATTGTTCTGACTTATGAGGGCGGCACCCTCGTCAAGGCGTTGACCAGAGGCAACGGCGAAGTTGGCGAGGTCATCACCAACAATGCCAAGGTCTTTGCTAACGTACCGGTGGAGATTCCCTTTGACGGACGGCTGGTCCTGCGGGGCGAGGCAGTCATCACATACAGCCAGTTTGAGAGAATCAACGCGTCCATTCCAGATGCGGAGGCGAAATACAAAAATCCGAGGAACCTCTGCAGCGGATCCGTCAGGCAGCTGAACAATGAGATTACTGCCAAGAGAAACGTCAATTTCTTCGCGTTCAGTTTGGTAGAAGCGGGAAACATCGACTTTGAAAACAGCAGAGAGAAGCAGATGCTATGGCTGCAGAGCCAGGGGTTTGATATCGTAGAGTTCAGAACCGTCACCGCTGATAACGTTATCGAGGCGGTGGAATACTTCGAAAAAGCCATCGAAAATAACGATGTGCCGTCTGACGGGCTGGTGCTGACCTTTGACGATATTCTGTACAGTCAGAGTCTGGGAAGTACGGCAAAATTCCCACGGGATTCCATCGCCTTCAAATGGCGGGATCAATTGGCGGAGACGATTCTGAAAGAGATGGAGTGGAGCGCTTCCAGAACAGGTCTGATCAATCCTGTGGCCATCTTTGATCCGGTGGAGCTGGAAGGGACGACGGTCAGCCGCGCTTCGGTGCACAATATCAGCGTCATGCGGGATCTGAAGCTGGGCCTGGGGGATCGCATCACAGTCTACAAAGCCAATATGATCATTCCGCAGATTGCAGAAAACCTGACTGCAAGTAACAGCATCCATGTGCCGGACAGCTGTCCAGTCTGTCAGCACAAGGCGGAGATTAGAAATGATAACGGTGTGGAGACACTTTTCTGCACCAATCCAGAATGTCTGGCGAAGCAGATCAAGAGCTTTACCCTGTTCGTGTCGAGAGATGCGATGAACATCGACGGCCTTTCTGAGGCCACCATCGAGAAACTGATTGCCAAAGGGCTGATTAAGGAACTGGCCGACGTCTTTCATGTAGAACGCTTCCAGGAAGAGATAACGGAGATGGAAGGATTTGGTGAAAAGTCCTTCGAGAATTTGAAAGCTTCTGTGGAGAAAGCGAAGGACACTACGCCGGAACGGCTGTTATACGCGCTGGGTATTCCAGGAATCGGCGTGGCAAACGCTCGTCTGATTGCAAGAGCCTGCCACAGAAAGTGGGAGAAGATTGTCACCTTAACCCAGGAAGAACTGGTTGACATCGACGGCATCGGTGATATCATGGCAAGCGCCTTTGTCGCCTACTTTGGCAATCCGTCGAAAAAGAAGATCGTAGACGACATCATCAAAGTAGTCCGCCTGGACGAGACGGAGGAAGAGACTGCGGACTTCCTAGACGGCATCACCTTTGTCATTACGGGTTCCCTCAATCATTATGAGAACAGGGATGCGCTCAAAGCAGAAATCGAAAAGGCTGGAGGAAAAGTGTCCGGCTCCGTCAGCACAAAGACAGGATATCTGATCAACAACGATCTGCAGTCCGGTACGGGAAAGAACAAAAAAGCAAAAGAATTGAACATTCCAATTATAGATGAAGAAACCATAAAGAGATGGCTGGAAACGGGAGAGATAGAAAATGCTTAAAGTAGGAAAACTCGACAGTAACATGCTGCAGAAGATTGTCATCGACAAAATCAAATACAAGAGGCCGGAAGTCAAAACGAGGGCCGGTATCGGTGAAGACTGTGCGGTCATCGACTACGGCAAATATGAGTGTGTGGTCTCCACCGACCCGATTACGGCGGCGATCAATGATATCGGCAGACTGGCAATCCACATTTCCTGCAACGATATTGCCAGCAATGGCATAGAACCTCTTGGCATCACTTTGACGGTGATGCTTCCAGAGGGGACGACAGAAGAGGACATTTCTATGATTATGGCGCAGGCGGGAGCGGCTGCAGAAAAAGTTGGCGTCGAGATTATCGGCGGCCATACCGAAATAACAGCGGCGGTGAATCAGCCCGTCATCGTCTCCACGGCCATCGGCAGAGGTCTGGCAGGGGACTCTCAGAGCGCTCATAACATGAAGCCAGGGGATTACATCCTAATGACCAAGACGGCGGGCTTGGAGGGGACAGGGATCATCGCCTCTGATTTTGAAGAGGAGCTTTCGGGAGTGCTGACCGATGAAGAACTGGTGAGCGCCAAAGCATTGCTCAATCAGGTCAGTGTTGTGAGGGAAGGCCTCATTGCCGGCGAGATCGGCACTTCCGGCATGCACGATGTAACAGAAGGCGGTATCCTGGGCGCGGTCTGGGAGATGTGCCACATTGCAGGGCTGGGCTGCCAGGTGTGGAAAGAGCAGGTGGCGGCAGATCCCGTAACGATCAAAATCGCAGAGCACTTTGACATCAACTGGCTGAGATTGATTTCCAGCGGCTGCATGCTCATCGTTGCGCCAGAGGCAAAAACAGAACGGCTGATGGCGGCAATTCAGGAGGGCGGTGTCGAAGTGAGCTGTATCGGACAGGTCTGCGAGAAAGAGAAAGGGCTGTACCTGGTCGATGGAGATCGGCAGATTGAGATTGCCCCGCCGGAAGCGGATGAGCTATATAAGGTGGTGAAATAACATGTACGAATTGGTTCAGGTTGGAGAAAAGACCTATTACATAGAATGTCCTGCGAAGATGGGACTTTACAGGATCAACGAGTCGGAGGTCTGTCTTATCGACAGCGGCAACGACAAGGATTCGGGAAAGAAAGCGCTGAAAGCGATCGAGGGGCAGGGCTGGAAACTGTCCATGATCATCAATACGCACTTTCATGCGGATCACATCGGCGGAAACCAGTTGCTGCAGCAGAGGACGGGCTGCAAGATCTACGGTGCAGGCAGCGACCTCGCCTTTATCAAAAGACCGCTGCTGGAACCGGCATTTCTCTTCGGCGCTTATCCGCCAAAGGAACTGCAGAATAAATTTCTGATGGCAAAGGAATGTCAGGCGCTGGAGCTGACGGAGGAGGTGCTGCCACAGGGTTTATCGGTCATAAGCCTGCCAGGCCATTCTGACGGACAGTTCGGCATCCGCACTGACGACGACGTTGTCTTTCTGGCAGACTGCCTGATGGGGCAGGAGACTCTGGACAAGTATCGAATCTCCCACATCTTTGACGTAGGAAGCTATCTTGCGACCTTGGAGATGGTAAAGAGATTGTCGGCTGCTCTGTTCATCCCTTCTCACGCCGCTCCATGTGAGGATATCGTTCCTCTGGCAGAGGCCAATATCAAAAATACATTGGACATCATGAATGACGTAGAGGCACTCTGCGGCGGGGACGGTCTGGCCTTTGACGATCTGATGGCGGCGCTCTTCGAGAAATATGATCTGGCCTTTAACCTGGGCCAATACTGTCTCAACGGCTGCACCATCAAAACCATGCTGGCAAAGCTCCACGAGGAGGGCAGGATTATCATTGCTGAAGAGGAGATGCGCATCAGGTGGCGCAGGAACTGAAATTTCACAATAATATGCGACTGATTTTTATAAAATATAAATTAGTCGATTTTACGTAGTGTGGCATAGGAATGGGGTAATATTTGAAAAGCGAAAAACACGATTACACCGAAGCCTTATGATTTCGGAAAAATAGCAAGTCCTCTGGATGCGTATTATGGCCTCAAAAAAAAGACATTAGCGCCTATACAAATTGAAATATCTAAGGAAATAAATCAGCGCGCCTTCATATTTCAAAAAGCGGCCGCTGATGGCACAAAACAGCGCTCGCAACCATGTTTCCGCCTTCATTTTTGATTTTTACGGATTTACCGGCACCACTCCCTTTGCAGATTCCTGGTTTCTGATCCAAAATCTTCTATACAGTACAGTAAATTACAATTTTTTCTTGAAATCAGCCCTCAAAAAGGGCAAACCGCTTCGAAACTATGCGAATTCTGCTCCTGCGCGCAAGCAAGAAGTCCAAATTTAAAAATGAAGGCGGATTGGTTTACAATAATCCAAAAACGTGCAAGTAAAACGAAAAATAACGAAAATGAAAGCGGATTTGCTCATTGGCCAGCCCTGCTATATACGGGAGAGGGGTATGCACCAAGCTGTCTTTACAATACAGTTAGGTTTTTTGATGCTTTGCAAATGTTTCGCGTAACGCAGCAGCGCGTGGAAGGCCATTCTGCCGGGAAACGGCCGGAATTGCTTACAAAATCTATAAATGCACTGCTTCTGGTTATTTTTACGGACTGGGGACGGCCTTTGAAATAGAGAAATTAGTACGAAAAGTAACCGAATCCTGATATACCTCCTGGTGAATTCTTCTGACGGCAGTCCGGTTACGCAGGGATGCGCGGATATACCAAAAAGCGTAAGGTTATTGTAACTATTATAACCAGAAATCACCCGGAACAATTTTTTTTTCACTAACTTAAGACAGTATCATTTTTGAAGCAGACGAAAATAATTCTCATGAAACATTTCTTGACATAGCCTCGCAAAAACAATATAATAATATGTATGACAAATTAAATATTGCCCTTTAATAGCTTCGCCTGGTATGGTTTGGGTCCTGCGCAATGAGATGCCGTGAACCTTGTCAGGTCCGGAAGGAAGCAGCAATAAGCGGAAGTTCTTATGTGCCGCAGATCAGCCTTCTCCAACACCTGCGGAGCTATTAAAGGGCAATTTTGTATTACATAGGAAAATAGGCGTCTTGAGTCTTATTAGAAAGATATGTGTACATTGAGACGATTCGCACTTAGTCCGAACTCGGACCAATTGCAAATCGTCTCTGAACATAGACGCATCATAAAGGAACAGCTTTTTAAGGGAGGAATGCCAGTGTACACTGCGTTATATAGAGCCCAGAGGCCGGAGATTTTTTCCGAAGTTATCGGGCAGGACCATATCGTAAGAATCTTAAAGAATCAAATAGCTACGGATTCAGTCAGTCACGCTTATCTGTTCTGCGGGACTAGAGGAACGGGCAAGACGACGACAGCGAGAATTCTGGCGAAGGCAGTCAACTGTCTGGATGATGAGGACAGGCCTTGCGGACACTGTGCAAACTGTATCGCTATCAAAGAAAGTACCTTCATGGACGTGGTGGAGATCGACGCGGCATCCAACAACGGCGTGGACAATATCAGGGAACTGAGGGAAAGTGTCAAATACCCCCCTGCTGTGGGCAGAAAGAAAGTATATATCATAGATGAAGTCCATATGCTGTCTACAGGTGCGTTCAATGCGCTGCTGAAGACCTTGGAGGAACCGCCGGAGAATGTCATGTTCATTTTGGCGACAACCGACCCTCAGAAGCTGCCGCAGACGATTCTGTCAAGATGTATGCGCCTTGACTTTAAACGCGTGCCGGAGAAAGTCCTGATCGACCATATGAGCCGCATTTGCAGCGAAAAAGGAGTGCAGGTTACTGACAGCGCACTGCGTTTGCTGGCCGCCAATGCCGACGGCTCTGTCAGAGATGGACTGAGTATTTTGGATCAGTGCCTGGCCGGCGGAGAGAAAGAACTTGACCGAGATACAGTCTTGGAGTTTCTAGGTACAGTATCTGAAGAATTTTTTCTGGATTTGACGGATAGAGTTTCTCTTCACGATGTAGCCGGTGCTTTGGTTCTTCTGGACGAAGCGCTGCAGGAAGGCAAAGACGTCAAGCAGCTGATGAAGGACTGGATGAGCCATTATAGAAGTCTGCTCATCACCAAGTATATCAAAAACGCTGAGGACATGCTGAACATGTCTAGCGAAAACATAGAAAAACTGCGGAATCAGAGTAATCAGGTATCCCTGGATGAGATCAATCACGGCATTGTTACCCTTTCAAGAACCATCAACGACGCCAGGTATTCGACTCAGCCGAGAATTTTGCTAGAGCTGGCCATCGTGACCATCGCTTCGGGGATTTCGGCCGAAGCGCAGGCGGCACCGAGGATGACACAGACGCAGGGGAGACCACAGGTGACGGCCAGACCCAAAAAGGCGACGGCTGCAAAACCAGCGGCGGAGCCCACAGGACAGACAGGACCGGCAGGAGCGGAGAGAGCCCCACAGCAGTCAGAGGCGAAGGACTTTGATGGAAACGAGTATGATCTTGAGGAAGTTTGGGCAAGAATCTTTGCAGAAGGAGAAGGGCTCAAGGGCAGCTTCAACCTGATTAGGACGGGAACCACTCTTGCGGCTATCAACGGTGAGGAGTTCAAAATCATCGCGCAGAACGAGTTTACGAAGCAATATGTAGAAGCGAATCAGATGCATATCTGTGATTTGATGGAGAAGATCGTAGGCAGAAGACTGAAGCTGGTCTGCAGGACGGAGAATCAGAGAGAAGATTCGTCTCCGGATCAGGATGTGCTGAATCTGGCGCAAGAGGTCAGTGCAAAATTGGGCCTCGATGTAAAGGTTGAATGAAAATACTGATATATTATAAATAGGAGGAAATAATTATGGGAAAAGGTATGAGAGCTGGCAAGAAGCCAAAGACAGGCGGAGGCGGCGCAGGAAATATGCAGAAGCAGCTGCAGCAGATGCAGGCGATGCAGCGTCAGATGGAAGCGGCGCAGGCTGAGATTGAAGAAAAAGAAATTACCACGACTTCCGGCGGCGGCGCTGTCAGCGTAACTGTAAATGGTAAAAAAGAGATTACTGATCTGACTATCGATAAAGAAGTGGTAGATCCTGATGATGTAGAGATGCTGCAGGACTTAATTGTTGCTGCCGTGAATGAAGGCATGAGACAGATGGAAGAGCTTTCAAATGAAGAGATGGGCAAAATCACGGGAGGACTGAATATTCCAGGATTAGTATAATGAGACAGTATCCGAGACCTTTAGGAAAATTGATCAATGAACTGTCCAAGCTTCCAGGTGTCGGCGGAAAGACGGCCCAGAGGCTGGCTTTTCATATTCTCTCTATGGAAGATAAGGAAGCGGAGGCCTTGGCCCACTCCATCTTAGAAGCAAAACAGACGATGCGGTACTGTTCTGTCTGCGGAAATTTGACGGATCAGGACCCGTGCAGTATCTGTGAGGATAAAACACGCAGGCAGGATGTGATCTGCGTGGTGGAAAGCCCAAGAGATGTCATGGCTATGGAGCGAATTAAGGAATTTGACGGCCTTTATCACGTCCTTCACGGGGCGATTTCACCTATGGACGGAGTGGGCCCGGAAGATATCAATCTGAAGCAGCTTATCGTCAGACTGCAGGATAGTGATGTGAAAGAAATCATATTAGCGACAAATCCTAATATTGAAGGCGAGGCCACGGCCATGTATATCGCCAGGCTGATAAAACCTTCTGGCATCAAAGTCAGTCGAATTGCCAACGGGATTCCTGTGGGCGGCGATCTGGAATACGCCGACGAAGTCACCTTGCTCAAGGCTATGGAAGGAAGAAGAGAGCTGTAGCGTACAGCCCTCCAAAGTTTGTATCGTTTCGTTGTGCACGCTTTTTATCCGACCGATAATCCTTTTTCTTTTGCAATTTGCATCAAATATGAATATTTGGCCTTTACTGCCAATAGATTGTATGAAGCGTAGTCTATGGCGGTGAAGTCGGTCATCTCATTGAAAAGATTAACAGCCTGCTCCAGCTCAGAGCGGGCATTTTTTATTGAGGTAACGATTAATTCTTCATCAGGTTTCAAATTATCACATCCTTCAAAGTTATTTAATTCTATTTTATTCCACTTTGGCATATTTTATACAAGGTACCAATTATTTTAGAAGCAGCGTCGGCTGTTTTCACAGGAGGAGATGTAATATGGGAACGGAAATGGGAGTTTTTTTGACCTTTGGCGGTGCACTGATTTTGATATTTTTATTGGGAAAAGCTTTGCTGGTGCCCCTGAAAGTCATCCTGCGCCTTCTGCTCAACAGTGTATTAGGTGCAGTTTTAATCATTGTAATAAATTTCATTGGCATGAATATCGGGGTCATGATACCGATTAATGTGGTGAATTCACTGACCGTAGGTATTTTAGGGGTGCCGGGTGTCATCATGCTTTTGCTTTTGTGCAATTGATGTATAAGCTGTGTATAAATATGTATATTGTATTATTTGAAATACAATATTGACATTGACGCGATATTGTATTAAAGTGTTTCCATTGTTTGCTTTTTTGTACATATAGAGAAAATTGGAGGAAACACTGTGACTAAAAAAAGAATGAGAACAATGGATGGAAATACGGCTGCAGCGGAGGTATCCTATGCCTTTACCGATGTGGCGGCAATCTATCCGATTACACCGTCCTCGACGATGGCTGAAGTCGTTGACGAAATGGCGGCTTATGGAAAGAAGAACATATTTGGACAGACCGTCAGGGTCGCTGAAATGCAATCTGAGGCCGGCGCTGCCGGTACGGTGCACGGCTCCCTATCTTCAGGCGCGCTGACGACTACATATACAGCATCCCAAGGGCTGCTGCTGATGATTCCCAACATGTACAAGATTGCTGGAGAAATGCTTCCGGCCGTTTTTCATGTTGCGGCCAGGACGGTATCCAGCCATGCCCTCTGTATCTTTGGAGATCACTCGGACGTTATGGCAGCCCGGCAGACAGGCTTTGCTATGCTGGCCTCAAGCTCCGTGCAGGAAGCCATGGATTTAGGTGCGGTGGCGCATCTGGCGGCAATCAAAAGCAGTCTTCCTTTCCTGCATTTTTTTGACGGCTTCAGGACCTCGCATGAAGTACAGAAAATCGAAGCCCTGGCATATGATGACCTGAAAGAATTGATCGACCAGGACGCTGTGACAAAGTTCAGGGAGAGAGCCCTCAACCCTGCGCATCCTGTCATCAGAGGCACCGCGCAGAACCCGGATATCTTTTTCCAGGCCAGAGAGAGCGCTAACAAATACTACGATGTATTGCCGGAAATTGTAGTAGAATACATGGACAAGATCGGCCAGCTGACAGGCAGGTCTTACAAACCTTTTGACTATGTGGGCGCGGCCGATGCAGAGCATATCATTGTGGCCATGGGTTCAGCCTGTGATACCATCGAGGAGTCGGTGAATCAGCTGGCAGCAGAAGGCAGAAAGATCGGCCTGATCAAAGTCAGATTGTACAGACCTTTTGTAAAGAACTATTTTATGGAGGTACTGCCTGAGACGGTAAAGAAAATTGCCGTTCTGGACAGGACGAAAGAGCCTGGTGCCATGGGTGAACCTCTCTACCAAGATGTCAAAACGATGCTGTACGATGAAAAGGATCGAATAGAAGTTTATGGCGGCAGATATGGCCTCGGCTCAAAAGATGTGACACCAGGCATGGTAGAAGCTGTCTACACTAATCTCTGTCAGCCATGTCCGAAGGACCACTTCACAATAGGAATTGAAGACGATGTGACCGGACTTTCCCTTCCTTACGACGCTGATCTTTCCAGAGAACCTGCGGGCACCATCAAGTGCAAGTTCTGGGGACTGGGATCTGACGGCACTGTAGGCGCTAACAAGACGGCAATCAAAATTATCGGCGATCATACTGACTTGTACGCCCAGGGATATTTTGCCTACGATTCTAAGAAATCGGGCGGGGTGACGATTTCGCACTTGAGATTTGGAACCAGCCCGATACAGTCAGCTTACTCTATTAACCAGGCGGATTTTGTGGCCTGTCATAATCAGGCTTATCTAGGGCAGTACGATATGCTGAAGGATTTAAAAAAGGGCGGAACATTTTTGCTCAACAGCCTGCATGGGCCAGAGGAAATGGAAGAGAAACTGCCGGCCAAGGTGAAAAGGGATCTCGCTGAGAAAGAAATCAGCTTCTACACCATAGATGCGGGAAAAATTGCGCAGGAAATCGGTCTGGGCAGCAGAATCAATATGGTTATGCAGGCAGCTTTTTTCAAGCTGACAGAAGTCATTCCCGAGGAGGACGCGATACGGTATCTAAAAGAAGGTATCGAGAAGACTTACAGTAAGAAGGGACAGCGGGTCATCGAGATGAACTGCAAGGCTGTAGATCAGGGCATCAACGCCATTCAGAAGGTAGCAGTTCCAGCCTCATGGCTTGATGCGAAAGAGGCGGCAGGAGAGAACCAGAAGCTGCCGAAATTTATCGAGGAAATTTTAGTGCCCATGAGCCGTCAGGAGGGCGACAGCCTGCCTGTAAGCAAATTTGTGGACAGAGCCGACGGCGCGTTTCCTCTGGGAACCAGCAGATACGAAAAGCGCGGTGTCGCCGCGTATCTGCCGCGGTGGGATCGGACAAAATGTATACAGTGCAACCAGTGTTCTTTCGTATGCCCTCACGCGGCAATCCGTCCGGTACTGCTCAGCGATGAGGAGAAAGACGCCGCACCAGCAGCTTTTGAGACGATTGAAGCGAAAGGGGCCGGTCTTGCAGGTCTGCATTACAGAATGCAGCTTTCTGCTCTCGACTGCATGGGTTGTGGAAACTGTGCGGATATCTGTCCGGCAAAAGATAAGGCGCTGAAGATGGTGACTTTTGACGAGGAAGTCAAGGAAGCCTCTAACTGGGAATATGCTACGACTGTGCGTAAAAAACAGCTGTCCATTGAGCAGAAGTCGGTCAAAGGCAGTCAATTCTCCATGCCATACTTTGAGTTTTCCGGCGCCTGTGCAGGCTGTGGTGAAACGCCGTATCTCAAGGTCATCACGCAGCTCTTCGGAGACCGCATGATGATCGCCAATGCCACAGGATGTTCTTCCATCTGGGGTGCATCTGCGCCGTCAATGCCGTATTGCAAGGATGAAAAGGGCAGAGGACCGGCTTGGGCAAATTCTCTCTTTGAGGATAATGCAGAATTCGGCTACGGCATGGTTCTCGCAACAAAGCAGATGAGGGAGAAAATTGAACAGAATATGAAGCGCTTGCTGGAGCTGGATATCGACGATACCTTGAGGAAGGCCTTAAACGACTGGCTGGAATATAAGGACAAAGGTGAAGCGTCGAGAAGAGTCAGCGACAAAGTGATTGAAGCAGTAGAGCATCTTCGGAGCAAGGACCCTGTCATCGTGCAGCTTTGTGACAGAATCGTGCAGGATCAAGACTATCTAGTTAAAAAATCCATCTGGGCAGTAGGCGGCGACGGATGGGCTTATGACATCGGTTATGGCGGACTGGACCACGTTCTGGCATCTGGGGAAAATATCAACGTCCTGGTATTCGATACGGAGGTTTACTCCAACACCGGCGGTCAGGCTTCGAAGGCGACGCCGGCCGCTGCGATTGCCAAGTTTGCCGCTTCTGGCAAGAAGATTAAGAAAAAAGATCTGGGCATGATGGCCATGTCTTACGGTTACGTCTACGTCGCTCAGGTAGGCATGGGCGCTGACAAGAACCAGTTTATGAAAGCCATTGCAGAAGCCGAAAGCTATGAGGGACCGTCGCTGATTATCGCTTATGCGCCTTGCATCAACCACGGTATCAAAGAAGGGATGGGCAAATCGCAGAAAAATATCAAAGACGCAGTGGAAGCTGGATACTGGCACTTGTACAGGTTTCATCCTGAGCTGAAGAAGCAGGGGGAGAATCCGTTTATACTTGATTCTAAGGCGCCGACAAAGTCATTCCGAGAGTTTATCATGGGGCAGAACAGATATGCCTCCTTGGCCAAGGAATTCCCGCAAATCGCCGATAAACTATTTGACATGACAGAAGAGGATGCGAAGGAAAAATACGAAGGGTACCGAAAGCTGGCAGAGAAGTAAAAGACTTATCATACTATTCTGTCCAGCAGGTGAGCTATTGGTTCCCGAAGACAGATGCTTGAATTCAAATAACGAGGGCGCAAGCCGTGACTGAGAAATCAGTCGCGGCTTGCGCCCTTTGTTGTACTTTCGATTCAAGTGAATGATGCAGCGTTTATGAGAACCATTCTAGTTTGAAGAAGGAATCAATCTGTCCTGCCAATACCAACAGCATGATTGGCGGTACAATCCATTTGATACAGAAACGGAAGTAGTTCTTCATTTTAAAGCCGTGTCTGTCCATTGCAATTTCATCATCGGTATATCCTGGACGTAACCAGCCGAAGATGATTGCCATGAGCAGTGCACCCAGCGGCATCAAAATCCCTTCTGACACCAGATCGAAGGCGTCCAGCCAAGTATCCTGTTTGAAAAACTGTGGGAATCCGTTGGAACCCAATCCGTCAAGGGAAATCAAAATCGCTTCGACTGCGACAATTGCGCCCATGCCAAGGGTGACCAGATTTCTGTTAGGTCTTTTGCCTTTTTCAATCTGCTTGTCCATGACCACTGAGCCGACTGCCTCCAGCAGGGCGATGGACGATGTAATGGCTGCGATAAATACCAGGAAGTAGAGCAGGAATCCGAAGATTGGACCAGCTGAACCCATAGCCTGGAATACAGTCTGCAATGTTACGAAAAGCAATCCAGGCCCCTGTCCAGGATCAAGACCGGAAGCGAAAACTGCCGGCATGATGGCCAAACCTGCCATAATTGCGATAATCGTATCTGCGATTGGAATCAGAAGTGCGTTCTGCTCCAAGTTTTCACTTTTCTTCATATAGGAACCGTAAGTAACGGTGATGCCCATACCGAGGGATAAAGAGAAGAACATCTGTCCGCCGGCTGATGCCAGAACGTTGATCCAACCGCTTCCTTTGAATACCTCGAAGTTTGGTTTGAACATGAAGGAAAGGCCTTCAGAAGCACCCTCTAGGGTAACGCTTCTCACAATTACGATAACCAGCAACACGAATAAAGCGGGCATGGCGATAGTAGAAAATCGTTCAATGCCTTCTGACACGCCGCCCCTTACGATTAATACAGTGAGCAGGACAAAAATTACAGTAAAGATAGCTGTCTGTAATTGGTCGCCGTAGAAGGCTGAGAAAAATTCGCCGCTATCCGCATCTCCCACGCCCCAGCCGGCATGGAACAGATCGCCCAGGTTGGCGATAGCGTATTTGATACAATAGCCGCCCAGCATTGTATAGAATCCTAAAATGAGCAGCGGTGAAATCCAGCCGAACCAGCCGACAAAACCGAATTTCTTGTCGATGGATTCGTAAGCGCCGACGACGCCTTTGCCGGATTTACGTCCCAATGATAATTCTGCCAAACAGATGATGACACCGACAAGCACTACCAAGATGATGTAGATCAGCAAGAATGCAAATCCACCGTTGATTCCCATCTTATATGGGAATCCCCACAAGTTACCAAGGCCAACAGCCGAGCCGACTGCGGCCATCAGAAAGCCGAAGCTGCTGCCCCATTGGCCTTTCTTATTGTGTTCCATTGAACTACCTCCTAAAATCAAATACCAAATCAATTATAATTTCGTAAGTATCATTATACATACAATGAAAAAAATTGTCAATGTATACATAAATTTGCGATTTGATTTTGTTTTCAAAAACAAAAAATGCATAATTATTGTTATGAGACTGTGGAGGCAAAACAAAAGCGGGATTCTGGGAATCCCGCTTTGAGAGCTTTTCCTATGTATTTTAGAACTTGTCAGTGAATGCGAAGAAGGAGTTGAGCTGTACAAAGAAGATGAAGATCATGAAAACAGGACCGATATATCTGAAGCAGACATCAACAAATCCTTTACTCTTGAACTTACCGCTGAGCTCGATTTCGTCTGCCAGATAATTACGTCTGGTCCAACCGAACATGATTGCCATCAGCAGTCCGCCCAGAGGCATCAGCAAGCCTTCTGCGAAGAGGTCAAATACGTCCAGCCAAACCTTGCCTGAGTCAGCTCCCAGTGTTGCAAGCAGTGGATTCCACATACCCGTTGAACCCAGTCCGTCTGCAGATACGATGGTTGATCCGACTAATGCGACAAAGCCCATGATCAGAGTCAGCATCGTTCTGTTGACCTTCTTGCCCTTCTTCTGCTGCGCATCCATCATAGCGGAGATGCCGCCTTCCATCATGCCGATGGAGGAGGACAGCGCGGCGAAGAATACTAGTGCATAGAAGATGAAGCCGAAAATCGGACCAGTGCTGCCCATGTTGTCAAATACTGCCTGTAAGGATACGAAGAGCAGTCCAGGGCCGCCGCCTGGCTCGATGCCGTAAGCGAATACTGCCGGCATTACTGCCATACCTGCTAATACTGCTACTACTGTATCTGCAACAGGAATGATGACTGCATTCTGCTCCATGTTGGAGTCTTTGCCCAGGTAAGAACCATAAGCGATGAGACAGCCTGATGCGAGGGAAAGTGAGAAGAACATCTGGCTTCCTGCTGCACCTAGAACTTTCAGCCAGCCTAGTCCTTTGAATACCTCGAAGTTCGGTTTGAACATAAATTCTAATCCAGCGCCTGCGCCCGGAAGGGTGCAGCTTCTGATGACGACGATGACCAGCATGATGAACAGTGCCGGCATAGCGATCTTGGAGAACTTCTCGATACCGCCGGATACACCGCCGATGACGATGAGTACGGTCAGAACCAGGAAGAATACGCCGAATAAGATTGCCGGCATACCGCTGCTGATAAATCCGCCAAAGAATGCGTCTGCATCAACGCGTCCGGTACCCCAGCTTGCGCCGAAGATGTCGCCTAAATTCGCGATCATGTATTTGATTACATAGCCGCCCATTGTGCAATAGAAACAAATCAAGAAGAATGGTACGAGTGTCTCAAACCATCCGTTGATTGTAAAGCGTTTGTCGCAATCTCTGTATGCTTCGATTGCCGCTTTGCCAGTCTTACGACCTAAGGTGATCTCACCCAGAATGAGTGGATAACCGACAAAGACTGCTAAAATGAGATAAATAAGTAAAAATGCGAAGCCGCCGCTTGCGCCCATTTTGTATGGGAAACCCCATAAGTTGCCTAGGCCAACAGCTGAACCGATGGATGCCATCAGGAATCCAAAGGTACTGTTAAATTTGCCTTTGTTCTGTTCCATTGAACTACCTCCTAATAAGATTAAATAAATGCATCAAAAATAATAATTTATTTCTTACTGTATTATAATCCTTCTTAGAGATAAGTGTCAACATGTATACATTTAAAATACAAAATTATCAGATAATTACAAAAAGTGCACGGTTATTTGTTGTCTCTTCACAATTTATGCCGAGTTTGTTATTTATCTATCAAAAAGGACAACAACCTCGCTTCCGCGAGGTCATCGTCCTTGATTGCATTTATTTAATCTTATTAGGTAAGATTTAAGGTTTAGAACCAGCCAAAAGCAAAGAAACTGTTCATCTGGCCAACTAGGATAAATACCAGGAATATTGGTGCAATCCATTTCAGACAGAAGTTGACGAATGCTTTTGACTTGTAACCGCTGCTGTGTCTGACTTCATCATCTATGTAGTTCGGATGAATCCACCCCAAGATGATGGTCATAATCAGACAGCCGCCTGGCATCATGAAGCCTTCTGCAAATAGATCAAAAGCATCTAACCAAGTACCAAGACCGAAAGGTTTTGGCAGAGGTCCTGCGCCCAGGGCGTCAATTGCAACGATGATAGAGCCGATCGTCGTAATTGCGATAATGGACCAGCTGATCTTTGCCCTGCTTGGTTTCTTTCCTTTGTCAATGGCTCGATCCATGAAGGCGGAAACCGCACCTTCTAACATACCGATAGAAGAAGTCAGTGCTGCAAAGAGTACCAGCAGGTAGAAAATCGTGCCGAAGATTGGACCAGCTGAACCCATGGAGTTAAACACCGTCTGCAGTGTTACAAAGAGCATTCCAGGTCCGGCGGCAGGTTCCATGCCAGCGGCAAAGGTTGCAGGAATGGTAGCCAGTGCTGCCAGCAATGCAACGGTAGTGTCCATAATTGGAACTAAAATCGCGTTCTTTTCCAGGTTTTCTTTCTTGTCTAAGTACGATCCGTAAACGATCATACAGGCAGATGCGAGGGATAAGGAGAAGAAAATCTGTCCTCCGGCGGAAGCCAGCACTGTGATCCAGCCGGTTCCTTTAAATACTTCAAAATTCGGCTTGAAGATGAATTCCAATCCTTCTGCTGCGCCAGGAAGGGTACAGCTTCTGATTACAGTAATAATTAACAGTATGGCCAGGCCAGGCATGGCGATTGTACAGAATTTTTCGATGCCGCCTGATACACCTCCCATTACGATGAGGACTGTAACGATGATGTAGATGGCTGTAAAGATCAACGCAGGAGCGCCGCTGCCGACGAAAGCGCCGAAGTACGTTCCACTGTCAGCTCCATTGACACCCCAGCCTGCGCCGAAGATGTCACCGATATTTGCTAACAAGTACTTCAGTACGTATCCGCCAAGGACACAGTAGAATGTCAGCAGGAAAAATGGTACGATTGTCGCAATCCAACCATTAAAGGTGAATCGTTTATCTAACTTTTCGTAAGAACCAATGGCCGCCTTCTGTCCTTTTCTGCCGATGGAGAACTCTCCCAGCATACAAGGATAGCCGATAAATATAGCCATTAACAGATATAAGATTAAGAAGGCGAAACCTCCGCCATTTCCCATCTTATATGGAAAACCCCACAAGTTGCCCAGACCGACAGCCGATCCTACAGCAGCCATCAAGAAACCAAAATTACTTTTAAATTGGCCCTTGTCATTACTTTTTTGCTTATCCATTGAGCTACCTCCCAAAAATGAAATAGGTTTAATAAATTGAAATATTGCATGGGTTGTAATAGCTATTATAATATTCAGAAAAATGATGGCAACACGAATTTAAGCTTTTAAGACCAAAGTACTAGGGTAAATGTGGAAAACGATACTTTAGGTTATGACAGATTTCGCCCGGTTGTGGAGGCACAATCGACGTCAATTGTAAGGACAAAGTTCTTGTGCAGCTGTCTGCGGGTGAGATTCTTACCCCTTGCCCGTGCCATTAAAATGAAAGAAAGGTGATAATAGCAGGAGGTCATTCAAACCGTACGAAAAAAGTACAAAGATACATGGTACGCTAGAGATGGGATGTGTTATAATAGTTCCGTAATGGCCTTGCCGCAAGGAAGGAACTGTTGAATTGCGGATTTCAATTTTCTTAGCAAAGGTTATCCGCAATATAATGTTTTCATGATCTTAGCGACTTCGTCGCAAGGAAAAAAACATTGAAACATGAACTTCGATTATATAATGTTCAGAGGAGTGTTCATGTTATAATCATTCCATGATTTAACGGCGTTGCCGTTCTGCCCCAAGCTTGCTTGGCTAGGCAGAACGGACAGCAAAGCGAGGTGTGGGAGCGTAGGCATATTGCGAAGCAATATGCTGCCGCAAAGAAGTACAAAATAGAGGAGATGTTAAAATGGCGATAGAAAAAGTGAAAGCGTATTTTGCGCAATTGGGCATAGAAGACAGGATTCAAGAGTTTGAGGTGTCCAGCGCAACGGTGGATTTAGCGGCTCGAGCTGTAGGCGTGGAAGGCGCCAGGATCTGTAAGACTTTATCTTTTAAGAATCTTGATGGGGAAGGATGTATTCTCATTCAAACAGCAGGCGATACTAAAATTGATAACAAGAAGTTCAAGAGCTTCTTTGGTTTCAAAGCAAAGATGCTGACGCCAGATGAAGTAGTCGCATATACAGGTCATGCCATTGGCGGCGTCTGCGCTTTTGCTGTAGAAAATCCCGACGTAAAAATTTACTGTGATCAGTCCATGAGGCGTTTTGAAACGGTTTTTCCGGCTTGCGGAAGCGATAACAGCGCGGTGGAGTTTACATGTGACGAACTCTTTCAATATTCCAACGCACTTGCGTGGATCGACGTCAGTAAAATCCCAGCGGCAGAGTAAGGAGCAGAATATAATTATGAGTGGCAAACATAAGAACGAAAGAGCCAAAAAAGAACTGAAGCGATTTTTCCTTTGTACAGTAGGCGCTTTGATCATCGCTTTCAATCTGAAAAGCTTCGTCAGAACTGGCGGGCTGTTCCCCGGAGGCTTTAGCGGTGTGACACTGTTGATTCAGCAGATTTGCGATACCTACTTTGGAGTCTCATTGCCATATACTGCAGTCTATATACCACTAAATCTGATACCTGTATATATCGGCATTAAATATCTGGGTAAGCGGTTTACCTTCTATTCCTTTTACGTTATCGTGCTCAGCAGTGTTATGACCGATCTGATCCCGAAGATTGCTATCACATATGACGTGCTGCTAATCTGTATCTTTGGCGGTATCATTAACGGGGCTGCGGTCAGTATCTGTCTTTTTGTAGGTGCCAGCGCCGGTGGTACAGATTTCATATCGATTTACTTCTCAGAGAAACGAGGTATCGATACGTGGAACTTTATTTTTATGGCAAATATATGCATTCTCATCACTGCCGGTGTTTTATTCGGCTTTGACAGAGCGCTGTATTCGATTATTTTCCAGTTCTGTACGACACAACTGATTCAGACTTTATATAAAAGATATCAAAAACATACGCTGCTGATTATCACTGACCAGCCTAGCGCTATTTACGGAAGAATTCAGGCAATTACCCATCACGACGCGACTCTTTTTAAAGGAAACGGCTGTTTTGCCGGAGCGGAACGGAACATGGTCTATTCCGTCGTTTCCAGTGAAGAGGTGGATATGATCATGAAGGAAATCAAAGAAGTCGACCCGAAGGCCTTTGTCAATGTCATCAAAACGGAGCAGGTCAACGGCAGATTTTACAGGCGGCCTAACGACTGAGGACGTATAAATCCGAAACTGTCTCAATGAACCTGGAACTACGTAGTGTGGTTCCAGGTTTTGTCGTCTAAATGGAGAAATGCGTTGACGGTGAATTGACCGTCTTCATGATGAAAGGTTGCTGTACCATAATATTTCTCCGCAATTTTTCGGATTGCCGGAATACCCAGTCCATGACTTGTGGGATCGCTCTTCGTCGTAGGAAACTTTTTATCCTCCTTTTTTGAGGGAATCGCTGAATTGATACAGTTTATATGCAGATTTCCCTTCCTATAAAAAAGTTCTATTCTGATATAGCGATCGGCGCTGTCTGGCAGAGCAAGACAGCCTTCCACGGCATTGCTGAGGATATTGACGATAAATGTGCAGAGGTCCGCATCAGCCGCTGACAGTTCGTTTGGAACATGTACTTTGTGAGTTACTTTGATATCGTGATTTTTTGCAATTTCCAAGTAATTTGTCAGGATGGTATTGATTAAAAAATGTTCAGAGTAGTACAGCGGCTTTAAGTCGGCTCTTTGCTGATTCAAAGTACTCAAATAAGCGCCCAGCCGTTGGTAATCTCCAGCGTCAAAGTAGGCATTGAGGGCTAGGATATGGTGGTTTAAGTCGTGCTTTAGCATGCGGACCTGGCTCATGGCATCCTCCATCTGCTGTGCGCTTTCTACTGCAAAACGATTTTGCAGTTTTAGAACATGGAAGTCCTTTTCTTGCTGTACCAGTTCAATATTGCGCCGAGCCATCAGACCTGCAAAGACTAGGATGATAAAGAATCCTGCATATTCATTTTGCCATGCTCCGTAAATCGGCTCGAATTTGTTGGAATCTCCTATGGTGGCGAAGAGGCTGGCGCCGAATATACTGCATACGCTTAGGATAAAGATGTTCGACCAGTTTTTTTGTAAGGACAAGCCGATCCCAGCCACAACAGCCAGTAACCCCCACATGATAAGTTTGTAGCCGTCAATAAAATATCCATATAGATTGACCGAAGACGGACAGACAGGTATAATGAACATAACACTGACAAAACAAAAGGAACAGGCTAAAAGGGTCAAAGGGCGGGCAAAATAACGATATATTCTCAAGCGGTCCAAATCGGCAGTCAGCACGCCGATAGCGGCGCACTCTGCCAGAAGGAAGAGCCGCGCAGTATCTTCTACCGCGTACCACAAGGCAGAGGATAGTCCCAGCTGCCAGACGAACTGATGAGAACACTGGACTGCAAAGGCCAGGCACAGAAAACCAAAGTGGCGAAAGAGTCCCTTTTTTGAGCGGGCAATCCATAAGACCATGGAAAAAAGGGCCAGTGTGAGAGCGGATATACATAAAATGCTGTAAACCAGGGTTCGCACGAAGAACAAACGCGTCATGATTTGAGAAGTGCCGATTGCCGGCGGATAGATCAACCCGCTGTAATAATGTGCATCGTTGGTGATGGTAAACTCTAAATGCGTGTCTGTATCGCCGACAGGAATATTCACTGATGTTCCGTCCCCCTTTGCGGCAACGACAGAGCCGTTAACCCTGAGGGTATAATCCGTATAAATTTCAGGAATCTCCATGGTGAGAGTCTGCGGATTTCCGCTGTAATGTAGCGTCATTTCATAAGTTGCAGTGTCAAAAGGGGACGTACCGCCTGGAAAGTAGGCGTAATTGGAATACTCCCCGATAAAGGCGGTTGATTCTATATCTCCGATGCGGACGCGCCAGCCGTCAATCAGGTAAATCGGATGATCCAGATCTGTTTCTGAAAAAGCAAAGACACCGTCCTCCCCATAGGGCGGTCCGGCAGTGTATTTGTTATCATATTTATAAGCGAACCCCATCAAAGCAAACGTCAGCGTGAAAACGATGACGGCTGTCAGTAATAAGAGGAGAATTCTTCCATGAGCTTTCATAAAAAACCGATAGTCCTTTCAATCTTATGCTGCATCCTGATTGCCGTGTACAGCATCCCCGTTTTTGCTGAGGATGCAGAGACAGATGTACAAACTCATTATACTCTGAACGACGAAGAATTTGAAGTGTATATTTATCCCGGCATGTCCTGGGATGAAGTTCGGGAAAGCGACAGTTATACAGAATATGCGATGTATACCAATGGGGAAGGCGATTCGCTTGGCTTTTCGGTTCGATGGAATGAAGCGGAATTCGAGGCTGGAATGGAGTCGGGGTCAGAAGCTTTTACTCTCAGCGGTACCTGCAGCCCCGACATCGACTATTGGAGCCAGTACGACAGAGAGCGTTGGCAGGCGGGAATGATAAAAATTGATAGGACCGACGTTCAACTGCAGGTTCACGTGAGGCCGCAGGGTTATGTGGCAGTGTACAAGAATACAGATGCGCCCATAACCAGGAGCGTCAGAAGCTGCACAACGTTTGAAGAGGTGAATCTCTATGAATCTGCTTACTTGGAGTCGGAGAGTCCTTACGATCCGGAAAGGTGCAGATTCAACATTGAATGGAGTGAAGAAGAGTATCTTGAGGGCATCAAAAGCGGAGCGCAGGCTTTTACCATGCATGGCAAATACACTGAGTGCGAAGATGCTGAGATGCAGGAACTGCTGGAGGCTGGCATGATCCGGGCTGACGGAACGGAAGAAGTAATCATAGAGGTAGAAACAGAACCCGAGAGTCCGAGGGTATATTATGACCCTTACGCCTTTACGGAGGATCTGCACACTGCAGTATTCCGCGATACGCCTCTTGAAGAACTAGACCTGCCTTCTGCCAGAGACCTGGAACTGAAAGGGGCAGGATACGATTACGCAGATACGAAGACTTTTGGAATAGAGTGGAATGAAAAAGAATACAAAGCCGGCCTTGCATCGGGACATAAAACTTTTCGAATATCTGGCAAATATACTTCCGCCGGCCTGGATGAAGTTGAAAAGCAATGGTGGGATAAGGGACTGTTTGTCATCGATGGCGGCAATCAGGTACCAGTAGAAGCTGTGATTACCGTGATAGAAGAGGGAGAGAAGCTTCCATACTCTGTCAGTCTGAAGAAGGATCGGGACGAATCGATTTATTCTCTCTTCACCTTTCCTAATCCAGGAAAAGTGGAAACGGTAATCTGCATGGCTTCTCTTGACGGGGAAAACTGGTATGAGTACGACGCCGCAACCTATTTGCAGAATAACGCCGCCAGTTATGAGATATCAGCATATATCTATGACGATCAAGATCAACTGATTTCAATACCCAATGATGCGCCGTCCTATTACAAGATCGTGATAGAAGGAGGCCCTTATGATGGAGAATCCGCTGTGCTCACCAGAAACCCGCCGCATGACTTGACCGATGCTGATGACGACATTTCCGGAGATCGGGGAGGCGGGGGCCAGGGCGAACACGACAGACCGGATAAAGATGATGGAGCTGTGCCGCCGGTGACGCCGCCTGAAGGAATCCCGCCAGTGGAACCGCCGCCGATTTTGCCGCCGGAAATTCCAGTGACGCCGCCCGAGGTTCTGCCTGCGCCGCCGACAATCGTTTCACCGGTAAAAGTGCTGGCTTTGAAACCTCTGACAGGTGCGGAAGAGCCAGCGCCGGCAGCAGAAGTTCGGGACGATATAATCGGGGAGGATCAAGGTGTAGTGGCAGATGCAGGCTCAAGGACTGGGGATACGAAGAACGCCGATGGCAGGAGTATCCTGAAAAAAACAGAGCCAGTGGTAAATGAGAAGAAACGAATCCCTGCCTATGCAAGTGCACTTGCAGGCACTGCAGCCCTGATGGCAGCCGGATCTCTGCTGGCATTGAGGCGAAGAAGATGAAGACAATAGCGCATAGAAGAAAATCTCTTCTATGCCTTTTCTTTTTGTGCTATAATCAATAGGCGTAAAACATCATAAATTGTCGAAAAGGAGAGGAACGCGGGATGAACTTCTTAGAAGAAAGAATTGTAAAAGACGGGGTAGTAAAGGAAGGAAATGTACTGAAGGTTGACAGTTTCCTCAACCATCAGATGGACATCAAGCTATTTGACCAGATGGGAGAAGCGTTTAAAGAGAAATTTAGGGAAAAAAACATCAATAAAATCTTGACTATAGAGGCTTCTGGTATCGGTATCGCCTGTATTGTAGCGAAGCATTTTGATGTACCAGTGGTCTTCGCAAAGAAGGCGAAGAGCATCAACCTGGATGGAGAGATGTATACGGCAGAGGTGGAGTCCTTTACCCACAAGACAAAAAACCAGATTATCGTGGCGAAGAAATTCCTCACAGCAGAGGATCGGATTTTGATCATCGACGACTTTCTGGCAAACGGCTGTGCACTACAGGGGCTGATTCAGCTAGTTCAGGCGGCAGGAGCCGAGGTCTGCGGCATCGGCATCGCTATCGAAAAGGGTTTTCAGCCCGGCGGTCAGATTATCCGCAACCTGGGCTATCAGTTGGAATCTTTAGCTATTGTAGAGAGCATGAACGGTGAAACTGGCGAAATCGTGTTCCGTTCGCAGGAATAATCTGGTGAGGGTACATATGAACAGCAAAGTAGAAAATATTTATCAATTAGAAGGACGGGTGCCTGTTTCCAAGGCGATTCCCTTTGGGCTGCAGCACATCCTGGCCATGTTCGTAGCCAACATCGCACCGATTATCATCGTAGCAGGAGCCTGCGGCCTATCTTCAAAGGATATGGCTATGCTGATTCAGAGCGCCATGATCATCGCTGGCATTGGTACGATTATCCAGCTCTACCCGGTCTGGAGACTGGGCTCCGGTCTTCCCATCGTCATGGGAATCAGTTTTACCTTTGTATCCATCTTCTGCTATATCGGACCGGCCTATGGTTATGAAGCCATCATCGGCGCAGTGCTGATCGGCGGCTTGGCGGAAGGCATCCTGGGGCTGCTGGCAAAATATTGGACGAGATTTATCACGCCGGTGGTAGCGGCAAGCGTAGTAACCGCTATCGGATTTTCCCTGCTGTCTGTTGGGGCAGCATCCTTTGGCGGCGGCAGCGGCAGCGCGGACTTTGGTTCGGCAAAGAATCTGATCCTGGGAGGCATCACTTTGGCCTGCTGCATCGGGTTCAACATCTTCGCGAAATCTTTCTGGAAACAATTATCGGTATTATTCGGCCTGGTAGTGGGGTATGTCGTTGCGGCAGCCATGGGAATGGTCGACTTTTCTGCGTTGTCAGATGCTTCCGTCATCGCTTTGCCAAAGCTGATGCCCTTTAAACCGGTCTTTCATCCAGGAGCCATCGTCTCGGTGTTCTTGATTTTCCTCGTATCGGCCACAGAGACCATCGGAGACACGTCTGCGCTGGCATCCTCTGGTCTTGGAAGAGATGTAAAGGCAAAGGAAACGGCAGGGTCCATCGCCTGCGACGGTTTCATCAGTTCCTTGTCAGCGGTCTTCGGCTGCCTGCCGATTACATCTTTCAGCCAGAACGTGGGGCTAGTGGCTATGACCAAAGTAGTCAACCGCTTCACCCTGCTCATGGGCGTCATCATCATGATTTTGGCAGGACTGTTTCCGATCTTCGGAACGTTGCTTGCCACTTTGCCCGATGCAGTGCTGGGAGGCTGCACGATCATGATGTTCGGGACCATTGTGGTCAGCGGCATTCAGATGATCTCCCGGTGCGGTTACAGCCAGAGAAATATCAGCATCGTGGCCCTGTCTCTCAGCGTGGGGATTGGATTTACCCAGGTGCCGGAAATCTTTTCGATCTTTCCGCAGATCGTGCAAAATGTGTTTGCCGAGAATTGTGTAGCGGTAGTCTTCCTGGTGGCGATTATCTGCAATCTGATTCTGCCGAAAGACATGGAATCAAAGAGCGAAAAAGCTGACTGATGAGGTCAGCTTTTTTGTGCGTTTGTCAGCAGATCGATAAAGACTTGCATGACAGGACTGAGCCACTTGTTCTTGTGATGGGCGCAGACCGCTGTAATTTCCATGTGGTCATAATCTGTCTCAATGGCGCAGAGACTGCCTTCTTCTAAATCTTTTTCCACCGTGAAAGTGGGCAGATAAGAGATTCCCATATCATTCTTGACCAGGTTAATAATCGTAGGGATGCTCCAAAGTTCAATGGTGTGCCCCAGGTGAATGTCTTTTTCCCTCAGATAATCAGTGAAGATTTCTCTGAAGATGCAGTTGGGCTCGTCAATGATATAGGGGATATCCAGCCTCTGACCGGGAGTCTTAAAATCGGGATATTGTTTTTTTGTGGCGGGGGAAGCTATCAGGGTCATGGCATGGGAGTCCATTTTGTGGAGGTTCAGGCTATCCGTATTTCCGCCGACATTCTCGTAAAAGATGCCCATATCAAGTCTGCCGTCGACCAAAGCATCCCGGATTTCGTAACAGTTCATGGAGCGGAGAAACAGTTTCGTACCAGGTGCAATTTGATGGAACTTCTTCAGCAAAGGCGGCAGACGATAGCAGAGCTGCGTCTCAGCTACTCCGACAGAAAGACTCTGTTTCATATCTGCCAGAGAAGTTCCCAGGCTCTGCATCTTTGTAAAAGAGAGAAGGGTTTCTTCAACATAAGGAATCAGCGTTTCCCCCGCTTTGGTCAACTGCATCCGCCTGCCGATTTTTTCAAAAAGCTTGATGGAAAGCTCCTGCTCCAGCTGCTGCACCTGAAAGGTGATGGTGGACTGGGTGTACCCCAGCTTATCAGCAGCCCTGGCATAACTGCCCTCTTCAATAATTGTTTTAAAAGTCTCTAAATATTTCAGATCCATCAAAAACCTCCCGTCATTTAGTTCGAAAATATTGAATTGTAATATCGAATAGTTCGACTAATTTGATATTATCTTTTATGCTATTATAGACCTAAAGGAAGGTGATTTCAAGTGATTATGAATATTTTACTGAGCTTTGCACCCTATGCGTTTGTCACGGCCTATACGCCGGGACCGAATAACATTCTGGCTCTCAACACCACCAGCAACTACGGCTGGTCTAGCGGCAGAAAGTTGATTCTGGGTATCGGCACGGGTTTTATCTGCGTCATGCTGGTGTGTGCAGTGGGCTGTTTTTGGATTGCGAAATATATCAGCGGTATTGTTTCCGTGATGAAATATGTTGGCGCCGCCTATATTCTGTGGCTGGCCTTTCACGTGGCGAAGAGCAGGCCGGATGAGGGAGAACAGAAGGAAGCAGGCGGCTTTGTCAAGGGAATGGTGCTGCAGTTTGTCAATGTGAAGATCATTCTGGCGGCGATTACCACCTATACTGGTTATGTCATCCCAGTGGACGACTCGTTGGAAGCTTTGCTGGCATCAGCGGTGTTCTTGACACTGGCAGGGGTATCCGGAACCCTGGTATGGGCAGCAGCAGGCAGTCTCCTGCAGAGATTTTTAAAAAAATACTATCGGCCGTTCAACATCTGCATGGCGTTGCTGCTGGTGGAATGCGCTGTAAAACTGTTCTTCGTCGGCTGATAAAGATTGTACTGATTCCTCATACATGCTATAATTTAGGAAAATTATTACAAAAGGGGAAGAAGATGAAAAAGAGAAACCAATTTATCGCGTGGACGCTGGTTCTTTTGCTGGTGCTTTCGTCAGTCACTGCCAGCGGAGCTACGTCAGGCATTGTAAAGACCACAAAAGACAGTCGGTTCCAGGTCACCTTGAGAACTGTGAGCAGCACGTCCATCAAAGTGACTTGGACGAGACAGAAGAAGTTCACCCATTATGAAATCTACCGTAAAGCTGCTGACGGAAAGCAGTATGCGAAGGTTGCCAGTGTGCAGGGGACGAGCCACACAGATCGAAGATTAAAGAAGAATACGTTATATCAATATAAAGTGAGGCCTTATCGCTATATAAAAGGAAAGAAAAGCTATGGCAGATATTCTTACGAGAATGCAGCAGCTACGGGCATCAATGGAAAGGACTTTGCTTTGGAACTTTCTCTGCCAGAGGACGGCAGCATCGGCATCGGTGTCAATGCGGGCACTGCAGACTGCAGCGCCAACAAGAAAACGGCGCTGATCTATAGAAGTACCTCTGTCAACGGGCCATATGAGAAAGTCAAGGAACTGCCCTTTAAAAAAAGCTGGCAGCTGTGGGATGCTACCTATGCCGCGCACTTCACAGATAAAACGGTAATTGGCGATGCTACATATTACTACAAATTAAAAGTTAGAAAAACCATCGGCAAGAAGGTATCCTACAGCAAATTCAGTGAACCCAAAGCCGTTCGCACCCAGCCCGATTGGACCATGTATGAACTGACCTATTCCAACCTGACCGACGAGAAGACGAGGCAGGAGATCAGCGGAATTCTTCGAAAGGCGGGAATTCGTCAGAACTACATAGAGGAACTGATGGACTTGGCGAAAGACTATCATGGTGTGGTAGGATTGCAGCCCTATTTTCACGATGGATTTCAAACGATAGCCGCCAGGGGTGTCGATTATGAGGCAGCAGATACTTACAGCCTGTGGACAGCAAACCGCAGCTACGCAGATGTGAACTGCAGGCTGACCGCCATGACACTGTTCCGGGATTTTATTACCACAGAGAAAAAGATGGAAGGCGACGACTTTCTGGCAGCTGATACAGATGCCATGGATCATTATCCCCTTTGCAGCATAAAAGGGGAGGACCAAAGTAAGTTCTACACCATTTATAATCCTGTTTCTGTCAGAGATACGACCGATCCTAAGGTCATTCTGGCGGCCATCAAGCAAGAATGGAGGAACAGAGGAATACAGTTCAAGGCAGGAAACGCTTCACTGATCAGTGTCGTCTGCCATGACGAGCTAGACCATATCGCCTTTGTGGGTCATGCAGGCGTGATGATTACAGATGGCAGCGATGTTTATTTTGTTGAGAAATTTGGACCGACCTCCCCATACCAAGCGGCAAAGTTCCAAACCAAGGCCCAGGTCAGAGAATACCTGCTCAATCGTTTTTGGAAGTTTTACACGCCAGGCGTTTCGACAGCGCCAGTCATTATGGAAAACGATCAAGAATTGACACTATAGAAGAATCTGAAAAAATGTGACTTATGAACTGCCTGCGAGTTGACGACTCGCAGGCAGTTTTTGTGTGGATGGAAAGGCGGATGAAATGTTTCGGCAGTCGTTGCTTTATGCAGAGGGAACTGTTATAATATAACTCGATATAGGTACCAAGAATTTACGAGGGAAAGTAGTATATAAATGAAGAAAAACAGAGAAAAAACAAATGGGAATAAGAACTGGAGAATTACCTTCAGTCCTATCATGAGATATAGCACGATTTTTTGTCTTCTGACATTGGTGGTGATATTTCTAGGCGGTGTCGTACTGTCCATAGGGCAGATGAAATCCACCGCCCGCGCATCCTTGAACAGCAGTCATGCGCAAATATCCCAGCGGATCGATGAATCCATCACCCTTTTGGAATCTCTGGCCGAACTGCCAGAATTCTACAATCCCGACGTTGCGCCAATCAAAAAGGTTAAAAAACTGGATCAGATGGCGCCGAACTACGGATATATGATGATTTGTTATGTGGACGACGATATTCTCGTCTATTCCGATGGAGATGAACCGGCCAGCCTGGCCAGCAGAGACTATATGCAGCGGCTTTTTTCCACTGGACGGAAACAGGTGACAGACAGTTTTGCGGCAGGCGCTGACGGTGTAACCCTCAATTACACGGTGGCCGTACCACTGAAGGACAAAAATGACAATATTACAGGCTGTCTTTTCTGTGCCATCTATTTTGATGAAATTGTGGAGATATTGAAAGACTCGTCTGGCACTAACAATGCTGAAACCACATTGCTTGGCTCACAAGGGCAGATCATGTCGTCGACAGAAGATCTCCCCTATGGGGATTCCATCATGGACGAGTTCAAGAAAATGACCATTTTTGGAACAACAGAAAACAGACTGGAAGAAGAACTTTTGTCTCAGAAACCGGGCAGTTACTGGAGCTTCAAAGGGGGAAGCCTGCGGTATACGGTTTACCAAAGGGTTGAGAATACGGGCTGGGATATTCTTTGCTCCGTCAATGTCTGGACCATCTTTGGGGAGATTCTGCCCAGTCTGCTCCTCGTAGCCGGTCTGACCGTGTTACTGTGCCTGGGCCTGATTTTTGTCGTGCGTCGTTATATCAATCGGCAGATGCAGGTCGTAGATGCTTTGGTGGACTCTGTCAATGAACTGGAAAAGAAGATTTATCAGGATCAACGTCCGGAAAAGAGAGACTTTAACGAGATTATTCGCTTGACCAGCGATGGTCTTACCGATAGCCTGACCGGTGTCGTCACTCGTGCAGTATTCCTGAAACACGCTGCTGCGCAGTTGAAAAAAGCGGACCCTGCGCTGCTCAGCGCGCTGTGTTTTGTGGATATGGATAACCTGAAATATATCAATGACACGCATGGCCATAGTGATGGTGATGTGGCACTGAAGAGCATAGGATATATTTTGCGGGAATATGAGAAACGGTATGACGGCGTGGTTGGCAGATATGGCGGCGACGAGTTTATTCTGCTGATGACAAACTTGGACGATGAAGCAGAGCTAAACAGCATATTAGACGAGTTGGTACTTCGATTTCATTCAGAAGTCGGCTCTGCCGGTCACAGTATTCCTGTGCAGTGTAGTGTAGGCGTGGCTATTTGCAGACCGGACATGGAATTGGAACAACTAATTGCCGACGCGGACGAGGCTTTATACTTCGTGAAACAGAACGGAAAAGGTTATTATAAGATACATGAGAACGGAGAACGCAGATGAAGACTCGGACAAAACGCTATTTCTTTGCAGGTTTTGTGATATTGACGATTTTGATATTCACTGCTGTTCTGTACAGTCAGATGCGCCAGTCCTGGATCGAAGCCAGGCGAGCAGACGCAGACCGCGTCTTAGAATTTTACAGTGAAAAACTTTCCCTACAGCTGCAGGACCAACTGAACGAAGCCGATAACCTGGCGGAGATGGCCAGGATTATGGAGGGCACTTCCTGGTTTGAAAAGGCTGCCGCACCGCTTCTTAAGAAAGAAGGTGTGCAGTATGTCTCCTTGATCAAAGGTGATAAGGTGGTCAGCGCACTGCCAGAGGCAGAGTACGGATCACAGGTAGGAAAAGACCTAAAGGACTTTTCTTATGTCTACACAATGGCAAAAGTTGTAAAAGATTTGGTGGTAGAAGGGCCGACGACCTTGGAAGAGGGGGAAGAAGTTTTTCTTTACCTGCGCCCATATTTAAAGAAAAATGCCTATCTTGGCGAAGTGGCAGTTGCACTGGACAGTGATTATGTTTTGAATCGACTTGGATTTACTGCTCTGGCAGAAGAAGGTTATGACTATGAAATCTGGAGTATTGACGCAGAGGATGGAAGCAAGGATCTGATTACAGTATCACGAAAGGGCGTGGATTTTTCTGATGCCGTAAAAATGAGCATCAACCTTCCCACTGAGTGGAACTTGAGCATTCAGCCAGTGAATGGCTGGATCAGTTCCACTGCCAATATCAAAATACTGCTGCTCTGTGCTTTGGTTGCTGCGAGTCTGTTAGCGCTGGCGTATTTCTTCTACAGATATAAGAAACATGACCGTACCATAGCGAGCCAGAATCTGATTGATCGTCAGACCGGTCTGTACAATCAGGAAGGATTTACGGAGGAACTGAACCGATGGCTTTCTGCAGATTCTGCAAATTTATTTTACTTTGTTTTTGAAAGCTATAACCAGGTTTCGCAGTTGATCGGCCCCGCAAAGGAACGCGCATTTTTAGAAAGTATTCCGCAGCGTCTTGCGGAATACATTGAGAGTCCGTTCATCGCTGGCAGACTGAGTGCAGGTAATTTTATGATTGCTCTTCGCGAGGAGATGGACGATATGGAGCGAGAGGATTTTGCCAAGGGCCTGTCCTTGGAACTTCTTTTAAAGATCAGGCTGAACGGTGAGAAAAGCTTCCTTGCGGCCAGTTACCAATATATCTCCTGTAAACCGCACAGCAAGGGAGAGGAAGAGATTGCTGCGCTGATTCGACGATATTACGACTCCCGCTCCGAAGAATCCCCAGTACAGAGGCTGACAGAAAAATGCCGCAGGCTTATCGAAGGCCAGAATGACGTAAGTTTTGAAGAATATACGAACCTTGAGATGATGGAATTATCTAAGGTTCTGAACCAATACAGCAAGCAGGTCGAGCAGCTGGCCTACTATGATCCGGTATTCCATGTTGGAAACCGCCTGAAGTACATGCGAGATGCCAATATGCTGATTGATTACGATAAAAAAAGAAATTTCCGCCTTTTCTGTATCGATATCTGCAATTTCAGCCAATATAATGAACTTTTCAGCGCGGAGATCGGAGATCAAATACTGCGGGAGGTGATTAAGCGGCTTTCGCGCCTCTTTGGAGCGAACCTGTACCGTATCAACGGAGATGTTTTCTTAGGGATTTCCCTTTCAGAAGAGGACGAGACCTCCTTTGTTTCCAGACTGCAGCAGCTGCTTACAACGCCGGTGTCCACCGGCAACGCTTCCTTTACGTTACAGGCACGGGTGGTTGTCTGCCAATATCCTGCTCATGGGAAAAGCCCGGAAGTGCTGCTGGAGCGCATTCAGTCAGCGTTGCGTTTTTCAAAGGGTTCCGATCAGAAACTTGTTTTGTACAATGATAAATTGGATCAGCTGATCCGCACAGAGGCAGAAATTCTTCACAAGCTGAAATCGGCTATCGAAGAAGAAACCCTGGAAGTATGGTATCAACCTATGGCGCACCTTGACAGCGGGAAATATATTGCTGTAGAGGCTTTGACCAGGCTGCCCAATTGCAGAGGCGGGTATTTTCCTGCCGGGCAGGTCATTTCTTTGGCCGAACGAAGCGGTATGGCTGAGCAGCTGGGCGAATATGTGCTGGGCAGGGCGTGCAGGTTTATGCATAACTACGGTAAGCCACTGGGACTATATCACATGAGCATCAACCTTTCTGTTCAGCAGCTTTTGATTGAGAACAGCGCTGATCATTTATTGAAGCTGATTGGTGACTCTGGCGTGGATCCTGGACAGATTTCACTGGAAATCACAGAAAGCATTCTCATACAATCGATAGACCAGGCCTCTGCGGTATTGGATGAACTGCGAAAAACGGGTATCCGCATCGCCCTGGACGATTTCGGCATCGGCTATAGCAGTCTGAACTATCTTTCAAATTTGCCGGCAGATATCATTAAAATTGATAAATCTCTTACAAAACAGATTCTGACGGATCGCAAGCAGCACGCCCTCGCTCGGAGCATCGTAGAGATAGCCAAAATCAATGATCTGGCTGTCGTCGCCGAAGGGATAGAGACGGAGGAAGAGCAGAAAGCATTTGCTGATTTAAAAGTGCAGTATATACAGGGCTTCTATTACGCTCGGCCTATGCCCGAAAAGGAAGTCATTGATTTTTTAAAAGAAAAAAATTTCAAATAGTGTCACGATCTGCAGAAAGGGTGGAAGATGAAGGAGATCAAGCTAAAGAAATATCAACTGAAATGGAAGGTGGTCGCATTACTCCTAGCCGTCGTGGCAGCGGTGTTAGGCGGAGGATATTGGCTGTATCAACAGAGCATTGAAAAAGCAGTCTATTCGACCACAGAGTCTTTTATGGAACAGATTGCTGATCACGACCAGCTGAACATCATCAATCAGCTCAACGGCAAGTGGGAATATCTCGATTCCATGCTGGCCCGCGTATCAGAATCGCGAAACAGCAATTTAAAAGATGTCGTTTACAACCTAAGTGTGGAAGCCAAAAGCACTGATTTTGACAAGTTGTATCTCGTTATGGAGAACGGACGCATATACAATAACTCTTATTTGGAGACGGACTTGGAGAAAGCACCCTGGAAGAAGGCTTATCAACAGGCGGAGGATTACTTTGTAACCTCCTACAGCGAGGACAGCAGGGAGCAATGGGGAGAATATCTGCTCTATGGGAAGCACCTTCCTACTTCCATTCCTTGTGGCAAGTACAAGATCTCTGGCATCGTCGGATTGGTTCCCCTTGACCAGGTTGCCAGCCAGATGAAGATGGAAAGCTTTGACGGACGGGGGGTGGCCCTCGTCATACGGCCAACAGGGGAGATTATCACAGCCAGTCAGCAATACAGCAGCAGTACGGTGACACAGAATTATCTGACCTCGCTTGAGAGCTGTGATTTTTACGGTGATGGATCCCTGGAAGCTTGTAAAAAGGCCATTGAAGAGGGGAAAGGTATTTTTGTCGAATATGAACAGGATGGGGAACGATTTTCCGCTCTGTTCCAGCCTATGGAACTGCAGGGAGAGGAAGATTGGTATCTGGTGGTCAGAGTTTCGCAGCAGGTCACGGCGGAGCAGGTTCGCCTGCTGATCTGGAGTTCTGTGCCTTTCTTCCTCGTTTTGGGGATTGTAGTTCTACTTGTAGCCTGGTTCCTCTACCACAATGTAAATGCGGCGCGTATTGCTCGGGCATCTGAGCAGGCAAAATCTACATTTCTGGCAAATATGAGCCACGAAATCCGCACGCCGCTCAACGGCATTGTCGGACTGCAGTATCTGATGAGGGAGAATCTGGATGACAGGGAAAAACTATTGGAATATCTGAGCAAGGCAGAGGTATCGGCTGACTTCCTGAAAAGTGTAATTACTGACGTTCTCGATATGTCAAAAATTGAAAACGGTCAGATGGAATTATATACGGAAGAAATGAACCTGAAAGACTTGGTAGGCGAATTAGAAACATTGATCGGTATCCAGGCGGAAGAGAAGGGGTTACATTTCTCAGTGGATCATACGGAGGCATCATATCCTTTTGTAAAAGGAGATGTTCTTCGCATCAAACAGGTATTGACCAACCTTTTAGGAAATGCTTTGAAATTCACCCCGAAGGGCGGCGACGTTTCTTTAAAGATTCAGCAGATTCGTGCTGGAGATACTGCGCAGACCACCTTTATCGTTGCTGATACAGGATACGGCATGAGCCCGGAATTCTTGGAGAAGATTTGGGTTCCTTTTGAGCAGGAACGGAGAGCTGCCTCCCAGAACGGAACAGGTCTTGGCACCACTCTGAGCAAAACCTTGGTAGAAAAGATGGGTGGCAGGATCTCTGTAGAAAGTCATCTTGACAAAGGTACGGTATTTACCATCATCCTCCCACTGGAAATCGTGCAGCCGAAAGAAGCGCCTTCTGCGTCAGCAGCAGGCGCCGAAAAGGAAATCCGGCTGGCGGGCATGCGGATTTTGGTGGCAGAAGACAACGAAATCAATCGCATGATTATCTGTTCGGTACTGGAAGAGAGAGGCTGCATTATATTTGAGGCCGAAAATGGAAAGGATGCAGTTAGCATATTTGAAAACAGTGAGGCTGGTTTCTTTGATTTGGTGCTGATGGACATTCAGATGCCTGTCATGAACGGATATGCGGCGGCCAAGGCCATCCGCTCCTCAGGGCGTGCTGACAGCGCAAAGATTCCGATCTTTGCAATGACTGCGAATGCATTCCGTGAAGATGTAGATAAAGCCTTAGCCAGCGGGATGAACGACGTGGCGACAAAACCACTGGATATTTCACTGCTGCTGGAAAAAATCAATCATTTACAGAGTTAGGAGAGAAAAAATGAAAGGAAAACGCTTTATATGTATCTTGCTGATTGCGATGTTGGTGCTCGCTTTGGCGGCTTGTGGGACTAGCGGGACAGAAAGCAAAGAAAAGGTGACGCTGACAATCAAAACCACACCGATCGGCCTGGGCAATATACCAGATGTCGGTGAAGCAGAAGTTTATGATCTCTTTGTTGCTGCGGCTGAAAAGTTTAAGGCACAGTATGACAAATACGATGTAGAGTTTGACATCAGCAGGTATGATTATCTGGATGAGAAGGAGCAGCTGGCGGACAAATACGGGACAGAAGATGCGGCTGATATTTTCTTTGCGGGATCATATAATGTGCCGGCTTATGTTGAAAGCGGTTGGCTGGAACCTCTTGACGATATCATCGACGAGGAGCTGCGGGCAGATATCGACGAGACGATCTGGGCGCAGAACAGTGTCAATGGCAAAGTCTACACGTTGCCTTTTCAGCAGCTGCAGAATACGCTCCTGATCAATAAAAAGATGATGAAAAGCGCAGGATTGGAGCAGTATATCCCGGAGGACAATACCATCGCGCACTGGTCTACTGAAACCTTTGACGAGATTTTTCAGGCGTTGAAGGAGTCTATTACTGATGAAAATACGTTCACATTTATGATGTACGGTGCAAATAACCAGGGAGACAGCCACATTATGACCTTGCTGCGTTCCCATGGAGGAAAACTCTATGACGATGAGGGGAAATTCAATGTCAATACACCGGAAGGCATCGAGGCACTGCAGTGGATCAAAGATCTGGACAAGCGAGGTATCACACCGCAGGGCGCTGAGAACATGGAACTGTTGGACTGCGTCAATTTATTCTATAATGGACAGCTTGCCTGCTGTGTGGGTAATCTGACTAATTTGGCAGATGCGCAGAGCAAGGGGCTGGACGTCTTCGCGGTCAACTTCCCAAGTCAGGACGGGAAAGGCTATGCGACCAGCGGAACCAATGGCTTCTGTGTCTTCGACAATGGAGACGAAGCGAAGATTCAGGCAGCCAAGGACTTTATCCGTTTTATTTACACAGATGAGGATTTGATGAAATACACGCTGGGAACACAGCCGGTGAATCGATCTATCACAGAGAAATATCAGGAGGAAATGCCGATGCTGAAGGCTTATGATGATAATTCCGGAAATATCGTGGACAATATCAACAGCAGTCTGAACTGGCAGGGCGTTAGAGATGTTTTTTATAAGAATACACAGGATCTGCTCCTGGGAAGAAAGACGCCTGCCCAAGTAGCGGCTGCCATCGATAAGACGTGTAATGCAGCGCTGAAGGAAAGTAATCCCGTGGTGGATTGAGAATGCAGGGATGAGAACGAAATAGGGTAACAGGAAGGAGCCATAGGCTCCTTTTATCGTGACTTCCTTCCATCGCTGATTCATGGTATGATAGGGGTAACGAGAAGTAACGAAAGAAGGAGCAGAGATTATATGAGAAGCGACGTGGCTATGTATGATAAAATCTATCAGATTCTGAAAAACAAGATCGTGAGCGGTGTCCTCCCTCTCGGCTATCAACTGCCTTCCCGCGCAAGCCTGTGCGGAGAATTTGACGCCTCTGAAAAGACGATTCGCCGCGCATTGGAGCTGTTGGAACGGGAGGGGCTCATCGAGTCTGTGCAGAGAAAGCGGGCGACGGTAGCTTTTGATTACACCACAGCGCACCACAGCGCGATACAGACTTTGCAAAAAGTGGATACAGTGGCAGCTTCTGATATCTTAAAATCCGGCGTCCTGCTCTGTTATCCCATTACAATCAGAGGAGTCCACCTGTGCAGAGGGGCGGAATGGGAAACACCGGAAAAAATTCTCACACAGATGAATCCAGGAGAGCCTGTGATGTTCTGGCGGCTTTCTAATCAATTCTGGCGCTTTTTCGTTGCCAGGAATGGCAATGATTTGATTCTGCGTACTGTGGACAGTCTGGGTTTTAAGGACATCGATCCTTGGCAGGGCACCTATGAGATGCGGTCTGATTATGCTGCAGGATTGAAGCAGCTGATTCGGGCAGTGAAGGCTGGAGAGAACCCGGAGAAAATCCCCTTTGATAACCTGAGCCTCATCTATCAGAATGCAGAGGAACCGGACCAGGGTATTTTTTCTGACTCCCCCTTGCGGAAGGGGAGCAAAGCCTTAGAAAGACAGCTGTTTCAGACGAAAGAACGCTATTCCAGCGTCTACCTGGACCTGCTGGGGCTGATTGCAATCGGTCGTTACCGCCCTGGGAGCCAGCTGCCTTCTTACAAGGAACTGCAGACAATTTATGAAGTCAGTGCAGATACCGTTTCAAAGGCAATTAAGATTCTGCAGGGATGGGGTGTGGTAGAGACTGTGCGCGGCAACGGCGTCTTCGTGACGATGGACTTGGAAGCCCTGAAAAAAATAGAAATCGAACCAAGTCTGATTGCCAGCCATCTTCGCCGCTATCTTGACAGTCTGGAGTTGATTTCATTGACCATAGAAAGTGTGGCAGTCCATGCTGGAAGTCATATATCTGCTGCAGAGGCGGTGCAGTTTGCCGAGGATCTGAACGACTTGTGGAATCAGGCGTATCTGTATCAGCTTTCACCGGTGGCTGTCCTGGAATTTATCACCAATCACATTGCCTATGATGCGCTGCGGACGATCTACAAAGTGCTGCTGAAAAATTACCATATCGGAAGAAGCATTCCCGGCTTGATTAATAACGGAAAAAACTTCTATAATCGCAGAATTCATCGTCAATGTAAAGAAGCGGTCAATGCATTGGCGGAGGGGGATGCCAGGCAGTTTGCAAAACAGGCGGCAGAGATGTTTCAAATGACGCATCAGCTGATTATCGAGGCATGTAAGCGCCTGGGCTGCTTCGATGCTGCGATGCAGGTTTACGACGGTTCAAAACTATGGCAATGAAGACAAAGGAATGATATGGAAGTTTGATTGAATAGATAAACCTCAGGGTATATTAATAGAAATGACAGTTTGATTTAGCTGGCAATTTTTGAATTTGAAAAGTGCAGAACAAATGTTCCTTTTTTCTCTGTACTTTTTAATTTTTTTGTGCTAGAATGAAAGCCGAATAGCATAATAGAAGATAGGATGAGATTGCATCATTTGAATATCAATGGAGGTGAAAGATCGATGAGAGAAGATAGAAGGTTTGAGCTAGCCTCAGATTACAAACCCATGGGCGACCAGCCACAGGCCATAGACAAGCTTGTAGACGGTGTGCTGGCAGGTAAGAAGCATCAGACTTTGATGGGCGTTACCGGATCCGGCAAGACCTTTACCATGGCCAACATCATACAGAAGGTACAGAAGCCGACCCTGGTCATTTCCCATAATAAGACTTTGGCGGCTCAGCTCCATGGAGAATTCAAAGAGTTTTTCCCAAACAATGCAGTAGAGTATTTCGTCTCCTACTACGATTATTATCAGCCGGAAGCCTATGTGCCTTCCACGGATACTTATATAGAGAAGGACTCACAGATCAATGACGAGATAGAGAAGCTGAGGCACTCTGCAACGGGTGCTTTGGTTGAACGCAGCGATGTCATCATCGTGGCTTCGGTGTCCTGCATCTACGGACTGGGAAGCCCTTTCGATTATGAGAATCAGCTGATTTCGGTGAGACCGGGCATGGTATGGCCCCGCAATGAGTTCCTGCGCAAGCTGGTGGACATCCAGTACACCCGTAATGACCTGGCCTTTGAGAGAGGCACCTTTCGAGTAAGAGGAGATATTATAGACGTCTTTCCTGCTGGGTCCGATAAGGCGGTGCGCATCGAACTTTTCGGCGATGAGGTGGAGAGCATCAAGGAGATGAATCCCCTGACGGGAGAAATTCTGGGTCTGCGCAATCACGTTGCGATTTACCCGGCCTCCCACTACGTCACCTCCAAGGAGAACATGGAACGCGCGCTGGGGACCATCGAGGCAGAACTGACAGAAAGGGTGCAGTGGTTTAAGGACAGAGGAAAATTACTGGAGGCACAGAGAATCGAGCAGCGGACCAGATACGACATGGAGATGCTGCGGGAAATCGGAACCTGCAAAGGTATTGAGAATTATTCGAGACATATGAACGGGTTTGAGGCTGGTGCGCGTCCGTTTACCTTGATAGACTATCTGCCGGATGATTTTTTGCTGCTGATCGACGAATCCCACGTCATGCTGCCACAACTGAGAGCCATGTATGCGGGCGACCGTTCGCGCAAATCCTCTCTGGTAGAGTTCGGATTCCGCCTTCCGTCGGCACTGGACAACAGACCTCTCAAATTTGAAGAATTTGAGAAGCTGGTGAGCCAGGCGATCTATGTCAGTGCGACACCGGCAGCATACGAAAAGGAAATGGCTGACGGCATTACTGCTGAACAGATCATCAGACCGACCGGCCTCCTGGACCCTCCGATCGAGGTGCGCAAGACAGAGGGGCAGATCGACGATTTGATCGGTGAACTCAAGCAGACGGCGGAGAGAGGCGAGCGCGCCTTTGTCACTACTTTGACGAAAAAGATGGCGGAGAGCCTGACCACTTATCTGACTAATGCGGGAGTCAGAGTCAGGTATCTGCATTCAGAAGTCGACACCCTCGAACGGCTGGAGATAATCAGAGACCTGCGTCTGGGTGAATTCGACGTGCTGGTGGGCATCAACCTGCTGAGAGAAGGCCTCGATATACCGGAGGTTTCTCTGGTGGCGATTTTAGATGCCGACAAAGAAGGTTTCCTCAGAACCGAGACATCCCTGATTCAGACCATCGGTCGTGCTGCTCGTAATGTAGACGGCAAGGTCATCATGTACGGTGACCATATCAGCAAGGCGATGAAAGCGGCCATCGATGAGACGGAGAGAAGACGCGCCATTCAGAATCGATATAACGAGGAACACGGCATTACGCCGCAAACGATTAAAAAATCGGTGAGAGCCGTCATAGAGGCGACAAAACCGACGGAAGAAGAAGGCAGATTCAAAGGCAAGAAACCTCTGGAGATGACAACCAAAGAACTGAAAGATTTTATAAAAGAATTAGAAGCAGAGATGAAGCAGGCTGCAGCAGCACTGCAATTTGAACGTGCTGCCCAGTTGCGAGATCAGCTTATGGAATACAAAGTAAGATTATGACCATATACGACATGTTCCAAGCCGCTCGCTAACGCTTGCGGGGAACAAAAGCATAAGGAGTTCCCAACAATTCTTTTCAAGAATTGGGGCAACTCCATTAAGGAGGACTTGAATGGCAAACGAGATTTACGTAAAGGGCGCCAACGAAAACAATTTAAAACACGTCGATGTGAAGATACCGAGAGATCAGCTAGTCGTTTTGACCGGCCTGTCAGGATCGGGAAAATCTTCGCTGGCTTTTGATACGATTTATGCCGAAGGGCAGAGACGATATGTGGAGAGTCTGTCCTCTTATGCGAGGCAGTTCCTGGGCCAGATGGACAAGCCGGATGTGGAGCTGATCGAAGGTCTTTCGCCAGCTATCTCCATCGACCAGAAGACCACCAGCAAAAACCCTCGATCTACCGTCGGTACGGTGACGGAAATCCACGATTATCTGAGGCTGCTCTATGCGAGGATCGGACATCCCCACTGCCCGATCTGCGGGAAACCGATTACCAGCCAGACTGTCGATCAGATGGTGGACTCCATCATGGAATTCCCAGAAGGCACCAAGATCATGATTTTAGCGCCGGTGGTCAGGCAGAGAAAAGGGGAACACGAGAAGATTCTGGAGAGAATCCGCAAAGAAGGGTTTACCAGAGTGCGAATCGACGGCGAAATCCGTCTCATCAATGAAGAGGAAATCAAGCTGGACAAGAAGTTCAAGCATACCATCGAAATCGTAATAGATAGAATTATCATCAAGCCGGGGCAGGAGAGCCGTATTTCTGAGGCGGCTGAGCTGGCAATGCACCAGGGAGACGGGCTGGTCGTGGTCCAGTTTATCGACAACGACTTCAATATGGAGAAGACCTTCTCCACCAAGTTAGCCTGTCCGGAACACGGCGTCAGCATCGAAGAACTGGAACCGAGAATGTTTTCTTTTAACAGTCCTTTTGGCGCCTGTCCAACCTGTAATGGCCTTGGCTTTACGCAGAAGATCGATCCGGAACTGATTATCAAAACGGACAAGAGCGTCATCGACGGCGCTTTAGGGACAATTTTTGCCTCCATGGAGTTTTCGGGCTTCTACAGACAGATGATCGACGCGCTGGCAAAGGAGCACGGCGTTGACCTGAGCGTTCCCTACGAAGAGCTGCCGAAGAAATTTCAGCAGGAGCTGCTTTACGGTACGGGAAACCGTCACCTGAAATACACCTATACCAGCAGAAGCACCGGCGCGGTATCTCACAGAGACCATCCTTTTGAGGGGATGATCAACAATGTAGAGCGGAGATACCGGGAGACCAGCTCTGACTTTATGAAAGAGAAGATGCAGAAGTACATGGTAGTCAGAGACTGCCCGGACTGCGGCGGCAAGCGTTTGAAGCCGGAGGTACTGGCTGTGACCATAGACGGAAAGAACATCGCGGAAGTATCCGATATGTCTATCAGAGACGCTTATAACTTCATCGACCAGGTGCAGCTCAGCGAAAAAGAAGAAATGATCGGTCATCAGATCATCAAAGAAATCAAAGCCAGACTGCAGTTTTTGATCAACGTAGGTCTGGAGTATCTGACTTTGTCACGCGCATCTGGTACCTTGTCGGGCGGAGAATCTCAGAGAATCAGACTGGCGACGCAGATCGGTTCCAGCCTGATGGGCGTGCTCTATATCCTGGACGAACCAAGCATCGGTCTGCATCAGAAGGATAACGAGAAGCTTTTGGAGACTCTGCGCCATCTGACCGATCTGGGCAATACGCTGTTGGTAGTCGAGCACGACGAGGACACCATGTATGCCGCAGATCATATCATCGATATCGGGCCCGGCGCCGGTATCTACGGCGGCGAACTGGTAGCTCAAGGCAATGTAGAGGAAATCAAAGCCTGCCCGCAATCCTTGACGGGTCAATATCTCTCCGGCACGAAGAAAATAGAGGTGCCAAAACACAGACGGGAGGGTAATGGGAATTTCATCACCATCAAAGGCGCTGCCGAGAACAATCTGAAAGGCATTGACGTCGATATCCCGCTGGGGAAATTCGTCTGTGTTACAGGCGTATCCGGATCGGGAAAGAGCAGCTTGATCAACGAGATTCTCTACAAAGGCGCGGCAAAGGTCATCAACAAGACCAAAGGGGAAGCTGGGAAATACGATGAGATCATCGGCTTAGAGAACGTGGACAAGATTATAGATATCGACCAGTCCCCGATCGGCAGAACGCCGAGATCCAATCCAGCCACCTATACTGGAATGTTCACCCATATCAGAGATCTGTTCGCATCTCTGCCGGAGTCCAAGATCAGAGGATTCGAAAAGGGAAGATTCAGCTTCAATGTGAAGGGCGGCAGATGTGAGGCCTGCAGCGGAGACGGCATCATCAAAATCGAAATGCACTTCCTGCCGGACGTCTACGTGCCTTGCGAAGTCTGCAAGGGAAAACGGTATAACAGAGAGACGCTGGAAGTAAAATATAAGGGCAAGAACATCTTTGACGTCTTGGATATGAGTGTGGCCGAAGCTTTAGGCTTTTTTGAAAACCTGCCGTCCATCAAACGTCAACTGGATACCCTCAACGAAGTGGGTCTGGACTATATCAAGCTTGGCCAGCCGTCAACACAGTTATCGGGCGGTGAAGCGCAGAGAATCAAGCTGGCTACGGAGCTCTCAAAGAGAGGAACAGGGAAAACGCTGTATATACTGGATGAGCCGACGACGGGACTGCATTTTGCCGATGTGGATAAACTGCTGATGGTTTTGGACAAGCTGGCTGATGCGGGGAATACCGTTGTCGTCATTGAACACAACCTGGACGTCATCAAACGAGCTGACCATGTCATTGACTTGGGACCGGAAGGCGGCAACAGGGGCGGCACCATCGTTGCTACAGGAACGCCAGAGGATATTGCAAAGTGCAAAGACTCCTATACAGGGCAGTTCTTGAAGAAAATGTTGAAATAGTGTATAATGATTAATTGTACATCATTAACAACACAACAAAGGAGATAATCCAATGATTAACAATGAAAACCTGACTATGCTGACGGATTTTTATGAGATCACGATGGCTAACGGATACTTTCAGTCAGGTAATGTTGAAGACATCGCCTATTTTGACATGTTCTTCAGAAAAGTTCCCGATGGCGGAGGCTATGCCATTATGGCAGGTGTAGAGCAGGCAGTAGAGTATCTGAAGAGTCTTCACTTCACAGCAGAAGATATAGAATTCCTCAGGGGAAAAGATATTTTCTGTGAAAGCTTTCTCGACTATCTGAGAAACTTTAAGTTCACTTGTGATGTTTGGGCAGTACCAGAGGGAACACCCATTTTTCCACACGAACCGATTTTGACCGTAAGAGGACCGGTGATCCAGGCGCAGTTTGTCGAGACCATGCTTCTGCTGATTATCAACCATCAAAGCCTGATTGCCACAAAAGCCAACCGTATCGTCAGAGCTGCCAAGGGCAGACCTGTCATGGAGTTCGGCACCAGAAGGGCACACGGGACGGCGGCAGCGGTCTTTGGCGCAAGAGCGGCCTACATCGGAGGATGTGCGGGAACAGCCTGTGCGATTGCAGATCGTGATTACGGCATCACAGCCCTTGGAACCATGGCCCACAGCTGGGTGCAGATGTTTCCCAGCGAATACGAGGCCTTTAAAAAATATGCAGAGATTTATCCTGACAATTGCGTACTGCTGGTGGACACTTATAATGTACTGCGTTCTGGCGTACCGGCAGCAATCAAGGTTTTTAAAGAACTGAAGCCGAAGAAGATGGGGATCCGCATTGACAGCGGCGACGTGGCCTATCTGACGAAGAAGGCGAGAAAGATGCTGGATGAAGCGGGTCTTACAGAATGTTCTATTACAGTATCCAACTCTCTTGACGAATATATTATTCGAGATATTATTTTAGAGGGGGCGCAGATCGATTCCTTCGGTGTCGGTGAGAGACTGATTACTGCTAAATCCGAACCGGTTTTCGGCGGCGTGTACAAATTGTCGGCTCTGGAACAGGACGGTGTCATCATACCGAAGATCAAAATCTCCGAGAATGTTGAGAAGATTACCAATCCTGGATTCAAGACCCTTTACAGACTCTTTGACAGAGATAATCACAAAGCCCTGGCAGACGTGATGACTTTGGATGGGGAGGAAATTCCAGAGGTGGATGGCTACGAAATCTTCGACCCCAACGCCATTTGGAAGAAGAAGCGGCTGTGCAACTTCTACGCGAAGAACTTACGGATACAGCTTTTTGACAAAGGAACCTGTGTCTATGAGTGTCCTGACATCGAAGAAGTCAAAGAATACTGCAGAGAACAGATGGAAACTCTCTGGGACGAGACGCTGCGATTTGAAAACCCACAGACTTATTACGTAGATTTATCACAGAACTTATGGGACGTAAAGAACAAGTTGATTGAAGAGCATACGATCAGATAATTCAATATAGAAGTTAAAAGCAGCCTGACGCAGAAAATGCGCAGGCTGCTTTTCTTGGAGTTTCAAAAGTCTAAGCATTAATGTTTAGACAATTCAGGCAAAAATTAGCCCTGAGTTCAATTGCAGTTTTGGGGACGCAGGTTATAATAAAAATATCATTTTTATAATATCCCTTATGATAAAGAGGGAAAACAGGTTAGATAGAGAGGAAGCTTTGAAAGCTTTAACCGCAGTCGAAGTTCTCCTTGATATAAATTGAATAAAATAAAATAAATCCAGTTAAAGGCCGGACATTTGTCCGGCCTTTAGCGTGGGAGTGTTTTGATACATAGGGTTGAACGATTAGAATATTTCTAAGAGGAAGATAGACTAATACCAGATTGCATAGGAATTCTTAATTTAGAGCGAACCGTAAAAGCACACCTTAACATGATTTATAAAAAATTCTAGTGAAAAACAGAATGGAGGCTTTCTATGTTATGCAAAAAAGCGAGGTGAATAAAAGAGTCCTAATAGTTGAATCCATTGTAAATAGGAGGCATTAAATAAAAAGTTGTAGATATTTGCTTAGCAAAAAAGCACATTTAAAACTTTTGTGTTATTGCCAGAATTATCTGTCAAATATATAATAAGCCTGTAATTCGGATTTGGATTTCCGCGTTACAGGATTTTATTTTTTTATCACTATTTATTTTAAGTAGGAGGACTTATTATGGGTAGAAAGATTCCTATGTGGCAGTGTATCCTCGTAATGGTCGTGATGATCGTCTTGATCTTCTGGAACGTTATGATTGATACAGATGCCGGGGAAGCGCACGTTGCGCTAGTTCTTGCAGGCGCTTTTGCTGCCATCATCGCAATGCTCAATGGATGGAAATGGAACTACATGGAAGCAGGCATTCTGGCTGCTATCAACAGAACCATGCAGGCAATTTTGATTCTGGCAGTAGTAGGCTTGATGTTGGGTTCCTGGATGGCAGGGGGCGTAGTACCGTCTATGATGTATTTCGGTATTAAAGTTATTTCTCCAAGCATTTTCCTGGCCACTGCCTGTTTGCTATGTTCCATCGTATCTCTGGCAACAGGATCATCCTGGTCAACTGCTGGATCCATGGGCGTTGCCTTGATTGGTGTAGGAACAGCTTTAGGTTTCCCGCCGGTCATGACCGCTGGTGCTGTTGTATCCGGAGCTTATTTCGGGGACAAGATGTCGCCACTGTCTGACACGACCAACCTGGCGCCAGCAGTAGCAGGTGCCACCTTATTTGACCACATCAAACACATGGTGTTCACTACCGGTCCGGCATGGGTCATCGCCATGGTAGTTTATTTGGTCATGGGATTCATGCACACTGGCAGTACCGCAGGTCCGGACATGAGTACCATCGATGAAATTCTCGGATTTATCAGCGACAGCTATAATGTAAGTCTGGTCTGCCTGATTCCGCCGCTATTCGTTATCGCAGCTGTAGCGCTGAAACTTCCGGCCCTACCGGCCTTGGTCGGCGGTGTTGTTCTCGGTCTGCCGTTCTTCCCGATGCAGGGCAGAAGCATTATAGGCAACGGTGCAGACAGCATTTTTAACAGTGGGGCAGAAGGCGTCACAGGTGCAGGCGCTTATTTGAACTACGGCGTTACGACGGACGTTCCAGAAGGTGCTTCCAGCGTGCTCAATGAGCTGGCAGGCCTGCTCTCCAATGAAGGCATGCAGGGCATGATGTGGACCATCTCACTGATTCTGTGTGCAATGGTATTTGGCGGTATCGTAGACTCTACCGGTATCATGGCCACCATTGCTGCGGCAATGCTGAAGCTGGCAAGAGGCACGAGAGGCGGTTTGGTCCTGATGACGGAACTGATGTGTCTGATTGTCAATGCCCTTTGCTGTGACCAGTATCTGGCGATTATCCTGCCAGGCAGAATGTTCAAGGAGGCTTTCGAAGACAGAAGACTGCAGCCGAAGAACCTGTCCAGATGTCTCGAGGACTCGGGAACGATTACATCCAACTTCTTCCCATGGAACACTTGTGGAGCGACTATGAGGTCTTTCCTGCAGGTTGGAAGCGGTTACATTCCTTTCGCTGTTCTTAACTGGATAAACCCACTGATTTCCATCCTCTATGGTTTCACTGGCATTACGATGTCGGAGATGACGGAAGAGGAATATCAGAAGATATTAGAAGAAAGAGAAAGAGAAAAAGAGGAGGCGCTCAAAGCTTTGGAAGCATAGAGCGGCAAAAAGATAATAAGGGGCTTACGAAAGTTCTCCTTAATATATTGAGTAAAATAAAAGTCGAAAGGCCAGGTAAATTTACCTGGCCTTTCGATTTGATTCGTAGTAAAATGAATAGGGAATAAATTATTGAAAGGACTAATAGGTGGATGAAGCATGTAATTGTATTTTGCTATATTTTTACAATCCTCATTGGCGTGTCTGCGCTGACGATTCAGTGGCTGGCTGGTAAAGGCGATAAAGGGAAAGAATACAGCGTAATGAAGCCGTTTATTTTAATGCTCGTAATCATGAACTTGTATGATTTCTTTATCTATTACAGCGACAAGATCATCAATCACTCCAGCGGCAACATGATTCTCAGTATCGGTGATTGCCTGATTGCGGTTTTGGTGCTGTTCTGGCTGCGCGTAGAGACAAATATCTGCCAAAGCGAAGACTGTAACTGGGTTGTCCGTATAGCGAAGAAATACATTCTATTTTATTTTTGCATCTGGATGGTTTCTGTCATCTTCTTTGTCGATATCAAGTGGACTAGGCTGATTATCGACATACCGCTATTATGCTTGTTGATTGCCGGCAGTATTGCCTGTATTGTCAGCGGCTTAAAGAAGGGCGACTCGCATAAATTGATTGCTTATAAGAGTGTGATTACCTTATTCATGACAGTGAACTACGTGACCTATTTTATCAGTGAATCGGGCATCGTAAAAGAGTCCAATGAAGACATAATGGACTTGACAATCTTCTACTGGCTGGTAATCAATGCTGCGAATATCATTTTATTGTATAAGCGGGATTTTTCCAAGTCCTATCTGGTAGATGCGCCGGTTGCCATGGACATCAATGAGGCGTTGGATTTAGTAAAACAGAAATACGATTTGACAAAACGAGAGGTTGAAATACTAAAGGAAATATACGAAGGCAAAACGAATACACAGATTGCCGAGGAACTATTCATTTCTGAAAGCACTGTTAAGGCTCATATCTATAATACGTTCCGAAAGATGAATGTTAAGAATCGAGTAGAAGCAGTCTGCATCGTCAGAGAAGAGAAAGAAAGAGAACAATAACAAGAAAATCCGATTGGCCAGATGCTTATCTGAGCCTAATCGGATTTTTTGATGGAGCAGAATGATAGGGAGCGGATTTTAATCAGTGCTAATATAGAAATATGAAAAGATTCTTTGCAAAAAGGGCTGACTGAATCGGTCAACCCCTTACCCTGTTATGCTTATCTATTTAGTACCGGATGCATTCAGCATATCTCTGATTTTATGCTGTACCATTCTGGTAATCGCATCTCTGCCAGGTCCAAGATATTTTCTTGGATCAAATTCTTCTGGATGTTCTGTAAGAACTCGTCTGATCTCTGCAGTCATTGCAAGCCTTAAGTCTGTGTCTACGTTTACCTTGCAAATTCCATAGTTGACAGCTTCGTGGATCATATCCTCTGGAACGCCTTGTGCGCCTGGGATTTCACCTCCGAATTCGTTGCATCTGTCTACAAATTCTCTAAGTACTGAGGACGCACCGTGAAGCACTAGCGGTGTATCAGGTATCAAAGCATGAATTTTCTTCAATCTTTCGAAGTCAAGATACGGTTCGCCTTTAAACTTGTATGCTCCGTGGCTTGTGCCGATGGCGATAGCTAGGGAGTCGACACCGGTTCTTTCCACAAATTCCGCCGCTTCGTCTGGATCTGTGAAGGTGGCGGATCTGGCATCTACTTTGATATTGTCTTCTACGCCAGCCAGTTTTCCTAATTCGGCTTCTACGACGACTCCGCGGGCGTGAGCGTAATCGACGACCTGCTTTGTCAGTGCGATGTTCTCCTCAAAAGGATGTTTAGAGCCATCGACCATGACAGAGGTGAATCCGTCATCGACGCATTTCTTGCAGATGTCAAAATCTTCGCCGTGGTCCAGGTGCAGCGCAACATCTACGCCTGTGTCCTCGATTGCTGCTTCTACCAGCTTAAGTAAATATATCGGTTTTGCATACTTTCTTGCACCCGCAGAAACCTGCAGAATCAAAGGTGCATTCTCTATCTGAGCGGCTTCAACGATACCCTGGATAATCTCCATGTTATTCACGTTAAATGCACCAATTGCATAATCGCTGTTGATTGCTTTCGCAAACATTTCTTTAGTTGTAACTAGAGCCATAATATACCTCCTAATGGTTCTGTTCCCGATTTCTGAAGGAAATCATTGGACAGACCTTATGCTTTAAATCCCCAAGAGTGCGAAGCACGATTGGCAGGATTCAGTCGTATTAAAATTAAAAAATAATCTATACAACATTATACACTAAAGAGGTAAATTATCAACGATTTCCATCATTTTTTTCATATCCGGCAGATTTGAAAGTCCGCCTCCCTGGGTAAATCCGTTTATTTTGTCTATGGTGTTCAGAACAGTCCGGGCGTTGTCAAGGAAGGATTCTAATTCCAAGGTGTTAATCACCGGCGGCTGAATATTGCTCTTGTTTTTTAATACGAATAAAACAAGGATAATCGGGATTGGATTCATAACTATATGTCACCTCCATAATTTCTATATATATATTATGAAATACTGGACAATTTCGTGCATATAATAATCGTGAAAAGGAGTGATGTAATGAGTTTAGATGACAAGACAATCATGGACCTGGCCAGCCAGCTGGGTATTTCTGCAGATAAGAAATCAACCATGGCGAAGGCCAAATCTTTCGAAAAGAAAAGTGATGCCGAACTAGTATCCGAGATCATGAAACTGAAAGAAAAGCTCAATCAGAGCAATATACCTTATGAGAAACAGATGGCAGCAGTAAAAAGTCTGATGCCGATGATGAATGCAGAACAAAGAGCGCGACTGGAAAAAATAATCGCGCTGCTAAGATAAAAATTTCTATTTGGTAACTTTTTTTGCAATGTCTGTCTGGGTGCACCCTGCCTCAAAGGTAAACGTAGTAGCTTTGATATCCTCCGGGGTGTATCCTGCAGCTTTGCAGACCTTCGTAAATTCTTCATAAGAAGAGAACAGACCGGCATCGACCAGGCTCTGTACTGCTGCAGTTGCAGAACCGCCGGCTACCTTTACTTTAATTTCCTTTGATAAGACCCCTTTGGACCAAAGGCCAGAATCTCCGCCTTTGCTGTCATCCTCACTCGGGACTGCCGTTTCATCGGTGGTATCTGTCGTGCCTGTTTGCTGTGCCAGGGTCTGCGGATATTCCATGATGGCGTCCATCCGCCAGACGATTAACAGCGCTGCTAGAATTAAAATTACCAAGGCGATGATAATGTCATTTTTGTCGTATATAAAATCTTTTAGACTTTTCATTTTTTCTCCCCTTTTCCTTTTGATAATAACATGAAAAATATTGTCCGCGGGACACATTTCCGCATGCACATTATATATAATAATTTAACATACTTTTGCCTGCCTCGCAAATAAATTTTGCTTTGCGTCCGCTGATGATGTATAATAGAAGCTATGATTAGAGTAGAAATTGGGAAGAATGAACAGAATCAGCGATTGGACAAGTTCCTGCGGAAATATTTGGAAAATGCACCTCTCAGCTATATATACAAAGCGATTCGCAAAGATGTCAAGGTCAATGGAAAGCGGTGCAAGGAAGACACCATGCTGGCCTTAGGTGACGAAGTGACTTTATATATGCAGGAGGAAGACGTCCGGAAGTTTCAGCGCAAGCAGAGAACATCCAGAGCAAAACGTCAATTTAAGGTGGCTTACGAAGATGAACACATTATCGCTGTCGAGAAACCTTTTGGTCTGCTGACCCACGGTGACAGCACAGAGAAAAAGAATCATCTCGCAAACCAGGTCGTAGACTATTTGATCGAAAAAGGAGATTATAATCCTCGCCTGGAGAAGACTTTTACACCGGCGCCGGTCAATCGTCTGGACCGCAATACCACGGGTCTGGTTCTCTTTGGCAAGACCAATGGGGCTTTACAAAATTTGAATCAGATGATTCGAGATAAAGATAAAATCAATAAATATTATATGACCATTGTCAGCGGTCAATTAAAGAAGGAACTGCATCTAAAAGACAAGATGGTAAAGGATAGGTGCCTCAATAAAGTGACCGTACTGCCTATGGACCGTGAAGGACGGGACATGGAAACCGTCGTACGCCCACTGCTTTGCAGTGCAAAATATACTTTGGTGGAAGTAGAAATCATAACGGGAAGAACACATCAGATCAGAGCGCATCTGGCGCAGGCAGGCCATCCTGTCATAGGCGATGTTAAGTATGGCGACCGAAGGGTGAATCATATCGTGCGAGAACGATTTAACCTGAACACCCAGCTTCTTCACGCGTATAAGCTGACTTTCAGTGGCTGCAGCGGTGAGCTGGCCTATTTGAATGGGCTGATGATTACGGCAGAGCTTCCGGAAGACTTTATGAGAATAAAAAAGCAAATTTTTGAACAGTATTAATAGGGGGACAAAAGGATCATGAAAGAGTGGATTAAGGATATCATTATTGCAATTGTTATCGCATTGATTGTAGTGCAGTTTATAAAGCCAACCATCGTCAAGCAGAGTTCCATGGAGCCGAACTTCTATGAAAACGATTATCTCTTTGTCAGTAAGCAGTCGTACACCTTTGGCGAACCGAAGCGCGGTGACGTTGTAGTCGTTCATTCGGCGCTGCTTCGTGAAAATGGCGATGAAAAGCTTTTGATCAAGAGAGTCATTGGACTTCCAGGCGATAAGATCGATATCTCTGACGGCAAGGTCTACATAAATGGGGAAGAGCTGGTTGAGGACTATACGAAAGAAGGTTATACAACTGGCGATGTAGATGGATTGGTCGTTCCTGATGGGAAGGTGTTCTGTATGGGTGATAATCGCAGAGTCAGCATTGACAGCCGTTCTCCTGAGGTGGGGTGCATCGATATGGACGAAGTCGTGGGCAAAGTCTTCTTGAGGCTGTATCCTTTTAACAAGATCGGATTCATCAAAAATCCATACGCTGAATAAGATATTGGGGTGTCATAGAGATGAAAGAGAATAGAAAGGAATGGCTAAAGGCGATTACAAATGGCATTGTAGCAGCAGTGATTGTCATTCAATTTATCATGCCGACCATGGTCGAGGGGATATCCATGGAGCCAAACTTTGAGGGCGGAGACTATCTTTTGGTCAGCAAACAGGCATATACCAATGGAAAAACGCCCCAAAGAGGCGATGTGGTCGTATTCGTTTCTCATCAAAAGGACCAGGATGGAAAGTACAAGAAACTGATCAAAAGGGTCATCGCGCTCCCTGGTGATATGGTCGCGGTAGAAGGCGGCAAGGTTTACATAAACGGGAAAGAAACAGATGATGATTACACGAAGGACGGTATTACCAATGGAGAAGTAGCTCCGGTAGTAGTACCCGAAGGTAGTGTATTCTGCCTCGGCGACAATAGATTACACAGCACAGACAGCCGCTTCTTAGAGGTTGGATTTGTCAAGGAAGATACAATCGAAGGAAAGGCTTTTTTCAGAGTATACCCGTTTAGTAAATTTGGAAAAATCGGGAGATTACTATAGATGAAAAAATTCATTGCTTTTTTAGTCGCAGCATGCTTAGGTGTAGGTGCGGGAGTAGCCATATCCGTTTCGTTTCAGGTCACTGATGTGACAGATAATTCAATGCTGCCATCATACTCTGAAGGCGAAACCGTTTTAGTAAATAAGATTTCCTACCGGAATAGCGAGCCGAAGCGGGGCGATGTAATATTGCTTCCCAATGAGGTCTATGCAATCACGGGAGAAGGGAAAGTGATGATGAAAAGGGTCATCGCCGTCCCGGGAGATACGGTGTTGATTACTGGCGGAAAAGTATATGTAAACAATAAGCCTATAACAGAAAAGTATACTTTTACAGAAGGAACCAGTGGAGAGATGGATCAAGTCAATGTGGACGAGGGGCATGTCTTTGTTCTGGGCGATAATCGCGCTGCCAGCACAGACAGCAGAAGTGAAGCTGTGGGGCTGGTCAGCACAGATGATATATTAGGTAAGGTGATTTATAAATGGTAAAGAGAGAAAAGAAAATGGTCGCCAACAACAAAAAGGCGCGCCATGATTATTTTATAGAGGAGACTTACGAGGCGGGCATCGTGCTCACAGGAACAGAGATTAAATCAGTTCGCGCAGGCAAGGTCAGCATCAAAGAGAGTTATGCCAAGATTGAAAATGGCGAGATGATCGTCTATGGCATGAATATCAGTCCTTATGAACAGGGAAATCGCTTCAATGTGGACCCTTTGCGGCCGCGGAAACTGTTGCTACATAAGCAGGAAATCAGAAAGCTGATCGGCTATACGACCATCAAAGGTCTGACTTTGATTCCTCTCAATATGTACATCAATGAGGACGGTCGCGCCAAGATGCAGCTGGCTGTGGCCCGCGGTAAAAAGAACTACGATAAACGTGACGATATGGCTAAGAAAGATGCGGCCAGAAAGATAGACCAGGCCATGAAACAGAGATGGTAACTTGCATCAGCGTGATGGAGGGATTACGATGAAGGAAGATTTGAAAAAAGTGCTCAGACAGACGACGATTACTATGACCATTTCCATCTGTGCTTTGGTTATGGGCGTGATCTTGATTTTCGTCAGTTGGCAGCAGGAAAAGAAGATATCTATTGTTGGAATCATCATTGTGATCGCCATGGTAATCAACATCATCCCAGCAGTCAAGCGGCGCCGAGAGATCAAGGAGGAAATTGCCAGGAATCCAAGGCTATAGCACAAAATGGATTGATGGCATCTGGATCGCGCCTTAAGTTTGAATTGCGCCTTGCGCTTGGATCACAAGACAAATCTGCCTAAAAAGGCCAAAAAAGAGGATATTATGGCAGATTTTATAGAGTTAGATGGCAGTTGATGAAAAAATACAGTATAATTTGGGAAAAATTAGACGAAAAATAGAACGCTCTGTTATGTAATGAAAATGTTAGACATTGTCATGGCTTACATTTTTGTTAATTTTTGTAAAATAATAGGGTATTATGTCACGAAAATCGTAAAAATGAGTTGATTGCACCTGGATTGCAAGACAAATCTGCCTTAAATGACCAAAAAAGAGGATATTATGGCATTTTTGCAGATTCGTAATGCCGTAATACCCCACCGGGGTATTAGGTGGTAATATTTATATTAAGAAATGTGGTTGACAAATCTCAAAAAGTGAATAATATAATATATAGAGGTTGTTGGCTCCGCCGATGAGCATCGGATGACTGAGCAGCAACGCAGTAATTTCACAAATTAACAAGCATGATATGGGGGTGTAAAGGTTTCGACGGGGGTGTAGAAGCAAGGTAAGCGAGCCGTAGTCGCCAAGTCTACGTTAAAAGTGGCCGTTTAAATATAAACGCTAAAGAAAAAACAAACTTCGCACCAATGGCAATCGCTGCGTAAGCAGCATTAGCTGTGCGTGTCAGCTCCGGTTCACCTGTAGGCCGGAAATCTGGCATCGATTATACAGGAAAACTTTGCGCGAGTTCTCGGTAGCGTAAGGGAACAACGAGATAGCTGATCTGATAGCCTGCTGATGGGCGATCGGAGAAGCGAAATAACAAATCATTAGCTGCGCTCGGAGAAAGTCTTGTGGAAATGCTTTCGGACGCGAGTTCGACTCTCGCCATCTCCACCATAGAAATAAAAATAGGCCAAAAGGCCTATTTTTATTTCTATAAATGGAATGAGAGAGTCGAACTCGACGAGCATGTCCGTGAAGCGAGCCACTCCAGTGGAGCGGCGAGCAGGACATGGCCCAGGCGACCGAAAGGGGAGGCGTCGGGCGGCAGACTGCGAAGCAGGATGTGGGCTGAGCCATCTCCACCAAGAACAAAAAAGTCCTGCCCAGGAAGGGTAGGGCTTTTTCTGTTCCTATGCGGTGCATGGCCCAGTCAACTGGAAGGGGAGGCGTTGGACGGCAGACTGAGAAGCAGGATGCGGACTTAGCCCTCTCCATCATTGACAGCAGATGGGCAGGGCATTTTACTTCACCTATGAAACAGAAATAACGGTGTTGACATTAAATGTAAAAAATGGTATCTTGAATTGCAATGAACAATTACTTTCATTGCAATTGAATTTTACGTTACAGGAGGTGTGCTGTGAGCAAAAAACTATCAGAAATGAGTTTGGAAGAATTGTGGCAGCTGTTTCCTATCTTTTTGACGGAACATCAAGATTACTGGAAAGATTGGTACGCTGAGGAAAAAACTTTATTAAAGCCACTATTACCTCAAACGGCGAAGTTGAACCATATAGGGAGTACAGCCATAAATACTATTTGGGCAAAGCCCATTATTGATATTCTTGTCGAAGTGCAAAGAGAATGTAATTTATCTGATTTCAAAGATATATTAGTGAATAATGGCTACATTTGTATGACGGAGAGTACCGAAAGGATTTCTTTTAATAAAGGATATACTGAATATGGATTCGCTGAAAGAGTATTTCACTTACATTTGAGATATATTGGAGACAATGATGAGTTGTATTTCAGAGATTATCTCAATGAATTTCCTGATGTAGCCAGTCAATATGAGAAAATGAAACGAAAGCTTTGGAGAGAGTATGAGCATGACAGAGACGGTTACACCAATGCTAAATCCGATTTTATCAAGAAAAATACGGATGATGCCAAATTAATATATAAAAATAGATATTAGCAAACCCAGTTTCTCTATGTTTGCAAAGACTTCAAAACCCGCCTTTGGGCGGGTTTTGTACCTTATTCTCTTAGCGGTCAGCAAGTTATCAGCCCTATACTGCCCATAATTCTAAAATATAACGCCTCCTGCTCCGCCTAACAATTTAGCAAAGTAACCAGCGAAAATGACGGATGTAATTGTTACGGTAACGAATCCGCCCACTACCATAGATGGGAACATTTTGCTCATCAGGTATCCCCGTTCGTCAGCATCGGTCGTAAGTGAATTACAGGTGCTTTCGGTGATGATTGCGTCACAAGGGAAGCCGTACAGCGCGGTCAGTCCATTGGCAAAGGCCAATTGGAAATCCATGCGGAATATTTTTGCGATGACAAAAGCAGCTAAACCCATACCGGCAACGCCGATGATGATCATGATGAGCATTGGGACGATCAATGTTTTCAGCATAGCTGGTGTGCAATCTGCAAGGCCTGAGAACACACTGAGCATCGCAGCAAACATGAAAACCGTATAAGTGTTTGCTCTTGAAAGAGAGCTTGTATCGAGAATGCCGATCCGTGTCAGAATGACGGAAACGATCAGGCACCAAACGATGGTCGGGATTTGAGGGAGCAGCTGTCCGAGTATTGAAGAAATCCAGACACTGCCAGCAATTTTTACGATGATGAAGACAGGGGTATTGAACTGCTCTGGGACTGGAGGAACTAATTTCTTCAATCCGCTGTCATCTGCGATTGTTGAAAGACCGATGGTTTTCATTTCATCAATTTCAGACTGCGAAAGGTTTAAGTTACCAGAACGCCATTCTTTTAAGAGCTTTTTCCCTTCAGAATGCAGACACAGAGCGGTAATAGGATATCCGGCGAGTCCTTGTACACTGTACATTGCAATGGCAAATACGGCGGCTTCCTTTAAGCCAGCGGCTTCAGCAGCGCCTTGCATTGTAAGTGCTGCGACAATACCGCCTGTAAGCGGCGGCAGTCCGGAGATTACCAAGGCTTTATCCATAATGAGAGGACAGATGAACCAGCATAGGGCGACCATGCCGACCAGACCGACCAGACATACCACAACGGTTTTCCATTGTTCAATGAGCTGCTTCAAACTGATTACAGTTCCAATGTGCGTGATGAACATCAAAACGCCGATGGTACTGGCGAAAGGAGCGAGTCCTGAGTCAGCAGCGACTGTCTTTGGTATCACTGTCCAAAAACCGATGAGGAAAATAATTGCGGTTACTAATACGGATGGTACCCATGCACGGGTCAAGGTTGATACCCATTCACCGATCACATAGGCGATACCGACGATGATTACAGCTAAAAATGCGTTATAAAGTATCATAATAATTCCTTTCTTAGATTTTTTCAATATATAAATAGCAATAACGAATTACATCATTTTTCTCAGAAGTGCAAGGACGCTGTGGGTCATCGCGGCCATGCCGTGCTGCATTGCGGCTTCATCAAAGGTGCAGTCGGGACTGTGCAATGTAGAAACTTCCATTCCCAAAGCATGGCCTGCATTGAGGAACATCAGCACAGATGGCTTTCCTGTCATACTTCCGAAAAAACTGTAATCTTCACTGAAGCCCAAAGGCTCTTTCATGAAATAATAACTTTCCGGGCCGAGTGTGCCCTCAAATGCAGACGCCAGTGCATCAACGATTTTGTCATCATTGATACAGGCATCATAGCCTTTTATTACTTCTGCATCGATTGCACATCCAGACACTTTTTCGACGCCGGCACAGATGTCATAAATCTTTTCCGTAGCAATCGCACGAGCCTCTTCTGTATAGGCGCGCATGGCACCTGCCATTTTACATTGGCCGGCAATGATATTCGTCGCTACACCGCCATGAAAAGAGTTGATGGAAAAAATGCAGGTATCCAGTGGATTGATATTTCTCGCTTGAATCTGCTGCAAAAGAATATTGATCTGTGATGCGGCGAGTATGGCATCCTTCGCCTCTTGCGGCTGTGAACCGTGTCCGCTTTTGCCATGGACGGTAATATATACTTCATCGGCTGATGTCGTTACAGAACCTTTTTTCAGCCCGACTTTGCCCAATCCGTCTTCGGTTGGGAGGACGTGCATTGCGAGAAACACGTCGACGTCGTCTACCGTGCCGGAGTCGATGATTGCCCGAGCACCGCCAGGTTGTTTTTCCTCACTTGCTTCGAAAATCAACTTAACCGTGCCAGCAAATTCCTCTCGCATATCAGCGAGAATTTTTGCATTGCCAAGCATCATCGCAGTGTGCAGATCGTGGCCGCATGCGTGCATGACCCCGCTATTTTCACTGGAAAACGGAAGGCCGGTTGCTTCCAGAACAGGAAGTGCATCCATATCGCATCTGATGCCGATACATCTGCCACTACCTTTTCGCCCTTTCACTACACCGATCACAGAGGTTCCGTCTGGAGCAAGTATTTCGTCAACACCATATTTTGCTAGCTGTTCCTTAATTAGAGAGGATGTTTTGATCTCTTCTTTTCCCAGCTCAGGGTGGCGATGGATTTCTCGCCTGATCTCGACGATGTCCTCAAAGACTGCCTCAGCCTTTGCTAAAATGGTATCCAATATTTCTTTACCTCCTTTTTTGAAATTTACTGATAAATTTGAGTTATCACTCTATTTAGATAGTTGGATTATAGCATTCGAGTTGATATAATGGAAATTAAAGGTTATAATTGTAAGAATTAGTGAAAGTAATCATGAGTGCATAAGCTGGCATTTTGAACGGGAAAGGAAAGATCATGGAAATAAGACAAATATATTACGTGCTCGAGGTAGCAAAGTGTAAAAACTTCACGAAGGCAGCACAGTCTCTATACATAACGCAGTCCAATATATCCCAGCAAATCAGTTCTCTGGAGGCAGAACTGAAAACCACTCTTTTTGTCAGAACGCACCACAACGTCACTCTAACGAAAGACGGCGAGCGTTTTTGTAAATGTGCAAAAGGAGTTGTCGATGCAATCGATATTCTCATGAAAGAGTTTAACGAGAGTACGGAAGCTGAAAAGGCGATTATAAACGTAGGGGCCTTTCCCTTTTCATGGACAGTGGGGGTTTCATCGATTCTTAAAAATTTCTACAAGACAAATACCAATGTTTTGGGGTCGATAAGAATAACTGATAATTATGCAGCCTACGAGGGCTTAAAAAGCGGGGATTTGGATTTTGCTCTTGTGAAGCTGAGACCGGAGGATCGCTTAAAGCAACTGGAGTACATCCCGCTAATCGAAGAAGAACTGCTGGTGATTATCAATCGGAATAACCCTATCGCCTCCCACAAGGCGATTACAGCAGAAGACTTAACCGCTTTGCCTGTACTGGTAGGAGAAAGGACTACAAATTTATGGACTGACTTTCAAAAGATATATAAGGACAGAAACGCTGACTTTCATGTCGTGCTGGAAAACTCATTTGACAGAGACCTGATTGTTGAAATGATCTCAAATGATGATGGAATTACCTTTGCAACAGAATCTACTGCTGCAGGGATAATCTGTGATGAAATCACTGCGCTTCCCCTAGAGAAACCTGTTGCATATCATACTTACCTGGCATATCCACGGACAAAGGAACCGGAGGGGATCTATAAAGCATTCGTTGAATATGTAATAAGCGGAATCCAGGATTTGAAGGAGACAAGGAATTTGAAAATTGAAAATAATAAAATTCTATATTAGACAAGTCTGCAGGGGCATATTCTGATAAGAGACAAGTAGAGCAGAGAAATGTTCTCATCAGAAAGGGACAAATGCAAATGATGGCTATCTACAGACTGCATAAAATACTTAGGAGAAGAAGACCTCCTTGTAGACGACATAAGAGGAAAATGATGTTGCCTGTCCTTTTTGCTTGCAGTGTGGCAGTCTTTAGCCTGTTGTTCCTGCTCATCCTGGATTGCGGCGATGGGGCAGACGTTCCGAAAGACGGCACGATTGCCGAAGTCGCAGAGTCGCAGATCGGGGAGAAGGGTAAAGTTTACTGGAGTTGGTACGGCTTTGATGAGCCAGTAGATTGGTGTGCTTGTTTTGTCAGTTGGTGTGCTGACCAGTGCGGATATATAGAAGCGGGCAAAGCACCGAAGTTCTCCAATTGTCAAGACGGCGTTAATTGGTTTATCTCCAGCAAAAATTGGCGCCAACAAAATATAACCCCCGAGCCAGGGATGATTATTTTTTTTGACTGGGACAGAGATAATAAAGTCGATCATGTTGGCATTGTAAATCAATGTAAGAAAGGCACGATCTACACGATAGAAGGAAACAGTGGGGATAATTGCCGCGAGAGGAGTTACGCTGTTGGGGATAATGTGATTTACGGATATGGGGTGATTCGTTAACTATCAAGGAAGCAAGCGCACTTCTTTGTAGGTTTTCACTTTGTATTTACACTAAATATATGGTTTAATGTGCCCAAAGACTTTTGGATTGCAGCGACGCGGCAGGCCAATCACCATATAGTTTTTCTTATTTCCATTCATTTAAACATGGCCTCAAGGATGTGAGATTATACAGAAGTTGAAAGCAAGGAGGTTGTTTGATATAATTTAGACATTAATAGGAGACTTGAAGCTGGTATAGGAGGTGACTATAGATGAAACTTGGTAAAGCTTTTGAAATATTTGTAGAGCATGTTCTTATAAACGTTGGATTCTCAGTGGTTGCACCTGATAACTTGTATATTTTTAACGGTGCTCCTGGCAAAATGATTCAAGGCTTAGGTGCGGTACATAATGCAGATGTACTTTTAGAGCCTCCAGTTCAAACTCCATTCTATTCGCAGACAAGGTTATTAATTGAATGCAAAGATTACAGTCGGCGGGTTGGTTTAAATACTGTGCGAAGTGTCATAGGTTTAAGAGAGGATATCAACCATTTTGATCTAGTAGATATAGATGAATTGACTGCCCGGCGAAGACAGAATCGCCATGAGCTAGTACATAATTATGAGAGATATTCTTATCAGGTTGCGATAGCCGCTTTAAACGGATACACGATACCTGCCCAAAGTCTTGCGGCAACTTATCGAATTCCTTTACTGGAGTTTAATCGGATGCCGTTTTGGAGGGAATTTCTTAGACTGATTAGACCTGGGTATGTTGACGATCTATCTTATAGATTTAATAGTGAGCATAATGAAGACATGGCGATTGAAACACAAATTATAAACCTGGCAGTTGAAGTGGGAAAACATATGGCTGTGGCGGTTACTAATTCTGGTCAAATGCTATTTTTGTATTGTATGACCAGCGAGCAAATCCAGTTTGGAGATGACTATTCTCTGCATTGGAGTGAACCGGAACTTCCTTGGCAGCTAAGATCGGGCAGCCAGATTTATTTCTTTCAACTTCCTGACAGTATAATGAAACGATGGTTAAGTCACGCTACCGATGAACTACAAATAAAAAAAGAAGCCATCCACTGCAAGGAACAATTTCTGTCTAATATGGTTGTTTACTACAAGTACAATGAGCGACCTGTAATTAAGATGATCTCAATAGACGAAAATCAACTGAGACTGGCTAGAGAAAGATTGCAAACATATGATATTTAAATCATTCGAGGAGGAACAGATGGGATATACATTTTGGATTGCTGTCATTGGCTGTGTCACTGGATTAATTTCCCTGGCAGTTGAAGTGGCGCGTTATTTGGCAGAACGACCTCACATTCAGGTACGGACATACGACGAACTAAACAATCTTATTTATATACAAGAAGATGTGGTAAAAAGTTATATTCACCTTCAGATTTTAAACACGGGTACTCGCCATATTTTGCTTCAAGATGCGTATTTGAAGCATCCAGGTGCAAAGAAGAACACTTTAGACAATCTGACTCCTTTCAGGCAGGCGTATGAACAAATGCCTTGGAAATATTACAACGGTAATTTGATTACAGCGTTACCGGATATTGTCCGCCTGCCTGCCAGCATTCCTCCAGGCGGCGTTTTCGAATGCGTGCTGCTGTTTACTGATTTTTTTAGAGAATGTTATGATACGGAAGACCATTTTCTCTATCCCACCCTTTGCGTTGCATTTGCACCAGGCATTGATAGGGAATTAGAAGTACAATCCATCTTGACAAGTGAGACGGATGAATTTTCCTATGTAGACGCTGATGGGAATCAATGGTCTTTTAATATAACGCCCTAAAATATTGATTGTGGATAAAAAGCGGTTAACGCCGAATCATGATTCTTTATTGACATCTGCCTGGCAGATGTGATACATTGAATATAATTTCATTGCAGATGAACTGCAGTGTTTATCACGACGAAGTGACAACATAATTTGAGAAATCTCATTTTGTGTTGTCTTTTTTGTTGCCTAAAAGAAGGAGGAGAAAAAATGGCTCTTAACCAAATTATTATTTACATCATGGTCTTATTCATGGCTATCGCTGCAGTCGACCGAATCGTGGACTCGCCCCTGGGGCTTGGAGAGAAGTTGGAACAGGGAATTGGTGCCATCGGTCCTTTATGCATTCCCATGGTGGGGATGATTGTGCTTTCGCCTTTGATTGGCAGAACTCTGACACCTATCGTAACACCGCTGTTTCACTTTCTCCGTGCAGATCCTGCCATGGCGGCAACGTCCATACTCGCATGTGATATGGGCGGTTATCCGTTGGCATATGCCATAGCAGATACGGAGGAAGGCGCGCAGTTTGCAGGCTGTATATTGGGAACGTTGTTAGGCAGTATCATTACCTTTATGATACCTGTTGGCATGACCTTTGTAAAAAAAGAGTATCGCAGCTTTTACGCATTGGGCATTATGATCGGCATCATATCGGTTCCAGCCGGATTATTTGCGGGAGGCATTGCAGCAGGATATTCGTTACCTATGGTTGCCCGCAATACGGTTCCGGTACTGATTTTTTCTGTCATTGTCGCATTGGGACTTTGGAAAGTACAGCATATTTGCATAAAGGTGTTCAATATACTGGGATACATCGTTGTGGGTGTTTCTACCCTGGGATTTGCTATCGGCATCGTTCAGGAACTTACACCGCTTACGGTTATTGAAGACCTTCCTTCCGTGCTGGATGGAATCAAAATTGTCGGAAGTATTGCCATCGTGCTTTGCGGTGCATTTCCAATGGTAGACATCATCAGCAGACTCTGCGCCGGGCCGTTGAAAAAAATAGGAGCAATTATGAAAATTGACGAAGTGGCAGTCATCTCCATGTTATCGTGTACCGCTAATGTCATGCCGCTTTTGCATTCGTGCAACAAAATGTCCCCTGCGGGAGTCGTGGTTTCTCTGGCATTCTGTGTCGGAGCAAACAGCATGCTGGGTGATTTCCTGGGGTTTGTAGCGGGAGTGGACAGCACGATGATTGTTCCCATGATGATATCGAATATTACTGCTGCGATCTTCGCACTCCCGATTGCCATGATCGTCTGTCGAAAAAAGCACTTGTCTACCGCTTGTAAAGGCGTAGAGCCAAAGAAATATCGGGTAAAGCGAAACTGGGAGTAATGAAAACCAGATACCTTCAGTTGACAAAGGCATCTTGGACAGCAGCACAGGAAAAGGGACAGTCGTATCGACTGTCCCTTTTCAAGCGATTTTAAGCTTAAAAGATTTATTCGTTAAGCGCTTTCTTAGCAGCCTCTAATTCTCTGGCATCGCGCGCATCAATTTCTGCCAGCCACTGCAGATGCTTCTTATCGGACACACCGGCAAACAACTGGAAGAGTGCATGTACACCTGCGAACAAAGCAGGTACTGCCATACCGCAGAAGAGAATGGTTGACAGGGTTGCTTCACTTTGGACAATTCCTGCGACATAGCCGGAAGCAGAGAGCATCGTACCGGAAATCCAGTTTCCGATTGCACCGCCGGCAGTGAGCATGACGCCGTAAATTCCGTAAATGAAACCGGACATGTTTCTGTCATATCTCAGGCGTGCGTAGTCTACCGTATGCGGCACGATAGCCATCGGGAATGTGGCGTAGATGCCCTGGAATAATCCGCAGCCGATGTATAGGAAGAACATAGGGCCAAAGTGCATCGACTCCTGTACGACTTCCATTGGAGAGAACCTGATCCACAAGAACAGAAGGCCGTAGACACTGCCGTTGATCAGAGCCATGATGATGAAGGCTCTGGCAGTGTCTTTGAATAACTTGATGATGTATGGCACCAGGAAAGCGCCTACAATGGCGAGGGAGATGTTAAGTCCCAGGCTGATAGAGGTCATTTCTGGCAGTTCAAAGTAGTATTCAAAGAGGTATACTGCCATGGAGCTGCGTACATTGGCAAGGGCGAACATGATGGCAATGCCGGAAATCGTAAGGATTGCAGGGCGGCATTTGACAAAGTCGCGCAGGGAAATCCAGATAGAGACCTTTTTTTCCGGAGCCTCCTCGACAAGAAGCTGCGGCCGGTATTCGCCTTCATATGTAAGCTCATACTTACGAGTAAAACGGAGCCCTGAAATGGTAGGGGCGAAGAAGGATATGATTGCAAAGATCAGGCAGGTCACTAAAAATCCCAGCGTCGTGTTTCCTGTAATGTCGCAGAAAAATCGTGAAACCGGCAGAAAACAGGTTGCAGCGATCAAAATAGAAATGTTTTCATAGATACCCTTCCAGGAAGCCGCTTTGGCGCGCTCTCCTTCATTACGCGTCATGTTCTGAGTCTGGCAGTTTTGCGGAATGTAACCTAAGGTGGCACAGAGCGCACCATAAGCCCCATAGGTAATCCAGCACCAGATAATCTGTAAGGTACTGTCACCCTGTCCGGGCCAGACAAAGAACACGGCCAGGAACATTATGAATTGCGGTAAAATCGAAATCAGTACCCATCCGCGATATTTTCCGGCTTTGAAGTGGGATTTGTCGATGAAATGACCCATCATCAGGTCTGTGAATGTATCGAATACCCTGGCAAAGATGATGATATTTGCGGCAGTCAAAGGGCTGATGCCTAAAATATCAGTGTAGAAGTAGAGCAGGTAGTACCCGAAGACGTTGAATGGAATCATTGTTCCGATACTGGTGCCTGCACAGTTGAAATGGAAATCCAGTTTGGGCAGTTTCGCCGTTGGCGAGAAGTCGACAGCATCGTACTTTTCTTTGCTCTCCATTACAATACGATCTAAAAATTTTGACATAAAGATCATTCTCCTTCCTAGTATTAGAATTTTTTTGTAGCGGCTCAAGGCGTGGCTGCACCGATATATGAGGAAAGACAGCAAAAAACAAAAAAACGACAAAAATCGAAAAGATTCGAAAATTGTCGTCACTGCTTCGCAACGGGCACATAATACACCTATGAACCATATATTTAATTATCATGACTTTATAATATTTGAGATGATTTGTCAAGCTAAAAACTAAATTTTCTGTATTCTAATTTTTACCTCTTGACATACATCCTTTCTGTGTGATAGTCTATAGCAAAGAATAGTTCTGCAGATGCAGTGCAGAATTTGCCACGCAGGAGTGACAACAAATGATATGCAGTCGATACATATTTTGTTGTTGCTTTTTTTATTTGAAAATGGTGAAATGATATGAGAGTTGTTTTAGCAGATGATGAACCGATCATCGTTATGAACCTAAAAGAGGTTTTAGAGGACAGCGGTTACGAAATAGTAGGCACCGCTTCTAACGGATTTGCAGCCATTGATCTTTGCAAGGAATATCACCCTGATATTTTAATCATCGATATTCGCATGCCAGGGCTGGACGGGCTGCAGACGGCCAAGTTCGTCCACGAGGGGGGATATGTGGATACGATTGTAATTGAAAGTGCCTTTGACGACGAAGAATTCGTACAAAAGGCCGGAAAATACGGCGTGTCGGCGTTTATGGTGAAACCCATAGACTCCAAAACTCTTGTGTCCACCTTAAAAGTGGCCACTGCAAGGAGCAAGGAGCTGAGCAGCCTGCGAAGCGAAGTCGTTGAAGTCAACAAGAATATGGAAACGCGGAAGAAGATTGAACGCGCCAAAGGACTGATTATGGATAAGCTCAGACTCAGCGAACAAGAAGCATATAATTATATCAGAGGCATTAGTAAAGAAAACAATATTTCTATGGAGTTTGTGGCTGAGATTCTCCTCAGCTGCCAGTTGGATGAAAATGACGATAGAAGGTAATTTTTTAAAAGAAAAGAGAGACAAGCATATTGCGTTTTGTGAGGACATCGATTCTATCTGCAGAAAACATACTATTTTGGACGAAAGTGACATTGCCTTCATACATAAAACTGCAGAGGCACTTGTACATACAGCTCGGAAATTGGGCAGAGACTGTTTTATCAACTGTGTCAGAGCCTCAGGCAATGATACAGTAACAGTGGCAGGAGCATATGCTCCAAATTCTTTATACAATTATACTACGATCGGCGCCATTATAAGCGATGATGACGAACCTGCTGTTTTACGGACATTTCGTTATGGCCTGGTGAGCAGGGATACACATGCGATGTCATATACGACGACAGAAGGCAATAATATCATTCAGGACTGCTACCCTATAAAGCGTAATGGAAAAGTGATAGGGGTGATAGTCATAGAAAGAGATATGACAAAGGAGGATCTGGAGACATGGAAGAAGGTCGTCTATCATGAGCCTGACATCAGCAGTTATCCAGTCCTCGACAATCTGGTAAAATTGGCAGAATGCGTAAACGATGGAATCATCATTCTCAATCAGAATAAATCAGTCATTTTTAGAAATGACAGAGCACAGAAAATATATCAGGGTTACGGCTATATTCAAGATATCTATGATAAAGATTACGATGATTTTTCTTTCCACGGACCAATCCATGTAGGGCCGGGCATAGAGAATTCTGAGAATCACACAGAATTGAGGTGTGCAGGGAATCATTTTGAAATCGGAGAGTATTGTTATTTCGACAGGGAATATTATTACGTCATCGTAATCAAAGATGTTACACAGGAAAAGGAGAAAGAGGAGAATCTGATCCATAAATCGGTTGTAGTGAGAGAAACCCACCATCGGGTGAAGAATAATCTGCAGACGGTGTACAATCTCTTAGATATGCAGAGAAGAAGATTGCCGGAAGAGCGTATGAAATTAGCGCTCAGTGAAGCCATGAACCGTATTGCCAGCATTGCCAGCGCCTACGAACTCCTGTCCCAAGAGGGTGCGGAGATCATCAATATACTGGATCTGCTGAAAAAAATTACGGCGGACTTTAAAAGGCTGGTAAACAGTAGTTCGGATATCGAACTTCATATCGAAGTCAAGGGAGACAACGTCTTTGTCACGATGGACGATGCTACAGATATTGCTCTGGTAGTAAACGAACTTCTGCAGAACACTTTTAAACACGCATTTAACAACCGAGGCTTTGGAAGAGTCGGCGTAACCGTATTAAAGCGGCCGCTCTATTCCGAGCTGATCGTTTCTGACGATGGTGAAGGCTTTGACTGTGATAAGGCGGATCGTGCCGATGAAGGCTTTGGACGCCGAATTGCAGAGAACATAGTCAAGCAAAAACTAAAGGGGCAGATACTTTATCTATCAGACTCCACGGGCACCTCGGTAGTTTTTACCTTTCGGTGCATAGAAAACAATACAATATAGTTGCATCTGCAGCGCAGCAGATGTCTAAGCGCTGAAGCTTATCGGTATAAGGGACATTTTATGTTCTTAATCGATAAGCTTTTTTATTTTAACAGAAAGGAGACACATAGTGGCTGAAAAAATACTCAGCGTCGGTATCGACATCGGAACGACCACCACATCTCTGGTCTTCAGCAACTTAACTGTCGAAAAGACAACTGGCGATATGTTCATGCCCAAGACAGCCATCACAGATAAGACCGTCATTTACAGAAGCCCCATCTATTTTACTCCCTTAAGGTCCAATACGGAACTGAATGCGAAGAAAATCAGACAGATCATTGAAGCAGAATACCAGAGTGCAGGGGTGCGAGTCAGTGAAGTGGAAACCGGCGCAGTCATTATCACCGGAGATACAGCGAGAAAGACCAACGCGGAAAGAGTGCTGGCAGAAATCAGCCAGTTTGCAGGTGACTTTGTCGTAGCGGCAGCAGGCCCCAGACTGGAAAGCATTTTGGCTGGAAAAGGCAGCGGAGCAGAAGGTTATTCCGTCGATACGGTAGAGACGATTTGTAATATGGATATCGGAGGAGGTACGACGAATACAGCGACTTTTTATGATGGAAAGTGCATCGATGCCGACTGCCTGGATGCCGGGGGCAGGCTGATCCGTTTTAAAGCTGGAAGCACAGAGATAGAATATGTTTTCCCAAAGATTGCAGAGATCGGAAGACAGATGGGTATTTCCGCCCAAATTGGCGACACTTTAAATGAAGCAGAGATAGGAAAGCTGACTGACGTCATGGCCGATGCGATTATAGGGAAGCTGCAGATATCACAGACGAATAAAAATTTCCTTCTCCTCAGTACGGAGCAGCAGGAACACAAGCCTCTGATGAGAGAGATTGATGCAGTATGCTTTTCAGGAGGCATCGGCAAGCTGGTCTATGAGGAAGAGGAAAAGAACAAACTGGCTTTTCGCGATATCGGCGTATATCTTGCGGATTCTTTAAAAAGAGCAGTTAAAAAACACGGTATCCGCCTAGTGAAGCCAAAGGAGACCATCAGCGCCACGGTCATCGGCGCGGGCAGCCATTCCGTGGAAGTCAGCGGCGGAACAATCACCATTACACAATTGAACAAACTGCCTTTGAAGAATCTTCCGATTTTGACCATTGAAGATGCACTGCATCTTTCTGCGGAGGACTTTCGGTCACAAGTGAAAAAGAAATACCATTGGCTCCAGGATTTGGATCAGGAGCAAAACATCGCCCTGAACCTGAAAGTGGATCGAAAACTGGGCTTTCGTGACATCAAGGCTTTGGCGGAGAAAATCATCGATTCTACGAAGGAACTGCTTGCAGTGCAGGACCTGCTGATCATCATCATACACGGGGACTATGGAAAAGTTTTGGGACAGAGTATCTCCATGGACCTGCCAGAGGGGAAGGATGTTATCTGCATCGACTCTATAGATGCAGGAAAAGGTGATTACGTAGACATCGGCAGACCGGTAGGTATTGCGGACGCAGTACCGGTGGTTATTAAAACGATCGCATTTAATTATTAGAAGGAGAAGAACATGTTATTAAAAGCAAAACTTTTCGGCAAGGTTTATCAATTTGACTCTGTAAAAGAGGTGCTTGCAAAAGCAGGGGACTTGAAAAGTGGTGAAGTGCTCTGCGGAATCGCTGCTGAATCTGAGCAGGAACGGCTGGCAGCAAAAATTGTATTGAGTGACCTGCTCGTATCAGATCTTCGCAACAATCCTGTTGTTTCATATGAAGAAGATGAAGTGACAAGAGTCATCCAGGATGATTTGAATGAGCAAATTTATGACAGTATCAAAAACTGGACGATTTCTGAACTGAGAGAATACATCCTCAGTGATAAGACCAGTGAAAACGACCTGAAACGGCTTATGAGGGGACTGACCTCTGAGACCATCGCTGGCGTTTCCAAACTGATGGGAAATATGGATTTAGTGTATGCTGCGAGAAAGATCAGAAATGTCACCCACTGCAACACGACGCTGGGACAGCAAGGGATTTTGGCCAGCAGGCTCCAGCCTAACCATCCCAGCGATGATCCCGACGGCATCAGAATGTCGATTTTCGAGGGGCTGAGTTATGCTAGCGGAGACTGCGTCATTGGAATCAATCCGGCGACGACGAATCTGGATACTACTCGCAGAATTATGAATATGCTGCAGGAATTGAAAGAAAAATATGAAATCCCGACACAGGTCTGCTACTTGGTTCATCTCACCACCATGATGGAAGCCATGAAAAGCGGTTCTCCGTCAGACTTAATCTTTGCCAGCATTGCAGGAACACAGAAATGCAATGATACCTTCGGCGTCAATGTGGAAAGCCTTGAGGAAGCTAGGGAGACGGCCTTGCGATACGGAACATCTACAGGCCCAAATGTCATGTATTTTGAAACCGGACAGGGGCCGGAAAATGCGGGTAACATGCATTACGGCGCTGATATGGCTACATTGGAAGCACGTACCTACGGTTTCGGCAGACACTTTGCTCCATTTATCGTAAACGATGTTGTCGGCTTTGTTGGACCAGAAGTTCAATACGATGCAAAGCAGTGCACTCGTTCTATGCTGGAAGACGTGTTCATGGCAAAGATGTCGGGGATTCCAATCGGAACAGATATCGCCTTCTCCAGCCACGTCAAGGCTGATTATAACGACAATGACGTGGTCATGATGGCAGCCAGCCTTGCAGGAACGGAATACTGGATTGGAGTTCCCGGCGCACAGGATGTGACAACCTACAATATGGACACCTCTTTCCATGACTGCGCTGCCATGCGAAGAATGCTGGGCCTTCATACGATACCTGAGTTCGAAAAGTGGTGTCAGAAGTGGGGTATTTTAGATGAGGACGGCAATTTGGGAGAAAACGCCGGCGACGCATCGATTTTCCTCTAAATAGTGAAACGCTTGATTATATAGAATTGCGAGGTTTAAAATGTTGAATCAAAATATCAGTGAAGAAGCAATTATGGAAGTTGTGAAGAAAGTATTGGGAGACTTAGAACTGACAGAAGAAATGCAGGCAGATACTCCCCTGGCCGGTGATGAAAGCCTTACGGATATCGCAATGATTCCTGAAGAAGAAATCTGTCTTGTTGAAAACCCGAGGAACAAAGAGGCGCTGATGAGGCTGAAACGGTCTACGCCTGCCAGAACGGCGACAGGCAGAACTGGTGACAGAGAAAAGACCATCATAACCATTCGGAAGATGGCCAATCTTTCTGCAGCAGTGGATGCCGTGTGGACGCCGCTGAACAGAGAGTTTGTCAGCAGTCTGGGGTACCCCGTCTTGAAGAGCATGCCTCAATCAAAGGAAGAATACCTGATGCGGCCGGATTTAGGTGTGATACTGGACAATGAGAATATGAATCTCGTCAGAACGCAGCTTCAGAAAAATCCAGATGTACAGCTGATTATCGGTGAAGGACAGAGCAATCAGGGACTTGAAAAAAGCATGCCGGAACTGTTGCCTGCATTGTTGCAGGGGCTGCAGTCAAACAAGATAAATTACGGAACTCCGTGTTTCGTGGAATACACCAGGGTAGGAATCGGAGATCTGATTGGCCAGGAGGTGGGCGCAAAGGTAGTCTGTGTGATTCTGGGAGAGAGGCCGGGCCTGCTTTCCTGGGACGGACTTGGATGTTATATCACTTATGCACCAAAGGTAGGAATCTTAGAATCAAAACGGACCTGTGTATCGAATATTCAGGATAATGGCGGTACGCCTCCTGCGGAGGCAGGCGCCTATATTGCAGATTTGATTGCACGCATTCTCAAAGAGGGTAAAAGCGGCGTGGATCTGATCATCTAGGCTGCAGGGAAAGGAAACTCGTTATGAAGAATGACAAGATATATCCTGAAATCTTAAGCATGGTACTGATTACACAGGTCAGTGAAGGACTAAAAGCAGATTTGCAGTTGTCGGAGGAGCATACCAGCTGCGCAGTCATAACTGCCACCATTGATGACTTTGTGTTTCTCGCCTTAGATGAGGCCACGAAGAAAGCGGATGTTGACGTTACATATACAGGATCATTTTATGGAGGAAATCCTAATTCGTCTTCCAAGCTGCAGGGGGAGGGTATTGGCATCTTCGCCGGAAAGACTGTTGCAAGTGTTCAGGCGGCCATTGACGCGATCTATGATTTCTATGACAGCAGACGGGTTTACGCTGTCAGTTGCAACGATGAGGATAGTATTGCCTATTTGACCTATACTGCTGCCAGTGTTGGAACCTATTTTGCCAAGACGATGGATATCCCTCTGGGATGCTCAATGGCTTATTTGGTGGGACCGCCTATTGAATCCATCTATGCCGCAGATGCGGCAGACAAAGCATCCAATGCGAAGATGGTCAGATTTTACACGCCGCCAACGGAAACCAACTGCAGCGGAGCGATCTTTATCGGCAGCCAGTCCGACTGCACCATCTGCTGTGAAGCCTTTGGCGCAGCAGTACAGGAGGTGGCAGATCGTCCTATTTATAACAGATAAGGGAGGTTAGAAATGGAAGTAAACAACGAACTGATTTATAAGATTGTGAAGCAGGTTTTAGCAGAAGGGATGCCTGACAGCAAGGGGGATGATTTTGAAAAGCATATCGATCCGACCGGGGTCATCACCATCAAAACGGAAACGGTAAAATGTCAGACCTTTGACGTCGGCGTTCCGGCAAAGGTGAAACTGCTTGACGTTGTAACTCTCGAGGAGAGCCCTAGACTAGGCTGCGGCATTTTGGAGATCGACCACAGCACTTACCCTTGGACGCTGACCTATGACGAGTTTTACTACGTCGTAGAGGGCATATTAGATATCGTCGTAGAGGGAAGACATAACCTGGGATATCAGGGGGATATTCTCCATATTCCAAAAGGAACATCCATCTGCTTTTCCTCACCAGAGACATGCCGGGCAGTATACTTCACTTATCCGGCAGACTGGGAAAATGCAGAAATATAGTTAAGATAATGAGAAAGGAAAAAAATTATGAACGCAGAAGCATTAGGAATGATTGAAACGAGAGGACTCGTCGCGGCGATTGAAGCAGCAGACGCCATGGTCAAGGCTGCCAGTGTCAAACTGGACAGCATGGAGAAAATCGGTTCGGGGTTGGTTACTGTCATGGTCAGAGGAGATGTAGGCGCTGTGAAAGCGGCAGTAGAAGCGGGCAATGTGGCTGCAGGTAATGTTGGCGAAGTTGTATCCTGCCATGTCATCCCGAGACCGCATACGGGCGTAGACAAAATAATCAGCGCCGAGTAATCAGAATTACTGATAAGGGAAGGAGGGGTGCCGATGAAAAAAGCGCTAGGCTTTATTGAAACAGTGGGTAAAGCAGCAGCCATAGAGGCGATGGATACGGCTGTAAAAGCCGCAGAGGTAGAATTGTCTGGCTTGGAAAACTCGCGTGGCAACGGCCGCATGACCGTTACCCTCGCAGGCGAAGTCAGCGCTGTCAAAGCAGCAGTAGAAGCGTCCATCCGGTCCGTTGCCAATATGGGCGGAATCGTCTTTGCCAGCAGCGTCATTGCAAGACCCAGTGATGAACTTGAACATATGTTAACGGAGGGTCTACATGAAAAGGAAAGGGAAACAGAAGATACTGCGGTAAAAGAGTCAGAGGAGAGAATGGTTTCCTGTAATCTTTGCCAAGATCCAAACTGTCCAAGGGTTCGCGGAGAACCAAAAGTAAAATGTATACACTACGTAGAATTGATGAAGAAATAGGAGGAAAAAAATGAGCGGAGCATTAGGAATGATTGAAACGAGAGGTTTAGTTGGAGCCATTGAAGCAGCGGATGCCATGACAAAGGCGGCAAGCGTAGAATTGTGTGGATATGAAAAAATAGGCTCTGGATTGGTGACCGTCATGGTGCGGGGCGATGTAGGCGCTGTCAAAGCAGCTGTGGAGGCCGGAAACGTTGCCGCTTGTAACGTTGGAGAGGTGGTATCGACTCATGTCATCCCAAGACCCCATGCCAGCGTGGACGAATTACTGCAGAAGTAAGAGTTTGGGAAAATCGGAGGAGAGGTCTCTCCTCCGATGAAAGGCGGCGATTACGATGACAGAAAAGGAAATACAGGCAATAGTAGAAGAGGTCATCCGACGGATTCATCACATCAGTCCTGAAAAGAAAACTCTGGTATTGATGAATTCCCCGGCAGATGAGGAACGGATTGACCGCTATTTGAGAAACAGCGGTGGCATCCATAAGATTTGGATCAACAGTGATGCAGATTTTTTGGCAGACGGCAAGATACAAGATTTAGCGGATCGACACAAGGGACTGTTGGTGACAGGTGTTACACTGAAACAACTGGTGAGAATAGCAGAAATGCAGATGGAGGATTCTTTGACAGAATTAGTCGTAGAAATCCTGAGGCAGGGCAGACCAGTGACGATACTGTCCAGGTGGATTGACGCAGATTGCGGAACTCCGACTCTGCGCAGCAAGATAGATGATTTGAAAAAGACGTTAATTTCGTATGGAATTGCCTTTGCAGATTGGAATGATCTAAAGCGCGATGAAGAGGGCGGCACATTCCGACGGATTAGGATAGATCAGCGGGTGATTGCAAAGCAAGACTTGAAAAATGTTCTGGAGGGGGAACTGGAAATCAGAGAAGATGCGGTCATGACCACGACGGCAAAGAATCTGATTGAGAAGAGAAGTATCAAAGTCATCCGATACAGAAATTAGGGGTTTGGAGGTGTGAAATGACAAAGATCTATACCAAAACTGGAGATAATGGAAGAACGACGCTCTATGGAGGCAGTAAAGTAAAAAAGTGCTCAAACCGCGTCCACGCTTATGGTGCAGTAGATGAGGCAAATACATTGATCGGATTGGCAGCAGCGCAGATTGAGAATGAAGACCTGGAAACCCTGCTTCGCATCTGCCAGCAAAAGCTTTTCCTGATTGGATCGGAACTGGCATCAGACGACAGGGGTCGCAGAATGCTGAAAGAAAAAATAACCGCACAGGATGCGCTGCAGCTAGAACACCTGATAGATGCATTTTCCGAAAGACTGCCTGTATCAAAAGAATTTCAGATTCCGGGGAAGACCGTGAAATCAGCTTATCTGCATGTCGCAAGAGCTATGGTGAGAAAAGCTGAACGCCTAGTTATAGGAATTAAAGAGGAGGCGAGAGTCAGCCAGGAGATTTTGATATATATGAACCGTTTATCTGACTTCTTGTTTATTTTGACCAGAGTTAGGGAGGAATTGATGATATGACAGTGGATGAAAAGACAATAGAACGTATCGTACAGAGGGTGACCCAGGAACTCAGTGGAACCATGAAACCTTCTGGGGAAACGACCACGTTGAAATACTTATATGATGATGTGGATGAGGCAGTCAATGCTGCATATTCAGCCCAGAAGCAATTTCTAAAGTTCAAGATCGAGGAACGAAAGCGTATTACGGACAGTATTCGTTCTGTATGTATGGCCCACGCAGAAGAGATGGCGGAGATGGAGCTTGCGGAGACCCACTATGGAAACTATCCGGATAAACTCATGAAGATGAAAGGCGCCATCACCATGACGCCTTCAGTGGAAGATCTGGCAGCGGATATCAACGCCAATGACGGCGGCATGGCGATGTACGAGCACGCCCCTTTTGGAGTAATCGGTGCCCTTACCCCGTCTACAAATCCTCCAGAGACGGTCATCGCTAACGCAATTATGATGATTGCCGCTGGGAATTCGGTGGTATTCAGCACCCATCCTGGCGCTTTTCAGTCGTCATGTCGTGCGGTGGAGCTGGTGGCAGAGGCCATTGAAGCTGCTGGAGGGCCGCGAAACCTGGTCGTCTCTTTAAATAATCCGACCATGGCGCGAACGACGGAGATGATGAACCATCCGAAAGTGACCATGCTCTGCGCTACAGGCGGTCCAGGCGTCGTGAAGTCAATCCTCAGCTGTGGGAAAAAGGGCATTGGCGCAGGAGCTGGAAATCCGCCGGTATTTGTCGATGCATGTGCTGATATTCCAAAAGCTGCGAGAGATATCGTAGCGGGAGCCGGGTACGAAAACAATACGCCGTGCATCGCAGAGAAAGAAATCATCGTTGTAGATTCTGTGGCGGATGAACTCCTGAGCAACATGGTCAACGCCGGAGCCTATCTGATAAAAGACCGATTCATCATAGAACAGCTTACGAAGCTATGCATGCCGAAAGCGGATAGTCCCAACAAGGAATTGATCGGAAGATCCCCGGCCTATATACTCAGTAAGATTGGCGTGACGATTCCTGAGAACACGCGTATTGCCGTCTTTGAAGCGCCTGCAGACCACATGCTGGTCATGAATGAACAGATGATGCCGATCATTCCGCTGGTGCGGGTGAAGGATGCGGCGGAGGGAATCGCGCTCTCCTGTGAAGCAGAGCATGGCAGGCGGCATACTGCATTGTGTCATTCAAAGAACATGGACGTTGTTACAGAGTTGGCGCGAAGAATTCAGACCACCATATTCGTAGTCAACGGCTCTTGCTTCAACGGACTTGGATTCAACGGCGGGATCGGACCGAATGCTCTGACTATTGCAGGACCTACTGGTGAGGGACCGACGACACCTCGGACATTTACGAGAAAGCGTAAGCTGGTCATGGTGGACAACTTCAATATCAGATAAAGGAAGGACGGTTACGTGAGTGTGACGAAGATGGAAGAAATGGATTTGAAAAATATTGTGACAAAGATCGTGAGAGAGGTTGCTGCGGGAACAGAAGATATGGCGATTCCGGTTGAGATGTCTGCCAGACATGTGCACTTGACACCGGAGGATGTACAGGCACTCTTCGGCAGAGACGCCCAGCTCACTTTGAAGAGGAATCTCTCCCTGCCGGGGTTTCTCGCTGAAGAGAGAGTCAGCATTGTGACCGCCAAGGGTGTCTTTCAAAATGTAGCTGTATTGGGACCCGTAAGAGAGCATACACAAGTAGAACTATCTGCAGCAGATGCCTTTGCGCTGGGAATCAAGCCCCCGGTGAATATTTCGGGAGACTTTACAGGGGCGGAGGATGTGTATCTGATAGGGAGCCACGGTATGATTTATGCCAAAAACAGCGCCATCATCGCCCAGGCGCACATTCACTTGAGCCAGGAAGAGGCAGAACAAATGGGACTGGCTGACAGAGATCTTGTCAGAGCAGAGCTGGAAGGAAGGCGCCCTCTGATTATGAACAACGTCATGATCAGAGTGGGCGAGGGTATGCATGCTATGATGCATATTGATATGGATGAAGCAAATGCCAGCGGATACGATAGTGCAAAGAGAGCGAGGATTCGCAAGTGATAGATTGACGGGGTGAAATGCGATGAAGATTTGTAAGGTTGTCGGCAGTGTTTGGGCGACAAAGAAAGATGTGAAGCTGGAGGGTGCGAAACTGATGATCGTCATGCCGTTATACGGCAGTCAAGGGGACCCTTTGATTGCCGCAGATTATGTAGGCGCAGGCATTGGAGAGAGGGTCTTGGTGATAACTGGAAGCACAGCCCGCTTTGTCTCTGCAAAGGAAGGCGCGCCTATTGACGCTTCCATTGTCGGCATCGTCGATTCTATCGAAATAGCAGAGAACGAAAAAGAAAACTTTTCGGAGGTTGATCTATGAATCTTTTAGAAGGTGTGGAAAAAGCTGGAGTCATAGGATGCGGAGGCGCAGGCTTTCCTACACACATCAAATGGAAAGCGAGGGCAGAATCTTTCATCATCAATGCCGTGGAATGTGAGCCTTTGCTGTCCACAGACAAATATCTGATGAGGCATCGAGCAGAAGACCTCATTTCCGTTTGCTGCAGCGTGGCAGAAATGCTGCAGGCGAAAGAGACAGTTGTTGCCATCAAAGGGTCATACAGAGAAGAAATTGCGGCTCTTGAGAAAGCAATTAAAACTGCCTGCGCGAATATCAAGGTTCACCGGCTGCAGAGCTTTTATCCGGCAGGCGACGAGCAAGTGATTGTCTACGAGGTGACCGGCAAAAGAGTTCCCTGCGGAGGGATTCCCCTGGACGTGGGTGTGGTCGTATCCAACGTTGCAACGATGATTGCAGCCTTTGATGCCACAGAGGGGAAGCCGCTGATTGAAAAGTATATCACTGTGACAGGAGCAGTTCGCCGTCCGTCAATTATAAAAGCGCCTATAGGCACTGCGGTTTCTGAGTGTATCGAGGCTGCCTGCGGCGCATCCATAGACGATTACCTTGTTGTCATCGGCGGCCCGATGATGGGCAGAGAATTATCCTGTGAATCGGAAGACCGCAGAAGAGTGACAAAGACGACTTCTGGTATTTTGGTTCTCCCCAAAGGAGGGTTTATGGAAGGATACAAATCCGCATTCGATCTGCCTCTGATTCAGAAGAAGGCCAGGGCAGCCTGTATCCAATGCAGTTATTGCAGCATGCTCTGCCCAAGACATCTGCTGGGTCATCCGCTGAAGCCCCATCTCATCATGAGAACCATCGCTTTTACCGAAGACCTGGAGGAACTCTTTGCTGACAATGAAGTGGTTCAAAACGCTTCACTCTGCTCGCTCTGTGGGGTATGTACTGCTTATGCGTGTCCGATGGGACTGCAGCCCAGCAAAGTGAACAGCTTTTTAAAGGACGAAATGACTAAGCGAGGTTTCAGGCGTGGGACAAAGGAGACTGCGGTTCCGCAGGCAGACAGAGAGTGGAGAAAGATCCCTGCGGAGAGAATCAGCCATAGAATCGGAGTCGCTGATTACCAGGGACAGGTCAGTGAGCAAATTGTTGAACTAAGGCCGGAAGAAGCAGTGATTCAATTGAAGCAGGGACCTGGAAGGCTGCCGGAGCCAGTAGTCGCTGTTGGTGATGTCGTAGAAGCTGGCAGCCTCATCGCATCCATTCCAGACGGAGCCATGGGTTCGAATCTTCATGCCAGCATCAAAGGAACCGTAACAGAAATATCTGATGTAATTAGAATTAGGAGATTGAAATGAGTGCAATCGGATTTGTTGAACTGAATAGTATCGCAAGGGGTTATGAGGCTGCCGACGCCGCTTTGAAAACGTCTGATGTCCAGCTGGCTTCCTGTCATGCCGGCTGCCCGGGAAAGTTCTATTTCCTGTTTAAAGGAGACACGACTGCGGTAGAGGCTGCTGTGATAGCCGCAACGGCCATTGGCAGGGAAAATGTCGTGGACAGCACTGTGATAGCTAACGTTCATGAAGACGTTATCAAAGCAATGGCAATGGCGACCAGTGTGACTCTGGGCGGCGCCCTGGGCGTCATGGAATTCTTCAGTGTTACAGCCGCAATTTATGCTGCCGACGCTGCGGTCAAAACGGCAGATGTCAACCTGATTGAGCTTCGAACAGGTATCGGTATCGGCGGAAAATCTTATGTAACTCTGACAGGGACAGTTTCGGCTGTGGAAGCTGCCGTCAAAGCGGGGATTGCTGAGAAGAATGTAGAAGGCATGCTGGTTCACAGTGCTGTCATTTCGGGACCTGACAACGCGCTGCTGGAGTCCCTTTACTGACAGAAGGAGTTAGAGAAAATGGATTTTCAAGAAAAGCAGAGGATCATACAAGAGTTTGTGCCTGGGAAACAAGTAACACTGGCCCATTTGATTGCAAATCCAGAACCGCTGCTCTATAAAAAAATCGGCGTTGTTCTGGAGGACGGCGCCCTGGGCGTGCTAACCATCACACCCAGTGAAGGCGCCATTATTGCGGCGGATATTGCCACCAAGGCTGGAAATGTAGAACTGGTTTTTGTTGACAGGTTTTCGGGCTCTCTGGTAGTGTGCGGTGATATAACCAGTGTGGAAGCAGCGCTGCAGGGGGTTCTTGACGTTTTATGCCAGCAGATGGGATTTGCACAGACAAGAATTACGAGGACTTAAAGCGATGAAACGAATGATGATAATCGGTCCTGTGGCTGCGGGCAAAACCTCTTTGATACAAAGTCTCAAGGGAGAAAAACTGCACTATAGAAAGACACAAGCCATTGAGTTTGACGACAGAGTCATAGATACTCCCGGAGAATATATGGAAAATCGAGATTATTTATGCGCATTGACAGTGACAGCGTGTGACGCAGACGTGGTCATCTTTGTACAAGATGCATCTAGCGATGCATTGTGGTATTCTCCAGGTCAGGCATCTATGTTCAGCGCCAAAGTCATTGGCGTGGTTACGAAGATTGATGCGGCATCCAAAGCGCAGATCGGCCTTGCAAAAGAAGCATTGAAGATCGCCGGAGCAGAAAGCGTCATTGCAGTATCCAACGTGGATAGAAGGGGCATAGAAGAATTGCTTACTTGCTTAGGAAAAGAGGAAACGTATGAAATGTGCTGTGATACATAGACCGTCAGAGGCTGCATTATCTCTGATAGCGAGAAAGGTTCGTGACAAAGCCCTGCGAGATATAATTGAAAATGGACATGTAGAATCCATAGGGATCTGTCAGGGGACGGTGCTTGAAATCATTGTTGCCAGTGATGTGGCAGAAAAAACTGCTGACGTTTTCGCCGGCGAAATCGATGGCAGCTGTCCGCAGCATATGACTTGCCTTGCAGTAATCGGCAAAACCTCTGCTGTAGCGGCGGCGATGGACGCAATCAAAGCCATACAATTTTAGTTTGGAGAGGAGACGGATGAGTTATACGATAGGGCAATTAATAATCGGACAAAAGGCGGAATTTTCAAAGACAATCAGTGAATCAGACGTTTATCTGTTCGCCGGAGTGACGGGGGATACCAACCCAGCCCATCTGAATACGGAATATGCAAAAGCTACGGCATTTAAAGAACGAATCGCACACGGTATGCTTTCGGCCAGTCTGATTTCTACAGTGCTTGGAACGCAGCTTCCAGGCAGGGGAACCGTGTACCTGAGACAGGAACTGGCGTTTGTCAGCCCTGTTCATTTTGGAGATACAATTACGGCAATTGTAGAAGTGATAGAAAAAGATGAGAGGAGAAACAGGGTCACCTTAAGGACAACTTGCCTGAATCAAGATAGAACTGTGGTCGTAGACGGTAAGGCAATTGTGATTCCTCCTGAAATGAAAGAATAAATCTTCCTGAACTGATGGAATTTAGTGCGTTTCTGTGTTATTATAGTAAATAACTAAAGATTCCGATCTTTTCACAGAGGAGGAAGTGTGCAATATGTATTCCCGCAGTTTACACATCAAGATTTTCAGCCCAGATCTTCAATTAGAAACGCTGTTAAAAAGCGTTGACCTACCAACTGAATTTTGCTTTCAAATTGAGACTTGCACTGATTTTACAGAAGGAGAACCCTGCTGCGAAGATATCGTTTTTGTGGATGTCCCCTGTAAACCTCCACTCTCGGATTTTAGGACTGTAGGCGGCATATTGGTTGCTTGTGTTGATTCTGACCAGGTAGAGGCAGTGGGGGACGATTTGATGTTTGCGGACGAGGTATGGGAGAAACCCTATCGAAGCCGATTGTTTTCGCTGCGATTCCGCAAACTTTTAGAGATGGCACAATCTCGCTGGCGCAGCAGAGTCAATGAGATCTGCTTGGATACGCTCATTGAATGTATGCCGGATATGGTCTGGTTTAAAGATATAGCGGGCAGCCACGTAAAGGTAAACGACGTTTTTTGCCAGACTGTGGGAAAACCGAAAGAAGTCGTCACGGGCAGAGACCACTGTTTTATCTGGGATATATCAAAAGAAGAATTCGAAAAGGGCGAATTTGTCTGCAAAGAAACAGACGAATTTGTCATGCGTAAACGGCAAAAATGTTCTTCCACTGAAAAAGTGAGCAGCCAACACGGCATGCGCCAGTTCAATACCTACAAAGCGCCTGTCATTGATGACCGGGGTAACTTGCTTGGAACTGTGGGAATCGGACATGATATTACCGCGCTGGAGAATATCAGCAACGAATTGGAGCTGATTCTGCGGAGCATGCCTTTTGCTATTTTGGTGTGGAATGAAGACGGAACCATCATCAACAGTAATGAAAAATTTGAGGAGTATTTTGGCATCAAGAAGAACGAAATCATCGGACAAAAATCCACTGTTTGGAGTAAGAACATCCTGAAGGATATCAAGGTGATGAATGATGCCGGTTATATGGAAGCAAAAGTATATTACGATGAATCAAAGGACAGTCTGCGCATCCTGGAAATCAAAGAGGTGCCGATCCACGACGTCTTTTACAATGAGGCTGGCTGGCTGTGTATCTACCGTGACATCACAAAGGAAAGAGAACTGGAAGAGAAGATTATCAGAAGTTCTAACTCCGATTTTCTCACAGGCCTCAATAATCGACGGAGTTTTTATCAGTATATAAGGGAACGTAAGAATAATCGAAATTTGAGCTTGCTATACGCAGATTTGGATCAGTTTAAATATATAAACGATACATATGGCCATAAAGCTGGAGATGAAGCGCTGGTGATAACCTCTAATCTGCTGAAACAATGTTTCCCAGAGGACTTTATTGCCCGCATTGGCGGCGATGAGTTTTTGATAACAAAGCTGGGCGATTTTACGGAAACAGAGCTGGCAGAGCAAGCTGCACATTTCCTCGAAAGAATGAGGCAGACCTTCTCTGGTTCAAAATGTTTTCAGACGCTGTCGGCCAGTATCGGGATTTCCAGTGCAGTCGGCTCGATTATAGATATTGATGAGTTGATTAGACAGAGCGACGCAGCCCTTTATGAAGCGAAGATCAGAGGACGTGCGCAATACTATTTTTACTCGGGGATGGCAGGTGAAGAAAACAGAAATGATAATGACTTAGGAAATTGACTTTTGTGTTATTGTCTGCAATGATGAACTGCACAGTCCAAGGGCAGTTTGCTGATAAACAATTAGCTGGATAAGGTACAGAGCGAAAGGTTCGTACTTTATCCAGTTTTTTATATCATAGGAAAAATCATTTTTTAATTATAAAGACGGAAAGAGTCATACAATATATGCGGAATCAAAGTTGCATTTTTGTGTAAAATACTAGATATTGAACTTGCATTTTCGTGATAGGAATGATAATCTTGATGTGATTGAAAAGGAGACAATATGAAACATATAGAAGAAATGCTCGATTTTTTATACAAAAGTCCATCCTGCTTTCACGCGGTGGACGAAATAAAAAACCATCTAAATAAAGCAGGGTATGAACAGCTTGACGAAAGTCAAAAGTGGAAGATTCATGCCGGCGGTAAATATTTTGTCATGAGAAATCACTCATCTATCATCGCCCTGGATTTGCCGGAAAATCCAGTAAGAGGCTATCGCATTATGGCAAGTCACAGTGACTCGCCTTGTTTCAAAATTAAAGAAAATCCTGAGATTGTAGTGGAAGATAAGTATGTGAAATTGAACGTAGAGAATTATGGAGGCATGATTTACAGCTCGTGGTATGACAGACCCCTTTCTGTTGCGGGGCGGATCATCTGTGATGATGGCAGCGGCGGACTTACGGAGCGGTTGGTCAACATTGACAGAGACCTTCTGATTATACCGAACCTGGCCATCCACATGGACCGGGAAGTCAACACAGGATATAAGTATAATCCGCAAAAAGACCTGCAGCCCATCTATGGAACTATTGCCTCGAAAGGAAGGTTCATGGAAGAAGTGGCGGAGGCGGCAGAAACAAAAGCAGATGCTATTCTAGGCCACGATTTATTCCTCTACCAAAGGGGGCGGGGAAGCGTACTGGGAGGCAGCAATGAGTTTTTGGCAGCTCCTAAGCTTGACGACTTGCAATGCGCCTTTTCCTCATTAAAAGGATTTACGGCAGCAAAGGAAAAAAAGCATATCTCCATCCTCTGTGTATTTGATAATGAAGAAACGGGAAGTGGAACCAAGCAAGGAGCTGCCTCCAGTTTCCTCTATGATACGCTGCAGCGAATCAATGAAGCGATGGGCAGATCTTACGAGGATTATCTCATCGACTTATCAGAAGGATTCATGGTCTCGGCAGACAATGCCCATGGACTGCATCCTAACCATCAGGAGAAAGCGGACCCGGTCAACAGGCCGGTCGTGGGCGGCGGTATCGTCATCAAGTTTAATGCCGCGCAGAAATACTGCACGGACGGCGCTTCTGCTGCATTCTTTCGACAGATTTGTAAAAAAGCGGGACTTAAAACACAGAACTTTACCAACCGATCTGATATTGCTGGCGGCTCTACTTTGGGAAACCTTTCGAACTTGATGGTTCCTATGAAAAGTGTAGACATCGGTTTGCCGCAGCTTGCCATGCATTCGGCCTGGGAAACGGCAGGTGTCAAGGATACAGAGGACATGATTGTTATGGCAGAACAATTTTTTAGGGAATAGGATATGATGAAATACGCACGAGACTTGCAGTAAAAGCATATACTGTTATTGCTTTTAAAGCAAACAGGAGGTTTTGCCATGGACCCTATTTCTCCATGTGTTTGTAGTACCAATTCTGGTATTATGGGGGTTTTCAGCGGTATGCACACGATTACTGGCTATCCAGTTGTCACAACTGAAATTGGTCAGATCGTGCCGGTTCTATTCGATCAGCAATCGCCGACACAAGGGAATTTTTCTTTTGAGCCAGGAAGTATTGAACTCGATCCCTATAGGATTACACCAGGAACATTGACAGTGTATGAAGCGGGCTACTACGAAGTCTATTATGATTTCAGTGGTGCGTCTGCTTCAGTTGCAGGCCAGTACGACACGGCTGTAACAGTCAATGGAACGCCGATTTTGAATTCCATCGCCCATATTACCATGGCGCCTGATAATTTATACGAGATATCCCGCAGAGCAGTGGTGCTGCTGAATGTTGGCGATAATTTACAGGTGACAGTGCAGGCGTTTACGCCAGGTCAGTTTATCATTGGCGGTAATACGTCCCAGCTGATCGTGCACAGGATTGGCACAGCAAGCACAGTAAAACTAATTTAAGTCTAAGATTAGAATTGCCGGTACTGAATACAGTGCCGGCATTTTTGACATCTTGTCTTCGTATTTAGCTGCTTTTATTTTAGAAATTTATTAAAAAAATTAAGAAAGGACTTGCATTATAAAAACGAATATCATATAATCAACTTTGTAAGTGTAAAAAATACTTGATCTGGGGCATTAGCGCAGCTGGGAGCGCACCACACTGGCAGTGTGGGGGTCAGGGGTTCGAGCCCCCTATGCTCCATTAAACAAAATCGACAGACCGATAGGGTCTGTCGATTTTGTTTGTGTAAATAAGAGAGGGGACTCGAACCCGAAAGGGCGCGAGAGTAAGCGAATGCTTCCAGTGGAAGGATTCGCAGCGAGCGGTGCGAACCGACTGATTATTTATAAACAAATCTAATTTTATGGATACTCCATCACCAGTTTTTGTCCTACAATTGTCCTGATGCGCTTTCAGTGCCTTTTGTATATCCGTAACAGAACCAGGAACTTCCTAATTGCAAGCCTGCAACTATCATGGTAATATGTAGAGAACAGAACGATTACCTAAGACTTTTTGAATAAGTATTACGCATCAAAGGAGGAAAGCAGATGGCATATTTTGCAGTCATTGACACAGAAACTAACTGGCATGATGAAGTAATGTCAATAGGAGTGGTTATTGCAGATTCCAATTCATTTGAACCTGTTTCTTCAAGGTACTACATCATAACACCTGAGTATAAGGCTGGAGGTATGTTCTCACACACCTTGTTTTTTAAAAATGAGAAAATGAACTTTGAATGTTCACGGAAAAATGCTATATACCATTTGAAAGGCTGCTTTGAAGAATATGGAGTTACTGACATTTTCGCCTACAATGCTACCTTTGACTATCGGCATCTGCCAGAGCTGTCATCTTTTGCTTGGTATGATATCATGAAGTTAGCTGCGTACAGGCAGCATAATCCGAAAATTTCAAAAGACTTTGATTGCTATGGTACAGGCCGACTAAAGCGGGGCTATGGGGTTGAAGCCATTTTGAGGTTACTTAGCGATGATATGACATACTGCGAGCAGCATAATGCGCTCACTGACGCATTGGATGAATTGAAAATAATGATGTTACTGCAACACAAACTCAATAAGTATGTGCAAATTTGACGGACAAGCCGTCATTCATATACTCTGCAAAACAGTAGGGCACAGCAAAATCCCCGCCACTTGGACGGGGATTTTGCCTGCGATATTTAGTATTTAATTAAGAAAGAACGTTCAAAAGTTAGTGCGTAACCTATCTCCTTTTGACAATATCAGTATAACGCCGCAGTGTGATGATTTTACGAAGAAGTTTGGGCGCTTCGGTGTAGATTAAGCGAATGCATATTTCTTATTAGGAGTACTATATTGGATATCGCAATTGCTACTATGTAGCCATATATATTAAGGGATGGAATACCCGTAAAAATAATGAGACAGATCAAAAGCAGCAGCTGCTGGAACAAAGAATTGCGGAAGGACTGTGCTTCTTGACCGATACTGATCATAAGACTTGTGGTCGTGCCGGTGACGTACAGCAGAGGGGCACAGAGGCCAGCCAGCCTGATCATCCAAGTCAAGTCATTTCTCTTATAGAAAAACATACCCATCTCATCAGCTAAAAACCAGAAAATGATTCCTGTGAGCATTCCGATAGCAAGAGCCGTCAACAGCGCTCTGTGAATCAATCTGTTTCCATGATAAGATTTTCCCGTAGCCATCATGGTAGATATCTTCGGCACGACGATGGAACAAGTGGAGGCTACTAAAATCATCGGATAGTTCATCAAAGGAAAAACCATGCCTTTGTACTTGCCCATCAGAGTCAAAGCTTCAGCGGCAGTGTAGCCGATGGAGCAAAGCCTCGATTTTACGATAACGGAGGAAAAAGCGTTGACGAATTCCATCAGGCACTGTGTCAGGCAAATTGGGGTGGCGCCTTTGATCAAAGGTTTTAATGTGCTGCCGACTAATTCAAATTTCATCTTTAGTGGGGGAACTTTCGGTTTTGTTTTCTTATAGTAAATCATCAGGAACAATACGCTCTGCATTTCGCCGATGGCGTAGCAGAGATAAATCAGCGTAACAGGAGGAAAAGACGTTTTGTTGAGACAGAATTTGATCAGGCAGTACAGAATGGGAAACCTGAGGATCTTTTCGCTGATATTGATGGCTGAGGGAACTTTGATCTTGGCTAGACCGAGAAAATGTCCTTTGACGATATTAGATATGGACATGAGAATCATCAGCGGACAAGTTGCCAGGATTGTATAGGTCAGTGAAGAATCTCCCAGAAACCAGGTCGCAATGGGTTTTGCCGTCAGAAAAACGACGCCCACCAGGAACAGGGACCACAAAAAACTGAATGCCGTGGAGATTTTGATGCTGACATCCATCTCTGCATAGTTTCGGAAATGCTGGTGTTTCGCCGATATTTTTGATATGGTGACCACCAACCCTTCGGTCATGAAGGAGAGGAACAGACAGTTGATCGGTGAGACCAGACTGAGCAGTCCCAAACCTTCTGCACCGAAAATTCGAGACAGATACATATTAAATATGAACTCGATCAGGCCGATGATCAAATTAGATACCGCCAGAACGATGATATTTTGCTTTACTTTTCCTAAGAACATATAAACACCATGCTTTTTCAATATGTTAATATGTATTAGGAAAGAGCTTGGTCTATTCTCTAATCTTCAAATTATTTGTCAGAGAAGAGTGGGGTGGAGAGATAGCGGTCCCCGCTGTCAGGCAGCAGGACCACGATATTCTTCCCTTCGTTTTCCGCCCGCTGGGCCAGCTGTAATGCCGCAAAGAGGGCTGCGCCAGAAGATATCCCAGCCAACAGACCTTCTGTCTGGCCTAGCAGTCTGCCGGTTGCAAAGGCGTCTTCGTTCTCGACTACAAAAATTTCATCGTAGATATCTGTATTGAGAACAGATGGGACAAAACCTGCGCCGATGCCCTGGATCTTGTGGGGACCGGCTGTGCCCTTTGAGAGCAGGGGAGAAGCTGCCGGCTCAACGGCGACGATTTTGATCTGTGGGTTCTTGGCTTTGAGGTATTCACCGACACCCGTAATGGTGCCGCCGGTTCCGATTCCAGCGACAAAGATATCGACTTCTCCATCGGTATCCTGCCAGATTTCAGGTCCGGTCGTCTCTCTGTGCACCTTTGGATTTGCAGCGTTGTCGAACTGGCCGGGGATGAAGGCTCCAGGGATTTCTGCAGCTAACTTCTCTGCCTTGGCGATGGCGCCTTTCATTCCCTCAGCGCCGTCAGTAAGAACCAGTTCTGCGCCATAGGCTTTCATCAAAGCCCGCCTCTCGGCAGACATGGTTTCGGGCATGACGATGACTGCCTTGTAGCCCTTGGCTGCGGCCATGGCAGAAAGGCCGATTCCAGTGTTGCCGCTGGTCGGCTCTATAATCGTAGCGCCGGGTTTCAGGAAGCCTTTGCTCTCAGCATCCTCAATCATGGCTTTGGCAATCCTGTCTTTGACGGAGCCGGCTGGATTGAGCATTTCAAGCTTTGCTATGACGGAGGCTTTTAGATGAAGCTCCTTTTCTATATTGGACAGCTGCAGCAGCGGTGTACCGCCTGCCAGCTGATCTGCTGATTGATAAATTCTTTTCATGATTATAATCTCCTTTTATAACATCGGAAATATCGTCTGCAAGACATATTCCTGTATATTTCAATAGATATATCTTATAAAGCACCGCCCATCTCCAGCGATTAGCGATATTCGGTTCCGCGATGCATTCACTTTACCGCATCAAAGCCTTGTGTTAGGTCGCAGATAATATCGTCGATGTGTTCCGTACCGACAGAGAGCCGGATCGTGGTCGGCTTGATGCCTGCTGCCAGCAGTTCTTCGCGGGAAAGCTGGGAATGGGTGGTGGACGCAGGATGAATGACCAGGGACTTCATGTCTGCTACGTTGGCGAGAAGAGAAAATAGCTTCAGGGATTCTGTAAACTTTTTCGCCTTCTCTTCGTCTCCCTTTAATTCAAAGGTAAAGATAGAGCCGCCGCCATTTGGGTAGTAGGCGTCATACAACTGTTTTTCCCTGCCTGCAGCCAGGGAAGGGTGGTGCACCTTTTCTACCAGCGGGTGTTTTGACAGAAAATCCACCACCTGCAGGGCATTGCTGACGTGACGTTCCACGCGGAGGGACAACGTCTCCAGTCCCTGCAGCAGCAGGAAAGAATTGAACGGCGACAAACAAGCGCCCGTATCTCTGAGCAAAGTAGTGCGGATTTTCATGACATAGGCCAGACTGCCGCAAGCATCGGTAAATTTGATGCCGTGGTAAGACGGGTTTGCCTGACTGAGTCCGGGAAACTTATCATTTGCGGACCAGTCAAAAGTTCCGCCGTCTACGATGACACCGCCCATAACCGTACCATGACCGCCGATAAATTTGGTCGCTGAGTGGACGACGATATCAGCTCCGTGCTCTAATGGACGAAATAAATACGGCGTAGCAAAGGTATTATCTACGATGACCGGAATTCCGTTTTGATGAGCGATTCTCGACACTGCTTCCAAATCTATAATATCGGAGTTGGGATTGCCCAGTGATTCCAGATAAATGGCTTTGCTGTTTTCCCTGATGGCACGGGCAAAGTTATCGGGGTCGCTGCCATCTACGAAGGTAGTTGTGAGACCGCAGTCGGCCAGAGTGTTGGCGAAGAGATTGTAAGTCCCTCCGTACAGGCTGCCGGAGGATACGATGTGGTCGCCGGTTCTGGTAATGTTTTGTATTGCGTAGGTGATAGCTGCGGCGCCTGAGCTGACGGCCAAAGCTGCGCTGCCGCCTTCCAGGGCTGCAATTCTTTGCTCAAATACATCAGACGTCGGGTTCATGAGCCTGGAATAGATGTTGCCGCTTTCTGTCAAGTTGAATCTGCCAGCCGCCTGGGCGGAATCCTTAAATACATAAGAAGTCGTCGCATAGATTGGAACCGCCCTTGCATCAGTAGCTGGATCAGGATTCTCCTGCCCTGCGTGAAGTTGTAATGTTTCAAATTGATATGTGTTCTTTGTCATGTTCGTCATCCTTTCCTATATTCCTACTAGATTAATAGGAATTATACTTCTAAAAACCTATCATGTCAATAGGAAAATAGAATTTGATAAAACTGTTTGTGAAAAGAGCAGAAGACAGACCGATAATGACCACGCTTATGAAGGACGCAAGGGGTATCATATGACATAATCATTGCCAGGGGTCTGTGAATGAAGCAAATCCTCCAATGTAATCCCTTCAAAGTAATCTTCTATCATTTTGTAGAAGTTTTCCCACATGGAAAGAGTTTTGCAAGAGGATATGCGGGGGCACTTGTTGGGATTGTCGTCAAGACAGGCGACTGGCGCCAGACTGCCTTCTGTCAATTTAAGGATGCTGCCCACAGTGTATTGAGCAGGCTCCCGTGTCAGCTTGTAGCCGCCGCCTTTGCCGCGGAGGCCTTCTAAAAAGTGCGCCTTTGTCAATGCGGAGATAATACTCTCCAAATACTTCTCTGAGATATCCTGCCGTGCGGCAATGTCCTTCAAGGGGATATAATTTCCCGTATTATTTTCAGCAAGGTCAATCATAACTCGAAGAGCATATCGGCCTTTTGTTGATATTTTCATCATATTTATCACCTCTCGTGATTCAATGGTTCTTTCCATGCGGCAACGCCGTTAGAACGCCATTAGATGGTAGAACCATTATACCATGTGCATTCCTTTGAAAATACAATCGTGGCACATGATTCAATGGTTCTTTCCATGCGGCAACGCCGTTAGAACGCCGTTAGATGGTAGAACCATTATACTACTAGTTTAGTAGGAAAACAATGGGGGCTAGGGAACTGATTACATACAGGCGTCGACAGCTTTCTTGTAAAGTTGCAACCCGACAGCCCGCAGTTCACTTGTCTCTCGAAAGATGTTCTGCATATATTATGTGCGAAAGCTAGCTGCGGACGGTTAGAGACGAATCGTGAATAGGCTGTATCAGCAATAAAAATTTGCCCATAGAATTTTCTTGTGTTATAATAATTCCGCAATTAATGAAAGTAGTGAGATGGCAGGAACCATTAAATGGTACATATAAGAATTTCCAGATTAGGAGAGGAATTAAATGAACAACAATGTATTAGAGCAAGCAAGGAAAACATACCAGTTTCTTTCAGGTGATGAGGCCTGCAGCGGACAGGCACAGCACGTGAAAATGCTGATTGATAAATTAGAAAATCAGGATGTTACCGTGTCGATGATAGGACAGTTTAAGCGGGGAAAAAGCACTCTGGCTAATGCGATTTTGGAAGATGATGTTTTGCCAGTGGGAATTGTGCCTGTTACTTCGGCGGTAACAAAAGTTGTCTATGGCAAACGGGCGGCAGAGGTCCATTACCAAAATGGAGTAGTGGAGCCTGTGGAATTTTCGCGCCTGTCAGAGTTCATCAGTGAGCAGGAGAATAGCAACAACAAGCTAGGCGTGGAGTCCGTTATTTTACATACTCCATCAAAGTTTCTAAAGAACGGGTTAACTTTTGTGGACACACCAGGAGTCGGCTCTTTTCATAAAAATAATACTGAGACGGCCTATCACTACATGAAAGAAAGTGATGCCGTAATTTTTCTTTTATCCGTAGACAGCCCAATTAATCAGATTGAAATCGACTTTTTACATAACACCAAAGAATTTGCCGGAAAATTTTATTTCGCTATTAACAAGACCGATATTGTGGACGACAACGACTTGACTGCATACGTGGACTACTGCAAAAAGTTGTTGTGCGAGATGATGGAAGTAGAAGAAATTACTATGTTTCCAGTCAGCGCAAAGAGCGGCAGAGGTGTAGAGGAATTGAAGAAATTCATTATCAAAGACTGCAAGAAATCTGCCAGAGAGATTTTGGAGGAATCCACAGAGAAAAAATTGAAAGACGCAATCACCAGCGCTTTGACACAGTTAGATTTTTACTGGAAAGCTATGAATATGGAGTATAAGGAACTGGATCAGCGTTTTGAAACCATATCAAAGACCGTCGACTCAATCAAAGAGAAGGCCGCTGGCTATGAGGCGGGTTTTGAAATTCACTTGAACGAGATGAAGCTACAACTGTCGGAAAAAGTGCTGACCTTATTTGGCATGGAATACCATTATGATATAACCCAGTTGCCAGCGGGATTGGTTACCATGGATAAAGGCGAGTTTTTAAGACAAGTGGAGATGCTTTGCGAGGATTTGATTGGTACCCTAAACCGGATTCTTCTTTATAGAGAAGAGAACGCTTATACCGTGGTTAGAAGAATCAATAATATCAATAAGCTGACTAGGCAGTTGAGAAAAATAAGAAGCGAATTATAAGAGAATACAAAGTGTCAACCAGCAGAACGTTAAATGCAGGACGTTTGCTGGCGGGCACTTTTTGCTTGCATCAATTCTTAAGAATTCTTAAATTTAGAGCATTCGTTGACGAGGGACTGTGGGAAAAGTATACTGAAAATATAGAGAACTGATATAATGGTTATATTGTTACTCGCTGACTTTAATACGGATTAAAACGATGGACAGAGAATGGCGAAAAAATTCGAGAAATTTTGAAAGGATGTCACAAAACACTTTTCAGGTTTGTTCTATATAGTGAGAGGCCTGCCAGCTAAGGCGGGACATAGAGGTGGTAACTGCGATGAGTAAAAAAAACAAAAAAATATTAATTATGCTTTCGGTAGTGATAATGGTAATCGCTGTGCTATTGATTATTTATCATGTGTCTCAAAAAGAAACGTATTTGTCAGATGACCCGCTATATGGATCTTTCACGATAGAAAATAAGCAGCCAGCGGATCCGATTTATCCAACGGATTTTTTGCTCTCTATTGATGTTGATACCAAACATGAGTCGCTGGTGAAATGCGCAAAGGAAAGCAATGTTGATATTTCAAAGGGATGTTGGGTTTACAGCTTTGATGAAAACAAGATATTCAGGGCAGAAAAAGAGGGAAACAAGCTGCATGCTTATGAGGATGGCAAAGTGATCGGCACTTTTAAGTATTCTTTCAACAAAATTCTGTGGATTCACTATGATGAGAAATACACAGCGAATTGGAGAGGAACGGAATTGGATTTGACGAGGGCTGTGCAGGGGTTTGTCTTTCCTTAGCTAGGCTGGAGTTTGGCTTAGAGGTAGTAAGATATGACGGATAAAAAAGAAAAACAACAGGCGTAATAATTTTTATTCTTGTCTTAGCGATGTGCGTGACTGGAAGGATGAAGGGAAGACGTGGTACTTATGCAAATAAGACGGCGCGGGCACGGCCTATCTGAAAAGCAAGTACTACACAGGGGTGTATCCTTCTGATACAGTTGATCCTGATTTTGACGGTTTTGTTGAGAGGAAATCAGAATGAGAAAGATTTTTTGGTATATTGTCAATTAAATAATCGCTGTTACTCTGCTATTTTTTATTTTTGTTCATAAAAGTGATCTTGGAATTTTCATTTCATTAGGTGCTTTTTTGGCAATTACCCCTTTCCAGTTGAGAGCCTATAAGGATGGGAGAAAGGGCTAAGAACCCTTTTACTTTAAGCGTAGCACTATTTATAAGCACGGAAATTCTTATAAGAAGAATACGTGTATGGCGGGGAAGCTTTGATGGCTAAAGACGGCTGATTGAATCGATATGTTCCGCAGAAAGGGGGCTATAAATTGCAGTTGTCAACAATCACGCTTATTATCTGCGTACTCACTGATTTGATGTGGATTTCTTCAGCCCTTGGCAGATATAAGAAGAAAAATTGGGATACTGGTTTGGACAAATTCGTGGACTATTTTATCATTTTTGTTGGAATTCCATTTATTATTTTTGTAATTGTTAAATTTATGATGTCCTTGAATATAAGTGCATTTTTGGCGGGCATTTGCAGGGGAGAAGTTAGAATAGGTGAAACGAGTATTACATATCTCCTTTGTTTTGCAGGGGAAATCATGCTTTTCTGCAGCGCAAAGATAGAATATCGAAGAAACAATCGGAACAGTGGCTTCTTCAAATTTTATTATTACTTTTCGGTTTATTTTGGGATACCGCTTATTGTACTGACTGCTTATTTATTTTTAAAAACGTTATAATTTATTCTTTATGTCACAAATGAGATATCAGAACTGTTCTATATATAGAAGTGCTGATATCTCATTTTGATTATTCCAACTGAATTGTATCTGTGATATAATCGGATTACTAACTTATAATAAAATTTGAGGTATGAAATCTGATGAGTGATGATGTAAGAGATGCAATTATTGAGCAGATAGAACGCCAATATGGGAGATTGATGCGAAAATTGGCTTATGAGATTTTGCATGATGAATACGAGGTGGAGGATGTGATTCAGACAGCCTTATGGGAAATTATCTATAAGCATATAGACAAGCTGAATCTACCAAAAGGAGAATTTCGAAATTATCTTTGCACTGCCGTGAAGAATACGGCGATAAACCTGTATAACCAAAAGAAGAAAGCGGATGTGCAGGACCCTTTTGCCATCAATGAACTGACGATGGACCAGATTGATACAGGCTCTTTTCATGACGAATATGGATTTGGCCCGGAGCTGCAGGAACTGCTTGGTGAACTGAACAACGTTGACAAGGATATCATCCTTCTGCGGTTCGGCTGCGGATACAGCCATGCCGAGATTGCCAGGGCAGTGGGCAAAAGCGAAGTAGCCGTCAGGAAGAGGCTTGAGCGGGCGACGCTTAAACTACGAGCAATACTGATTGACAGGGAGGTGGAATAAGATGATTGATAAGAATCAGGATATCGATAAGCTGGCTGAGGACATCCTTTCTGCATATGGAAAAGAACTGTGCAAGAGCCGAAAAGCATATTTTGACGCTCTGGAAGATGACTCCGTGCCGGACCCACCGTTCTTTGCAGAACCAGTGAGAAAGAAGATTAGGACTAGAAGAACCTTCCGCCGAGCATTGATTCTCGTCGCCGTACTCGTGCTGATCATGGGACTGGTGGTCATATCCTCTGAAGGCGTGAAGGAGAAGATGTTTAACTACTTCACTGACGAGAAAGAAGGGTATACGGATTTGTCCTACCTTGATGGTGAGGATGGCGAGAGCAAAATCCCTGAGTTCGAACTGGGATATGTGCCAGAAGGGTATGAACTCCTGGAGCACAGTTCTGATATTTTCGGCTGGAAGACTGTCTATGGCAATGATAAGGAGCAGTATATTCATTTTACTGTGAACAGGAGCGAAGACTACAATATGTCAGTGGACAACGACACCTTTAAGCAAAGAGAAATCATGGTCAACAGTTACCAGGCGTTGCTGTTTTATGATGATATGAATAGTGCAATTATCTGGCAGGTGGGGGATTATACCCTGGATTTGCTTACAGGGTTAAGAACAAAAGAAACGATAGAAATTGCAAGAAATATTAAACTGAAGGATTAATTAAAAAATTTAGAAAAATTTAAAAGATGATGTCACAAAAACCCTTTTTGATTTGTTGTATATAGTGAAAGAACAAATGAGAAAGGGATTTTTTATATGAGAAAAACTACTATCGTTATCACTATAGTCTTATGTCTGATCTTTTCGGCAATGCCGGTTTGGGCAGATACTGTTGAGAGTGTACGACCAGAGCAGGACGCCCAGTTGCCGTATGCTTATGCAAATTGGTTAACTTTGAATTTCACCATTAATGGAGGAAATACTTCCTGTAGTGCTGAAATGCCCATCAAAGCTGGACAGAGTATTGATTATGCGCAAGTCAATGCATATATCAAGAAGAGTTCAGGAGCCATTGTGAAAACCTTTAGTAAAAAGGTAAAACCAATGTACGGAAAGGTGAATTGGCAGGATACGCACAAGCTGACTAGCAGAGGCACATACTACCTGCACGTTGTGGTGAAATGTTACAAGTCAGGAAAGGTGGTGGAAACGATTACGAAGGATTCGACAATGAAACCGTACTAGATTTTGATGAGCAGTAGAGAAATAATCATGTCAGAGGATATAAATCTACAAGTGATGATATGAAAGCTTGGAAAATAGCATCTACTGCAATCAAATGATAGGGCGACATATTAGTTATTTTAATAGAATTACATCTGAGGAGAAAAATGATGAAAAGAAAATTGATGACTATTGCATTATCCATTACAATGCTCGCTTCAAGTGCAAGTTTGACATTTGCAACTACGAGTATAAATGGACAACAGACAAAACAAGCTCAGGTTCAAAAGGAAGCTTCTATTGTAGAAGATATAGTTGGAACAAATGATGTTGTAAAAAACATAGACAAAACGAAGAGTGAATATGTTGCTGAAGTCGATGGGCTTGACATCTCTATCCCTAAAGCAGGTAACAATTCTATAAAAGCTGAATTGTTTACAGGGGAAATGATTTCAATGGAACTTCCGGAGCAAGTGGCAAACTCAGAGGGTGTTTTAGGAAAAAATGGCACTATTGTTTATAATGCTAAGGCCCAAAATGTAGATGTCTTAGTACAGGCAACTGAAAACGAAAAGGGAAATGGCGAAAAAGAATATGGTGTACGCACGATGATTGTTATAGACAATGCCGCTGCCGCACATGACTATGCATTCAAATTCCAGCTTTCTGATGGAAGTAGACTCGTTAGTGGGAAAGAACTTAATACCGATGAAGTTGGTGATGATGAAATTGCTGTCATAGGTGAAGATGGTTTTTTTGATGGTATTATAAAGTCACCATGGGCAAAAGATGCAACTGGAAAGTCTTTAGAAACCTATTATACTATTGACGGCGATACTTTGTGGCAACATATTGAATTTAGTGAGGACACTAAGTTTCCAGTAGTTGCTGACCCGTGGATTGGAACAAGTTCTAAAGCTGAAAATATAGGAACCCCATTTGAACAAGGATTTACAGCCTATGCCGCAGGTCAAGGCACTAAAGGATTCTATTTTGATAAGAGTGGAGGGTTCATATCCTATAGTCGTGGTTCAGGAGTCAACACTTCCGTAAGTGTTAGCTTAGGAGCGGGATATGGTACAGCTACTTTATCCGCAAGTATTGGTTTCGCAGTTCAGGGCTCAACCACAAGTGCATCCTATCCGGTTCCGAAAAAGGCCGGGTGGTACAAGCTAAAAATTACTGAGTACTATGATGTACAAAAATATAAGGTATTAAGAAAGTGGAAGGATCCAGCAACCGGGAGAGTCACTTGGAAAGAGTTCTCACGGAATGCTAAGAGACTTGGCTATGTAGGGATGGCAGGAAAGGTAGTAGCACAATAGCGGTAACTTATTTTGAGTAAAAACAATAAAAGAACGTTGTTTGTGATTCTAGGAATATTGATTGTGATAGCCGGATTAATTATCATTTATCAGGTGTCTCAAAAAAGAACCTTATTTGTCAGACAATCTGCTGTATGGATCCTTCACGATAACAGATGAAGATTCGTCAAATCGAGTTTATCCGGCCGATTTTTTGCTCTCTAGATGTTGATTCCACGCATGAGTCACTGGTGAAATGCGCAAAGGAAAGTAATGTTGATATTTCAAAAGGATGTTGGGTTTACAGCTTTGATGAAAACAAGATATTCAGGGCAGAAAAAGAGG
>ERZ791934.118-NODE-118-length-101743-cov-10.951273_pt1 | contig 101743 bp, 82 predicted proteins | sample MGYA00510125_ERZ791934 | MGnify/ENA primary metagenome ERZ791934 (study PRJEB30046, sample SAMN00993240) | human gut metagenome | study: EMG produced TPA metagenomics assembly of the A metagenome-wide association study of gut microbiota in type 2... | reverse complement strand
TAACTATAAGTCCCATTCAAGATCCTGGGTATGGAATCTTGAATTACAATTCAGGGGGATTATATGATAAAATAGGTCTTAACGAAATAAATTTTGCAAAAAATTATAGGATCTTAGAATCTGGTTATAAAGCACCAAGAAAGTTAGAGGAGAAAACAATGAAAAAACAATCTTCAGTATTATTGCTAGTGATTATGATGGTTTCATTTTCTGTTACAGGATGTAATGCAGCAGAGTCATTAGAACATGAAAGCCAAATAGAATCCATCTCTCAGATAGAAACTATGCAGGAAGATTCAAATTTCATGTCATCAGTATTTGATGATCCGGAATATTCATATACCCCTAACCATTCTTACCAATCCTATGTTCGATACTTGGATGGTACCACTTATACAGCTACGAACAGAGGCTTATTCGAGCAACGGGATGGTTCCTCAAAGTGGGTGCGGTTGGATTGGGGAAATGTTATTGGTATTGGCGATTTTCTTGACGATGATTTGTTTTATTCTGTGGGGAACGAGGTAAAAAAGCTTTCTACGGAAAATGAACAGATATCAGATGTTTATGAAGGAGAAGATATCATCCTGAAAATTACCGCTGAAAAAAGAGATACAGGCAGTCAAATATATCTCTCTTACCAAAGCGGATATGTAGAAGGGCTTGTATTGGATACGGAAGGTAATGTTAAAGAAGTACTGAGTATGGAAGAAAACTACCGATATGAATCCGAAAATAAGTTATATGAAAAAAAATTAGAGAATCCGGATAGTGATTTTGATATGAGTTTATCCAGAAGTGATATTGATCCGTGCTTATCCAGGAAAACTTATGGAAAAGAATACTATTCGTGGTGGAATTCAAATCAGTCCGGCATCAATATAAGAACTTTGGTCAGCATCGGGTTTGAAAACGGCAGGGGGATATCTTTAGAACTTACGGATTTTTTTGACTCTTGCATGGTAACACCATGGGGAATTGTGTATTATGATGCTGAGAAGCACGACGATATTTATCTTCTTTCCCATAAAGGAGAAAAAAAGAAGAAGTTATGGGGAAGTGAAAACGGCAGCTTTTCGTTTATAAATTATGATGAAGAAGATTTATATGGCATATTAGAAAAAGATGGGGAACGGTATATAAGCCGAATAGATTTTCAAAGCGGCGAATTTGAAAACATACATACGTTAAAGGATAAGGTAGATAAATTCGATGTCCTAAATGGATGGATATATTATTATAATAGCTTGGACATGATTGAAAGAAGAAAAATCAGTTCTCCAGAAGAGACTGAGGTAATCAGTGAAAATTAAGAGAAAGGAAGGCGGCCGTTACACTTGCGCCTTCCTTTTTTTGATTTTTATGGTTTCCAATGATCTTCGGAGAAAAGAACAATCAACTACGCGGAAGCTCATGAAAGGCTACTAAAAACAGAATGATGTGAAAATCAAAGACGGTACCGAAGTGAATGCAATCATGCGGGATATAATGTCGGTCATTCTGGAAGGGTTGCATTTCGATTTACAATTGAGGTTCCATTTTTTCACGAACTCACACTGTTATATCTTTTCAGTCCGGTTTTCCACAAAAATGCCGTCAGGAACCCAAATCCTGTAACTACGCCAATACCATAAACCCACATTTTCACAGAGCCTTCCCCGCTCATATACAAGGTAGGAAAGGTAGCGATAATTCCATAAGGAAGGATAAGATAAAACAAAAGCTTATAAATCCCCCGGAAAACTACGCCGGGTATTTTCATACACAAATCAATCCCCGCCTCCTCCAGACGTGTAATATTGTTGGTTGAAACGACAAAAAAGGTAAGTGATCGGATGATGACCTCCATTTCATACCACAGAATAATCATCAGAATTACCCAGGCGGCATATCCGGCGGCAAGTCCCGGCGTTACCTCAATACCGCACAGGCCGACGCCGTACCACAGAATACATATGCTCAGGAGCACCAGCGGCAGGGAACCCGGATTTACCTGTTCAAAGGACAGACGCAGAAGAGGGCTGACCGGCTTGGTCAGATATAAATCGATATCCCCGTTTCTGATTTTATCGGAAATATTATTCACCCCAAAAAAGTAAACCACCATATTTACCGCATTTACCAGGGAAAAAGTTCCGATAAAGATAACCATCTCCCCTTTTCCCCAGGGGCCAATGGTTTCCACATTGGCATAAATCGCCTGAAAAACCATCAATTCCACCAGGAACAAACTGCCGTCCACAAAAAACGGACCCCAGAAGCCCAGCCGGAACATCATCAAATGCTGGAAACGCAAGCCTATCAGCTCACAAACAAATTTCAGATTATTTTGTATTTTATCCTTCATATTCCCACTCCGTCATATCTCAGTCTGTATTTTTGATAGGTTCTACGATTTAACAGCTCCATAAAAATGCACCACAATGTTAGCACAAGAACACCCCGCAGCGCCTCATCCCTGCAGCGTCCGGTAAACAGCATGGAGGGCAGGTAGGTCACATAATAAAAGGGAAGCACACGCATCCAGGCTATCATACCCTCCGGAAGCAGCGTCAGCGGCACAATGGTTCCTGTTATCAGGGAAATCAGATTATCTTTTATCATCAGGAATGTATTTATTTCTTCAAACCGCAGAGTCAGAAGTCCCAGATAGTAATTGAGCTGTACCATAAAAACCAGGCCCAGAATTACCATAATCACCGCGCAGGCAATCGTAAAAATGTCCCTTGTAAAAGCAAATCGTATCCGGAAAATAAATATCCACACCACAGCGGCAAGAAAATCGAACAGCAGATGAAAGGCAACCACCCCCGTTTCCATAGCCAGAAAATATTTTTCTATATTCACCGGAATTACCATATATTTGGAAAATGTGCCATTCCGGATCCTGGAGCTGATCTCCCTGCTGATTCCGCCCGACATTTCTATCTGGGACAAAAAGGAACTGATAATGTAATAGGAAAGCATACTGTGAAAAGTGAAACCGGCGATCATATCCTTTCCTTCAAAAATTGCGCCCCACAAAACATAGGCAAATATAATTTTGGTGACTGTAAACAGCATATTGAATACGGTATCTGCCCGCCAGATAAGCTGGGCTTTGAAATAAATTAAGGCTGTTTCCGTGTATTTACGCATTGGAATCCCTCCTTGTTTGCGAAGCAAAATGCGATCCCCCGGATGAACAGGGGGAGTTCCCTCCTTCCCTGTAAATCCGTTCCACTACCTTTCCGATTTCTTCCTCTTCGATCGTCACATCCACCGGAGCCAGTTCCAGAAGGGTTCCCAGGCATTCTCCCGATTTTTCCTTAGGAACTTCGAACACCTTTTTATACGGGGTGTCCTCCAATACCCTCCAGCCGTTCTCTTTATGGGTAAACTGAGTAGGGTTATCGAAGCTCAGAGTAATCTTTTTATTTTTCTGATACCGGTCGAAAAGCTGTTCCGTAGAGCCATCGTAAATTTTGCTTCCATGGTTCACTACCATACAGCGGCTGCAGAGGGATTTGATATCCTCCATGTAATGGGAAGTCAGAAGGATAGTTGTCCCTCTTTCCTCATTCACCTCCTTCAGAAATTTCCTCACCTGTTTGCCGGCTACTGCATCCAGGCCTATGGTAGGCTCATCCAGGAAAAGAATTCTGGGATTGTGCAGCAAAGCCACTATCAGTTCCATTTTCATCCTTTCTCCCAGGGACAGGGTTCGTACCTGAACATCCATCAGTTCCTTGACCCCGAACAGCTCCACAAAGTACTCCTTGTTTTCCTGATACTGCCGATCCGAAAGACCATAAATCTGTTTAAACAAATGCAAAGTATCCTCTGTGGTCAGTTCAAAGAAAAGCTGGCTCTTCTGCCCCATTACTACGGCATACTGCCTTTTAAAATCATTCTCCAGCTTATTGGGATAATAGCCCATTACGCTGATTTCACCGGCGGTGGGGGCAATGATGCCCGTAAGCATTTTAACGAGAGTGGTTTTTCCTGCCCCGTTAGGACCGATCAGGCCAACAAACCCGCCCTCTTCCACGGCAAAATCCATGCCTTTTACCGCCTCTTTTTCTTCATATTCCCTGTGGAACAGGCCTTTTATACTGCCTGACAGGCCTTCCTGTTTTTTGTAGCGTTTGAATGTTTTTGTTAATTGAGTGGTTTCAATGATATTCATTGACAGCTCCTTTCCTTTTCCTGCATGTTTTCGTTGTGCAATAAAAAAAGCCCGCAAAAGTATCTGCCCCGAAACGGACATACTGCTTCTGCGAACTGTGATTACAGACAGATTCCCTAAAAGGGACGGTTAAATTCCCCGCGACAGCCACCGCACCGGCCCTTACGGACGGCGAACCTATCGTCCGCAGGGCTTTGGCGGCTGTTTATGGGAATAAAAAAAACATGACCTTATAACGTCATGCTTCCGTACCGTCTGTTTTCTGTTCAGACATATAAATGAAGTGTATGAAGTATTTGCGTAAGGCAGATATCCGGCAAAAGCCGGTCAAAGGGCATACTGATAGCCAGAAATGGCTTCAGGCCGTCCTTCTTCAACTATTCAGCTATAATCTCCTTACTGAACACACGCATGCACTTACCTCACTTTTTTAATTCTGCATATAATAAAACTGCTGTTTTGATATACAGCAGTTTTATTATATGCAGGAATCATCAGGTTGTCAACGGCAAAGTTGTCCGTGTGACGTATATAAGCATTTATCAGATCTTAGCCTTGACATCATCGTACACTTGCCAATACCCAAAAATGCAATGGTATTATCCAATACATAATTAAACTTCTTCTGTCTGTTCTCTTAAAATACTATTTACCAATTTTTCCAGTTCTTTTCTATTAGGCAGGTATAATTCATATTTAGACACAAATAAATTACTATCCATCCCATATGTGGCATATTCAACAAGTAATTCATCTTTATTTTTGCTAAGAATAATACCAATTGGGGGATTGTCATCCGCCATATTCTCCTCTATTGCAAAATATCCCATATACATATTCATTTGCCCAATATCTTCATGCTGCACAGAATTTTTCTTTAAATCAATTAATACAAAGCACTTTAATATTCTATGGTAAAATACCAAATCACAATGATACGTAATATTATTAATTGTAAATGGATATTGACGGCCAACAAAAGTAAAGCCTTTACCCAATTCCAACAAAAATTTCTGCAAATTATCAATAATACGGGTTTCCAAATCGCCTTCTGTATATTGATCCAACTCCGGTAAATTTAAGAATTCAAGTGTATACGTACTCTTTATAACATCTTCCGGTTTCTGAATTTCAATTCCCTTCTGAGCCAATGCCATTATACCTTCTTTATCCCTGCTAACCGCTAACCGCAAAAAAAGTGCCGATTCCATTTGCCGACGCAAAGTCCTAACATCCCATTTTTCCTTCACTGTTTCTTTTTCGTAGAAACTACGTTCTAATTCATCTTCAATTTTAATTAATTCACATATATGTGACCAGCTCAATTTGTCAGACACTGTCTGACAAATTGGATAACACAAATAAAATTTTCTCATATTATTTAGGTTCGGGCGACTATAACCTTTACCGAGACGTAATGTCAACTCATGTGACAACATAGTTAACATCTTACTTCCATACGCCGCCCTGATATTACCATCCTGTTCCGACTCTACAATATATTTTCCAATTGTCCAATAAGTTTCTGTAATTGTATGGTTGACAGAATAAGACAGATTTTCTTTTGCATTTAATACCGTTTTTTCAATATCTAAAATAAGTTTTTCCAACATCGAGTTTTTAGTAATATTTGTATCATCCATAAACTTCCCTCCGATTTATACTCTGCTAACTCCATCCAAAATACATTTTCTGTATTCTGCAATAATTTTATAAAAGATTTAATAAGAATACATACATTCATTGTTATATCTTTTCCGTAAAAACTATATCATTCATATGACTCTCATCTTACCATTTTTAAATATTCAAGAAACCTTGTGTATAAAAGGATACTAATTTATTACTGTTTAAGTGTAACTGATTCAGCGCCAAAATACAATACAACGCAATAATTGCTCCAGCCCATTTACAGATTGCAGGATAAATGCATAAATATTTCCTTTCTTTGGGACACTATACAGCAAATACCGCAAATGGAGGAATCATATGAATAAAGAACCTGTTTTTTTAACTGACAAAAATCATACTGTAGTACTGGAAGCCCTCACCGGCGTACCGAATGCGGCCGTACCTGACAGCTGCAAGCCCTTTGAAGTCCTGACAGCCAATACATCGGAAGGTGCTGCGGAAAAACATCTGCCTGTGGTGGAAATCAACGGGAAGCATATCACGGTTAAAGTGGGAAGCATTTTCCATCCCATGACGGAAGAGCACAGCATCGGCTGGGTCTGCCTGGTGACAAAAGCCGGCTGTACCATGCGTGTCTGTCTGGATGCCTCCTGCGAACCAGTAGCGCATTTTACGCTGGAGGACGGGGATTCGGTGAAGGCCGCTTATGCTTATTGCAATCTGCATGGATTTTGGAAGACAGAGATCTGATTTATACACAGAGAAACAAACAGGAGATACCTTTATCCACATCCGCTGATAAGGGTATCTCCTGTTATTTACTGGTTGTTTATACTTATTGATTCAAAAAAGAGACTAACGTCGGCCTGGATCCGGCTGTACATAAAAGCCTAAGTTCTATTCTATATAAGGAAATAGCGCAGTGCTAATAATCCCATATCTTTAACCGTTTTGATTCAGAAAGTTTAATCCCTCTATTTTATTTGAAAGTATAATGACAGACATATTTATATTTGATAAACTAGATTCGTCCAGTTACTTATGATCTGGAGAAAAGAAGGTGAAAAATTGTTTTCATGTAGTGATAAAATAGGAATAGTCGCTTGTTCAAATGGTCTGCCGCAATCAGATAAAAATCGCGTTACAGAATTAATGAAAACATTGACGGAGTTAAAACTTGTTCCAGCATTAAGTCCATATATCTTTGAAGTGAATTCTGTGTTCAGCGGAACTGTAAGGGAACGTGCTAATGCTCTTTTAAGCTTCTATTCCGACAAAAGCATAAAAGCTATTTTTGATATTTCGGGAGGTGACATAGCAAATGAAATCCTTGATTTTCTCGATTACGATTTGATTAAAAATAATCCAAAACCATTTTGGGGATATAGTGATTTAACCACCATTTTAAATGCTATTTATAGAAAAACTGGTGTGCCATCCTACTTGTATCAAATTAAAAATTTAATTTGGGAGAATAAACGAAATCAAATTAGAGATTTTAAAAATACAGTTTTTAATAATCAAAACAGTTTATATGATATTCAATGGAAGTTTGTTCAAGGATCAGAGATGAAAGGCATCGTAATAGGAGGGAATATCCGTTGTTTTTTAAAGCTCGCCGGAACACCTTATATGCCTGATTTCAAAAATAAAATTTTGTTTTTAGAAAGTTATGGTGGTAATGCCGCCCTAATGACAACGTATCTTTGTCAGCTTAAACAGCTTGGTGCATATAAAAATATTGCAGGATTACTTTTGGGGACCTTTACAAAGATGGAAGAAATGAATGAATCTCCCGGAATAATTGATCTTGTTTCTCGTATTATTGACAATCCCAGACTGCCTATCGCCAAAACAGATGAAGTCGGTCACAATAATACCTCCAAGTGCTTGATAATTGGAAAAGAATATGCAGTAAATGATATGTAGAACACAAAATAACGGAATTAGCCATTTATGTTTAGTAACTGACAGAAGAGCAAAAGCAACGAGTGTTTTTGCTCTCCTGTATTAGGAAAGATTCCCAAAGCAGGGAGATACATTCCTTTATTATATATCATGTTCCGAAAACCGAATTAGGAAGCTAATAGTTTAGATTCTCTGATCTCCTAAAACATATCATGACTGCTCTCACCTAACCACCACAAAATAATCCCCATACCGCGTACCATCATGCCCAATCACTTTTTCCTCCGCTGCCGCAAACCCCAGCCTCTTCAGGCCCTTTATCCGCTCCGCCGCCTCCGGTACCGCCTTCGTTGCAATTTTACCACACCGAAACAGCTCAAAAGCCGGTTCCAATATCAACGATACTATTCTTACTATCTCCTCTTCCCGCTCATAGTCACTTCTGATATCCAGCCGCAGCAGACCGCAGTTCGTAAAATAATCAGCCGCATCCCTGTGAAACAACTCTATAGTCCCAATAATGCTTCCGCCCAGCTTATCCACTATAGACCATCGAACGAACCCTCTTTCTTCATAGGAAAGCCGCCACATACGGATCATTTCCTTCATACGCTCTTCCGTAGTCAGATAAAAATCCTCCCCATTACAGTTATCACTGTTGAAAAAAGGCACCGCATCCTTATCCGAATACACTTTCAGCAAATCCTGCCAGTCGCTCTCTGAAGTAAGCTTCATCAGATACTTATCATCTTCCAGCTGCGGACAGTCCGCATATACATCCATATTCCAAAATACATTTTCCCTTTTCACGCTGTTTTTATTTCCCATTTTTTTACCTCATACATTCTCACATATAATCTGGTTTTCTGTTAACAGCATCATTATAAACAGCCTACTATGACACCTATATGTCATAGTTTTCCAAAATTCCTGAAACTTTTCACCAGTTCAGGCTTATCATAATTCTTACAAGCTTTCAGCCCCATCCGCATACCACTGTTTCTGCAGCGAATACATCCTCCGGAATTCCCCATCCTTGTCCATCAGTTCCCGGAAGGTTCCCTGCTCCGCAATACGTCCCTTTTTCAGTACCACAATTCTGTCCGCAATCTTCACCGAGCCCAGCCGGTGCGTCACAATCACAGCCGTCTTTCCTCTGGATATATCCGCGAATTTCCGGAACATCATCGTTTCCTCATAAGGATCGATAGCCGAAGTCGGTTCATCCAGTATGATAAGCTCATGTTCCCTGTAGTACCCTCTGGCAATGGCAACCCTCTGCCACTGGCCGCCGGAAAGGTCCGTTCCTCCGAATTCCTTTCCCAAAAGTGTCTCATACCCATCCTTCAGTCCCCACGCATTCAGTTCTACACTGCTTTTTTCACACACCTCATCCAGCAGCGAAGCCGTGGGTTCTTTTTCACTGCGGCTTATGACAATATTATCCGTAAGAGAAAGGCTGTACTTCTGGAATTTCTGAAATACCACCGCGGTTTTCTCATAGATATTCCGTCTTTTAAGCTTTGCCAAATCCTGTCCGTCAACCTCCACACAGCCCTTATCAGGCATATATAAACCAGTGAGCAGCCTGACCAGCGTTGTTTTCCCGGAGCCGTTTTCTCCTACAACGGCAAGCGTTTCCCCTTTCTTTATTTCCAGTGAAATATCCGAAAGCGCTTCCGTCCGGGCCTCCGGGTAGGAAAAGCTCACCTTACTAAGCCTGATATTATGAAAGACAAGCTGGGCTTCCTGTGTTCCATCTTGGCTTTCCATTTCCAGAAAGTCCATGAAATTATTCACTTTTCCCATCCCCTGTGCCATATGCCCCACATGGTAGCAAATCAATTCTTCCATGAAATCATAAAGTGTACTCAAAGAGTTAAATACGGCGATAAAGGCTCCCACCGGGATTTCTCCCCTCATCACGGCCTTTACAAGCATCACCAGAATCAGAAGGTAGCTGGCCAGCGTGATCAGCTTCATTACCAGCTCGAGTCCGTTGGATTTTAAGGTCGCCTTATATTTCAGGCTCAGCAGCTCCTTCTTCGTCTGCGCGTATTTCCCGCGGAAGTAATGGAAGGCTCCCAGCATTCTGGTTTCCTTAAAATACTCTCTGCTGACCATACAGTTCTCATAATAGGTATTCTCCCGCCTGAGAGACGCCGATTCCTCCTCCAGCTTTCCGAAGGCTCTTGTCCGTACGATCTGTGTCAGTGCGGTGGGAATGAAAACCAGCACGACAGCGACGGCAAGCACCGGCTTTAAATGAAAGAGATACCATGCCATAAAAAGAAAATAAGGCAGGTAAAAGGTAAAAACCCCCTGCAAAGCGGAAACCAGTTCCACTGCATTGTTTTTTCCTTCCTCCGCTTTATTGAAGATATCCAGTTTATCGGGCTCCTCAAAATAGATCGGCTTCATCGCCGCCATCTTTTCATGGATAAAAAAGGACAGCCGGCCTTCCGCTTTTTTCTCCATCATTTCGTTGAGATAATTTCCGGCGCCGTTAAATATGTGGCAGAGCACATATGCGATTCCCAGCAGGAAAAAGGCGGCCAGCACTCTTTTTAAAGAAGCTTTTCCCGTTGCAAACTCTGTTACTCCATCAAAAAAAATCTGCTGTCCCGCAGTAACAGCTCCCCAGGAAACACCATGGAACACCGCCATAACCGTTGTCAGAAGGAATGCGCCCGGAGCCGCTTTTATGACCAGGGGCGTCAGTTTCCATAATAATTTTACAGGGCCTCTTTTTTTCTTATTCATTGATACCAGCTCCTCTGTGCTTCAAACATTTCCGCATAAATTCCCTGCTTTGCCATCAGTTCTTCATGGCTTCCGGTTTCCGCCGCATTTCCGCCGTCCAGAACGACAATGGTATCCGCCAGTCTGGCAGCCCCCAGTCTGTGGGTGATAAATATGGTGGTCACATCCCGGCTGGCTTCCCCAAAAATCCGGTACACATTGCTTTCCGATACGGGATCCAGCGCTGCGGTGGGTTCATCCATGATGCGTATGGAGGCCCGCTGATACAGCGCTCTGCCTATGGCTATTTTCTGCCATTGCCCGCCGGAAAGATCCACTCCGTTCTTTTTTATCTTCCCTAGGCAGGTATCCGTCCCATTCGGCAGTGCCTGTGCAATTTCCCCGATTTCATTAAATGAAAGAACCTGGGAAAATCTGGCTTCATCCGTTTCCGTCCTGTTCCCCAAACGTATGTTATCAGCAAATGAAATCTGGTATCTGGCGAAATCCTGGTAGACCACGGAAAACATATCCATCAGCTGGCGGCTGTCATATTCTCTGCTGTTTCTGCCGTTAATAAAAATGTCTCCTTCATACTCCCGGTACAGGCCGGTCAGAAGCTTTACAATCGTGGTCTTTCCAGCGCCGTTGATTCCAACAAACGCATAATGCCTTCCTTTTTCTATCCGGAGGGAAAAATGCTTCAGTATGTAGCTGTCGGTTCCGGGATAGCGAAAAGAAACATCCCGGAACTCCACCTCTTCCACCACATCCGGGCTGGCGTTCTTTTCCTTCAGTGCGCCGTCATCCTCCGACAAACCCACGAATTCCGTCAAATCATCCATGTACGCCTTATTTTTCGCCATCTGTTCGGTAAGTCTGGCAAGCTGCCAGGACATCAGCTGGATCAGTTCAAGCGCCGCAGAAACCAGAGCTATGAACATCCCCGCCGTGAGCTTTCCCTGAGAAAGGGGATAAAGCAGAACAAGGATGATTATCAGGGATATCGCCACGGTAATCAGGCTGGAGCCTTTCATTTTAATATAATTCCGGAGCATTACGCTCATTGTAATTTTTCTTGCCGTTTCATACTTTTCCAGCCATTTTTTATTCAGCCAGTCCGAGTAACCGAAGAGTGTCCGTTCTTCCGCACTCTCCCTTTCCGTCAGGACCTTATGCAGGTACTCAGCCTCTCTTGTCTTTTTTTCCGCATTCCGGTATGCCTCATAATTTTCTTTTCCCGCCTTCAGGGAAACCCGGAACAGCGGTATGGAGACAGCCAGTATGGCCAGTCCTATCCACCATACCTGCAGTGTAAGGATAATAAGCAAAGATAAAACCCGGATGAGCAGTTCTCCCATATCCAGCAGGCTGTCAAAACCTCTCAGAAGCTTTTCCGTCGCCTCTTTGCAGGTGCGGTCAACCACATTCCAGGAATCGTCATTTTCAATATGCCAGTATTCCAGCTTCCCTCTTTTGTCAAGGAGTGCGGTTTCATAGGTTCCGGCAAGCCGTAATTCCGTTTTCAGGTTCAGGAATGCGATCAATTGGCCGTTCAGATAGGTAAATGCCAGAATACAGGCAAGCAGAAGAAGCGGAACATAAACCTCGTTCCCGCCTGCCTTTCCCTGTACCACCAGAGTCACACGATCAATAAAGGCTGCTATTGTCAGAACCTGCAAAGCCGGAAGCAGCGCGGACACCAGCTTTGTAAGCAGCTTCAGCAGGCAGCCAAAAGGATAAACAGAAAAAGGAATGTACAGATAATCCCTTAATCCGTATTTTTTATCCGTCAATATTTTTTCTTTCATATCTGTTTCCCTCATAAGTCATTCCTCAGCAAATAAGAGCTGCTATGTTTATCCGGATTTATTTTATCATATATCCGGGTTTCTATCTTCCTCAAATTTATTTATGAATAATTTTGCGGCATGTCAGGCCGATCTGCCCATTTATTGTATCGGCTGTATCAATTTAAATGTAAGTCCTGTAAACAACAGCTTGTATGTTTTTACCGCCCGAAATATAATAGGCATATTAACCGGCACATCCGCACCAACAGACGGAGGATCTGAAGATGATTGATATTTATTACGTGGAAGATGATGAAAATATAGCGCGCATCGTGAAAGAATATCTGGAACAGCGCAGCTGCAGGGTCAGCGTTTTTCATACCATTACAGCTGCCCAAAAGGCTTTCGAAGGCCATGTGCCTGCCGCCGCGCTTGTAGACTGGAATATGCCGGACGGACGGGGTGACTCGCTGTGCAGGTGGATCCGTTCCCGCTGGAAGGAGCTGCCGCTTATCTTCCTGACTGTCCGGGGAGATTCCCGCGATATCGTATCCGGTTTTGAGAACGGCGCGGATGATTATGTGGTGAAGCCGTTTGAACTGGAGGTTTTATATTCCCGCATCCGCGCATTGCTCCGCAGGGCGGGGAATGTGCCTGAGCAGTACCTTTCCTGCGATTCCGTCAGGCTGGATCAGAACCGCATGATGGTTTTCTGCGGGGAAGAGGAAATCACGTTAAGCCAGTCAGAATATCAGCTTCTGCTGCTTTTAATCCGGAATAAAGGGAAAACTGTTACAAGGGAAAGGATATTGCAGCAGCTGTGGGACAGCAATGGCAGCTATGTGAATGACAATACGCTTACCGTTACCATGAAGCGTCTGCGGGAAAAACTGCATAATCCATCCTGTATTAAAACGATCAGAAGCTTCGGCTACCGTATGGAGGACACCTTATGAGCGGTCATAAAAATACCGGAATTCTTATATCATTCGTATTGGCCGTCGGCCTGCTTTCCGCCTCCTTCACAGCCGTACTTATGACGAGCCATTATAACCGTGCGCAGTTTCAGCTGCTGAACGGCATCTGCCGGAGTATTATCGACGAGCTGCCGGAAGCGGAAACGGTAATCCCTGCCATCCTGAAGGATTATAAGAACAAAACAGCTGTGCCTGAAGAAAAAAGCATACTGGCCGCCTACGGGTACCGGCAGTCAGACTTTTCAAAAGCCGCCCCCAACTATGGAATATTCTTTGCCGCTGCCGGATTTCTTTTCGGCGGAGGACTGTTTCTGGCCGCCTTCCGGCATATGCGTCGAAAAGAAATGCTGCGGATTAAGTCTCTGACGGATTATCTGGAAAATGTGAATACCGGAGGAAACGGCCTTCATTTACGGGAAGAGGAGGACGAATTTTCCAAGCTGCAGGACGAAATCTATAAAACGGTAACCTTCGCTTACCAGACAAGGGACGCCGCCCTCACAGCCAGGCAGCATTTTGCAGAAAATCTCGCCAACATCGCCCATCAGCTCAAAACCCCTATTACAGCTATCCACCTGTCCCTGCAGATGATGGACTGTCCTTCGGGAAAGGAAAATATCAGTCAGATACGCAGGCAGCTGGAGCGCCTGACACACCTGGAAGAAGCCCTGCTGCTGTTATCCCGGCTGGATGCAGGGACACTGCCCTTCGAAAAAAAGGAAGCGGATGTGTTTACCATCCTGACGCTTGCAGCTGACAACCTGCAGGAGGTTTTATCCCATGCGGGGGTCTCAGTGGATATCCCGGAAGGAAAACCTGCCCGGATAACCGCCGATATGGACTGGACCATGGAAGCGATCATGAATCTGCTGAAAAACTGTATGGAGCATACGCCTGCGGGAGGAGTTATCCACTGTTCGTATGAACAGAATCCCCTTTATACACAGATAATCATCCGGGATGAGGGCGAAGGCTTTGCAAAAGAGGATCTGCCCCACCTTTTCGAACGTTTTTTCCGCGGGCAGAATGCCAAAGGCGGAGGTATCGGAATCGGCCTGTCCCTGGCAAAGGAAATTATAGAAAGCCAGAACGGGACTATTCATGCAAAGAATAATCCGGATTCCGGAGCCTGTTTTGAAATCCGTTTTTACAGTCACTGAGATGTCACTTTCCTTTGTTATAATAAATCATAGTCTCTCCGGTCTGCCGGCACAGGAAGGAGTCACAAACATAACAGGAAGGAAATAAGCAGATGGAAATATTAAAATGTGAAGGAGTCAGGAAGGTATATGGATCCGGCAATAACCAGGTTGTTGCCCTGGACAGGATTGACCTGACTGTAAATAAAGGCGAATTTGTTGCGATCATAGGGGCATCCGGATCGGGGAAGTCCACGCTTCTGCATATTCTGGGCAGCGTGGATCAGCCCACGGAAGGAAAGGTTATCGTGGAGGGAACGGATATTTCCACGATGAACCGCACACAGGCGGCTATTTTCCGGCGCAGGAAGGTGGGGCTTGTCTATCAGTTTTATAATCTGATTCCCACCTTGACCGTCCGCAAGAATATCCTGATGCCTCTCTTACTCGACAAACGCAAGCCCAATCAGGAATATTTTCAGCAGGTGATACAGTCCCTTGGCATCACCGACAAGCTGGAAGCTCTTCCGAACCAGTTATCCGGAGGCCAGCAGCAGCGCGCGGCCATTGCCAGATCTTTGATTTACCGCCCTGCCCTTCTGCTGGCGGACGAGCCCACCGGCAACCTGGATCAGAAGAATTCCAGGGAAATCATTGATTTGCTCAAATTATCCAACCGGAATCTGAAACAGACCATTTTGCTGATTACCCATGATGAAAAAATCGCTTTGGAAGCAGATCGCATTGTGACCATAGAGGATGGCCGCATTATCAGCGATGAGAGACGGGGGTGAGGCAGATGTGGAAGGATTATTCCAGGAGCTTTATCAAAAACAGCCGCGCTTCCAGTGTATCGATTATGGTGGCAGCCTTTATTGCCAGCCTGTTCCTGTCCTTTTTATGCTGTATGTTTTATAATTTCTGGGTATATGAGGTTGAGAAGATAATCATTGAGGAAGGCGGCTGGCAGGGCCGCATCACAGGTATCGCCCATGAAGAGGATATCCTCACAATACAGAATTTTGCCAACGTGGAAAAAGCCATAGTTAATGAAGAATTATCCACGGATCAGGAAACTGTGGCTGATGTTTATTTCCGGAATGCCAGGACAATTTTTCAGGATATGCCTTTGATCGTCAGGCAGCTTGGACTGGAGGATGATGCGGCATCCTATCATCTGCTGCTTTTGTCCCGGTATCTGATCCACGATCCCCAGGATGAAACGCCTCCTCTTTTAATGACTTTTTATCTGGTGGTACTGTTGCTGCTTTCCCTGTCTCTGATTCTGGTCATCCATAATTCATTTGCGGTGTCCATGAATGCCAGGGTTCATCAGTTCGGCATTTTTTCCAGCATCGGAGCCACGCCGGGGCAGATCCGTACCTGCCTGATGCAGGAGGCTGCCGTTCTTTGCGCAGCGCCGGTTATGGTTGGCATTTTACTGGGAATCGCCCTCAGCTATGTAACAAAGCAGGGGATCGAAATCATCGGAGCGGACATGCCGGGACGGTATAACATCAATTTCAGTTATCATCCTGCCATTTTTGCGGTTACCCTCCTTGTCTCCTTCCTGACCGTCCTGTTTTCCGCATGGATCCCGGCACGGAAGCTGAGCCGGATGACACCTCTGGATGCCATCCGGGGAACCGGCGGGCTGCAGCTGAAAAAGAAAAAACATTCCCCTGTCCTTTCCCTGTTATTCGGAACGGAAGGCGAACTGGCGGGAAATGCCCTGAAGGCACAAAAAAAGACACTGCGTACTTCTACGCTGTCCCTCACCCTCTCTTTCCTTGGTTTCACCATGATGCTGTGCTTTTTTGCCCTGACCGATCTCAGTACTAAATATACGTACTTTGAAAAATATCAGGATGTGTGGGATATCATGGCAACGGTCAAGAACACAAAAATAGAGGATTTCGGGCTGACACAGGCACTGGCGGAAACGGAAGGGGTTAACGATCTCGTCATATACCAGAAGGCGGAGGCCCTTATACCTGTTCCTGAGGAAGCGATAAGCCCGGAACTGGCTTCTCTGGGCGGCCCTCAGGCAGTTGCCGGTTCTTCCATTTCCTCAGCAGAAGGTTCCTGGCTGGTGAAAGCGCCCATTGTCATAATGAATAATGATGCATTTATGAGATACTGCGAACAGCTCGGAATAACTCCTCGCCTGGACGGAACGATAATGCTGAACCAGTTCTGGGACAGCTTAAACAGTAATTTCCGTCATCGGAAAATGATCCCCTTTATAAAGGAAAACCTGGATTCAGCAGTCCTGCGGAATAAGGACGGAGGTGCTGAAACAGCGGACATTCCCATACTCGGATATACCGGGGTAGTGCCTGGATTGAGAGAAGAATATGATGATTATACCCTGGTACAGTTTATCCCGCTGTCATTATGGGAAAAAATAAAGGGACAGACAGGGGAGCCACAGAAGGATACCTATATCCGGATACTGGCAGAGAAAGGAGCTGCCCTTGATGAACTGAATGCGCTGGAGGATCGTATTTTGCAGCTGGTCAGCGCCTCCTATGAAGCGGAAAGTGAGAACCGAGTGGAAGAAAAGATTACCAATGACAGAATCCTCAGCAGTTACAAGCTGATTATTGGCTCTTTCTGTACCTTACTGGCCGTCATTGGAATTGCCAACGTGTTTTCGTATACGCTTGGTTTCCTTCGCCAGAGGAGACGGGAACTGGCTCAATATATGTCTGTGGGACTTACGCCTGCAGGCATACGGAAATTATTTTGTATCGAAGCGCTGGTTATCGCCGGCCGGCCGGTTCTTATCACGCTTCCTCTGACTGTGTTCTTTATCATATTTACCACGAAGGCCAGCTTTCTGGAGCCTCTGGAGGTTCTGCCGGAAATTCCGGTACCGATAATTGCCGCATTCAGTCTGGCTATCTTTGCCTTTGTCGGCCTGGCCTATTATATTGGCGGGAAAAAGGTGCTTGGATGCAGTCTGGCTGATTCTCTGCGGGATGACAGTATGGCGTAGCTATGGCTGCTATGTAAAAAATAATTGTTTAAGTATTACTGTTACACCTACGGGAACCCGGAGTCAAGCAGGCAAGAGAACCTTCGGTTCTCTGCTGGCGTGCCCGTTTGGCTCGTTGTCCGCGGAAGAAATCTCCGGGCTCCCGACTCTTTTATCTTTTATATCTCTCCACTTTTTTCATCAATGCCCTTCCCTCTTCTTCCGTCCGGGCATTTATCGTATACATCACGCCCTCCGGCTTAAGATTCTCAAGCATAATATCCAGTTCCTCCGGAACCACATCTATCTGAATCATTTTACCTGCATCCTGGATTTTTTTAAGTACCGGAATCCAATGAGAGGCTGTGGGCTGTCCGGCTCCATAAACCCATTGGATCCCTTTAAGCTTATCGATCGCAAGCAGCCGATCCAGATGCTTCAGGGCATCCGGCCCGTCCAGATGGTAGATGCTGGCATCCAGAAAATCAAGCTCTTCAAGAAGCTCTCCCACCACAAGCTCTTCATACATCTGTGTGGATATCATACAGGAAAAATCACAGCAGGTAGGATACCATCTGCCCGGATGCCAAATACCCATCCAGCAGGTGCTTCCTTCCTGGTATTTGGTCGTCATCGTATACAGCTCTTCATAAATCTCCCGAAAACCGGGAAGAAGATCCATGGCTCCCTTCTGAATAAATTCCGGCTGATCCAGAGTGTCCATGCACAGCTCCTGAGGCCCTCTCATGGACACCAGTCCATCCAGACCGGGATGGATATCGGTAACCCCCACAAGATATTTTCCTTTTCCATCCTCCACTGCTGCCTGAGTAATTTCAAGCATCTTTTTATAATATTCATTTTGTCTGCAGAGCATAAAGCCCTGATATTCTTCCACATCCTCATCCGTCAGGAAAGGGACGGACCAGCTTGTATCCTCTCCGAATTCCAGCTTCGTACCGAAACAGGCCGCGAAATAGTCCGGCCCAAGATTAGGATTAAGCGAGGGAAAAGCTTCTCCTCCATAATATGTATTACGCATCTCCCAATTGCTGCTTTTCAATACATATTCCGTGTCCATCCATCTTTCTTTCAGAGAAGAATGGCGGCTTTCCGGCTTTTTCTCCTGTCTGTCCTTCGGCGCCCGGATGCTTACAAGAGGCCTGTCGTGATTCTCCATAGCCCAATACTCCAGGAATTTTTTTCTGATTTGCTCCCAATTTTCACAATATTCCATATCTGCTCCTGTCCGCGTGCCGTGCACGCTTTCCAATTTTAACAGCTGTGATAATATCTCCTTGCGTATGATCTGCTGTTATTCTCTTATTTTTATTCCTGCCATCTGATATTCGGAGGGTGTACATCCGCAGAACAGCTTAAACCTTTTGCTGAAATAATAAGGATCAGAAAATCCGGTGAGCTCGGCTGCTTCCGCACATCGTATCCCTTCCTCACGCAGAAGCTCCCTCGCCTTTTCGATACGGATTTCCTCCAGTCTCTGCATGATTGTTTTACCTGTCTGTGTCTTATAAACCCGGCGGATATAACTGTTTTCGAAAAATAAATTTTCCGCGATAACATTGACGGAAAGGCTTCCTTCCTGGTAATGCTCCTGCAGATACTGTTCTATTTTATTGACCAGAATCTCCTTTTTGCTTCCCACCGGCACATAAGTGCAGTCCGAAAGCATTTCATATACATAATTTTTAATGATTTCCTTTACCTGCCCCACGGTAAAACAGTCCTTTAAATCGGTTATAATGCTGTCCTGCATCTGCATGTAATCGGAAATGGGATTTTCATTTGTCTGTCGGAAATAGGAATGAATACCTATCATGAGGGAATAGTATACATTTATGATATATTGAAAAGAAAACATCTGGTTTTCCGACAGACCGAACATTCTCTCCATGATATCATCCACCTTGGGATAATCTCTCAACTCAAAATATTTAATCAACAGATTGATATCCTGGGTACTGTAAAAGGAAACATCTGTATTAAGGGATTTTAAGTCCTCATAGCAGGCCACTCTGCGATGTACCTTGGTGCTGTTTTCATAAACAAGCCTGGCCTGCCTGTAGGTTTCCTGAAGATGATCCAATCCTTCCTCCACACAGCTTAAAGCGGCTGAATCCAGTATTGCAGCATTCTCATCTTCCAGCAGACTTTCATATGCCTTCCTTATCCGTTCCATGACCCCTTCTTTGTTATCCGTCACATGAGCAATGGTGACACAGCTGCCGTCATTTTTAAGGCAATAGCTGCCAATTCCCGCCCTTCCCAGGTAGAACTCCAACAGTTCCCGGATCACAGCAATATCATAATCACCACACCCCTTCCGGATTCGCAGAATAGATACCATATAATGGCTCCCTTTGCCCGGAAGCCCTTCCTTCCATATCAAAAGCTCCGGCTGAGCCTCCACTGCATCCCGCAGCAGCATTTCCTGCCTGAGATGTTTGTTTTTCCGGGATTCCTCAATATCCTTGATGCATTTTCCCAGAGCTTCCTTCAGTTCTTCCTTATCAAAAGGCTTAAGCAGGTAATCGAACACATTCAGCTTAATTGCCTGATGTGCAAAAGAAAATTCATCATAGGCAGTCATGATAATCACCCTTGTTTCCGCATCACTGCCCTTAATGGCTTCACAAGCCTCCAAACCATTCATCCTGGACATATTGATATCCATGAAAACAATATCAGGATGCTTTTCCCGGATGAGGACAAGCGCCTCCTCCCCGTCTTTGGCAAAGCCGCATATCCCGCACTGCAGTTCCTCCCAGTCTATGATCCGGGACAGATACTGCAGGTATATATTTTCATCATCCACAAGAAGAACCTTATACTTCATGGCCACCTCTTTTCAGATTTATGCACAGGGCAATGCTGGTTCCAATAGGGGTATCATCCAACTGGATACAAGTCCCCTGTCCATAATACATCTTGAGTCTTTCAGATACATTTTTCAGACCAAAGCTTTCCATGGAATGCATTTTATCCGCAGAAGAAATATCATCCATATCTGCCCCCTTCTGTTCTCCCGACAAAATACGCCTGAAGGTTTCCCGGCTCATACCAATCCCATCATCAACCACATAAATATAAGCCCAGTCATCCACCAGTTCTCCCGTGACCAGAATATGTCCCCTTCCATTTTTAGGCTTAATGCCGTGATAAATAGCATTTTCTATCAGCGGCTGCAGCGTCAGCTTCGGTATCTTAAAAGCCCGCAGCTCCTCCGGCATTTCTATGGAATAGCTGAGACTGTCATTATAGCGCACCGACTGGATTTCCAGATATTTCTGCAGAGCCTCCAGCTCCTGATCCATCCATATCCAGTCCAGCCCCTTATTCAGCACCAGCCTGTAATAATCCGCCAGTAATTTGATCATACGGCTGGCATCCTTATAACAATCCATACTGTTCAGGCAGAAAATAGTATCCAGTGTATTATACAGAAAATGAGGTTTAATCTGAGCCTGCAGAAGCGCCAGCTCCAACCGCCTTTTTTCCCTTTTTTCATTGGTAACATTTTCAAACAGCTCCCGGTTCATCCGAACCATCTGGTTGAAGCTGGATATCAGGATTCCTTCTTCATTTTCCACATCCGTATCCGGCAGATTTTCCGGAAGGGAGTGAGTAAATTTGCGCATGTGCTCCGACAATTGGGAAATAGGCCGGGCGATGCGGCGCGCAATAACCGTACTCAATGCGTTAAAGACACACAGCAGCAGAAGACTGACTATGATAATGACTATTGTCATATTATTTACTGCCGATAAAGAAGCTTTTACATCCAAAACTGTAGTCAGCCTCCAGGTATCGTTTATCTGATAGCTCCCTACCCGGAATCCTGACATTCCCTTTTTCTCTTCCGCATGGCCGAGAACCTCTTTCGAATAAGCAAACTGGGCATCATAATCCGGAGCCGCACGCAGTGCCTCCATAGCCTCCCTGTCATCACTGGACAGAAGCATGCCATTCTGGTCAGTCAGGTATATATCCACCTCCGGAGCTCCATCCTTATATTGATAGGTCTCATAAAGCCTCTGTTCATCCAGTTCCAAAATGATATAACCCACATCTGAATTACTTTCCACATCCCTTAATACCTTTACATAATGCAGGTTAAAACCGGAAAATGCCGATTCTATCTTGAGAGAGTAATACCATTGCCCTGTGGTGGTGATTCCCATTTTTCCAAACTGCTTCACCAGTTCCAGATTTCCGTCCGAACTCCGGTAAGAACGATTTCGTTCCTTTTCATACATATCGCCGTTATTATACAGAACTGCAATATGTCCCACATCCGGATACAATAAAAAACTGTTTTCAATAATATTCAGAATCTTCTTTTTCGTCGTTGTATTATACAGATTAGGATAAAAAAGAGGCGATCCGTTCAATTCCAGCGTATTATTCAGGTTTACTATAATACTGTTGCAGCAGCTTCCGGTATTGGAAGCCAGGCCGGCCATCTGCTGCACAATGAGATTATCCTCATAGTTCCTTCCCTGCATGAGCTTTTCATACATCTGACTGCTGTAAATTCCCCGCAGCACAAAAATAATACAGATGACCAGAACGGTAAAAAACAAAGTAAAAGAATAACTGATCCTCTGCTGAATCGACAGATTTTTTAACCTCTTTTTCATGCGTACCCCCACTCATATCTTCCCTTTATTATAGTGGAACCTTGCGGCGGTTACAATCCATCTGTCAATTCTTGTATGCAGATAAAATTCTGAGTGAGCGCCGCCGTGTCCCCTGCCCCTGCCGTGCGCGCTGCGGCCCTGCAAGGATTCCTGTAAGGGGCGTTATAAGCACGCCGGTCCTTAGGCTGCGTACTTGGAATGCTTTGCTTCCATTTGCAGCCTTAGTACCGTTGCGTGATTATCCGAGCGGAAGCGTCCCCTGTAAGGAACCTTGCAGGGCCACAGCACGCACGGCAAGGGCAGGGGACACGGCGGTGCTCACTCAGAATTTTTATCTACACCCTCAATTCTTCATACCCGAATATGCCATGGCGTCACTTACCTTATTGCTGAAAAAAATGTATAGAATAATAACAGGGAAGCTAGCAATGACCAGCGATGCCCCCACAGGTCCCCAATCGGTGGAAAACTGTCCATAAAAACCGGCCAGACCAAGAGGAAGGGTTTTCAGTTCATTTTTGGTAATCAAAATCAGCGCCAGACTGAATTCATTCCAATGAGACATAAACTGGTAAATGACAAGAACCGATATTGCCGACTTCATCTGAGGCAGAATAATACTGAAATAAGTCCTCATAAATCCTGCCCCTTCCATATAAGCGGACTCTTCCAGTTCCATGGGAAGGGTGAGGTAAAATCCGTAAAGCACCATGACCCCGAAAGGAAAACTCAGAGCCGTATAAGGGATGATCAGCGACCATAATGTATTGGTCAGATGAAGGTTCTTCACCATAACCACCAGGGGTGTCATAACAGCCTGGATTGGTATAAACATCCCCGCCATCACCAGGGAATGAAGAGCCTTCGTAGTACGCACTCTCACTCTTGCCACCACATAAGTGAAGGTAAGACAGAACAGTATTCCAAAAAACATTGCGGCAAGAGATACCACAATACTGTTCCTGAAATAAAGCGGAATGTCAAACTGCGTTACAGCCTTCACGTAATTGCTCCACTGAGGTACAATGGGCGGCCCGAAAGGATTGGTTACAAAAATTTCTTCGTTATTTTTCAGGGAATAAAACCCCATCCAGATGACAGGATAAAGACAAATGACCGCATAAACAATCATAACGATATATACAAGAAACCACGCAGGCTTAAAACTTCTTTTTTTATTTTTCATTATCTGATTCCTCCCTTTCGTGGCCTGTATCTAATATTGTCCGTCAAACCGTTCCGTAAGCTTGTTAATCCCCAGCATCATCCCGACACAGATGATTACAATAACCACTGCAACAGCGCTGCCATATCCATATTTCTGAAGGCCAAACAATGCTTTATACATCATAATAGGCATGGTATAGCTCGAATTGCCGGGCCCGCCTCCTGTCATCAGAAAGATCATCTCAAATGCCCGGAAGCCATAGGTGATACACATTACCACACATACCTTTATTGTAGGTATGGTCAGCGGAAGCGTAATATTAAAAAACTGCTGCCGCTTATTTGCACCATCAATATAAGAAGCCTCATAATACACATCAGGAACATTTTTCATAGCCGCATAAATAATAAGCATATGATAGCCCATTCCTTTCCAGGACTCAGCCAGAACAATAGCTATCACACCTTTTACCGGTTCATAAAGCCAGTTTTGTTCCCAGTTAACCCCTAAATGCCTGGCAAGCTGGTTAATGAGGCCGAAATCTCCATGATATACGGAAATCCACAATTGTGCCACCACCGATACGGACAGCAGCACAGGGAAAAAATATACATCCTTAAAAAAACGTCTGCCCTTTATATTGAAATTAGCCAGAAAAAAGGCAAATAAAGTTCCCAAACCGATCTGATAAACCGTTAGTACGCCGGAATATAACAGACTGTTCCGTATGGAAACCTTCAGATCTCTTGACGTAAAAAGCCGTTTAAAGTTATCCAGTCCCGTAAATACGGCCTCGTTCACTCCATCCCATTCCGTAAAGCTCATAGCTGCCGATTCCGCCAGTGGTATGACAATAATCAGACAAAACAGAATAATTACCGGAGCCGTAAACAGAAACATTGCCGCCTTCTTTTTTCGAAATAACGGATTCATTTCCTCACCCTTTCCTTTATGGATAAGGGGGTACAGTATGTTCCTGTCCCCCTCCCGGTGTCTCTTCTTATTGACCAAGCGCTTCAGCTATCTGTCCATCCAGATCTGCAATGAAATCCTCCGGTGTAATCAGTCCGGTCAGAAGCAGTTCACAGGTATCTTCCAGTGCCACTATCAGTTCCTGATTATTCAATGACCACTCAAATTTTGTGGTAGACTGAATTTTATCCAGATTGTCCGCATAATGCTGATAGGATTCCGCCCGTGCTTCCAACGGTTCCACTTTTTCCTTCAGTACGCTTAATGAACCAAGTTCCGCATTGGCAATATCCCTTGCTTCCAGAAAGCTTAAAAGGACTTTCTTGGAATATTCCGCATATTTGCCTTTGGCGCTTACCGCATAGCCGCCCATGGATCCTGTACCGCCGGACTCTGTCCAGTGCGTTTCCTCCTCTTTGCCTTCATCCGTAAAAGGATTATACTCAAAATATCCTATCCTGTCGCCATAACCGCCTACAGCCGCGTCATTGAAAAACCAGCTTCCATTAATAAGCATACCTGCCTGTCCGGTTTCCACCAATTCAAAAGCCTGGCTCGCATTGGTATTCAGTGCGCCTTTGCCGATTAAGCCCATTGAGGTCAGTTCACTCAGCTTTTTGGCTGCTTCCAGATATTCCGGATCCGTAATTTTCGTGCTTCCGTCTTCCAGTCCTGTAAGACCCAAAGGCTGTCCCTCTGCTACCACGGCCATATCAAACATCTGAAGCCCCGGCCATTTCTGCTGGGCAAACAATGCCAGCGGGATTATGCCGTCCGCATTCAGTGCTTCTACCACGGCCTTGAATTCCTCATAATTTTTAGGTTCCGCCAGTCCCAGCCTTTCGAATACTTCCTTATTGTAGAATACTTCACAGCATTCCGGAACTGTGGAGCTGATAGCATAAAAATGGCCATCCGGCGATTTCTTTACATCAAAATTTCCATCCAGATATTTATCAAAAAAACCTGCTTCTTCAATAGCAGAATCTAACTCCGCCAGATCTCCTGATTTAATCAGAATATCCGTAAGCTGTCCGGTACATTCGAAAATATCAGGCAGTTCTCCCACTGCAGCTCTCGTCTTAAGTACACTGCCGTCAGAATCCGTCCTGTGTTCAATATTGATCTTCAGATCCGGATAAGTCTCCTTCATGATTTCCAGCGCTCTGTCTACCTGTGCAATGGCGCTGTCTGCATAATAAGTATAAATGGTCAGTTCTGTGGGAACCTCTCCGATGTCTGCCTGGGCTTCTGTTCCCGCAGGCTTTTCTCCCTCACTCTGCGCTTCCTCACTCGCCGTCCCGGTCTGGACCGGTTTGGATTCTTCTCCCTTCGCTGCCCCGCCGCAGCCTGTCAGGATTGTGGAAAGAGCTAATCCCACCGCCAGAACCTTTGCTGTCAGTTTTCTTTTCATACCTTCTCCCTTCTGCACATATGTGCCCTACCTGCCGGAATAAATGAAAAAACATACTCTTCATATGTACTCCGGTACCCTTTTTCTATGTGGCTTCATTTTAGCAAAATCACTGACTGCATAAAATGGATTCAGCGTGCCTGGGATGGAATATTTGTGCTTCTCCATTTTCTCTTTGTTTTAAGCTGATATTTCGGATCTCGTCTTTTGGGACATATAAAGGAACCGGCCCTATACCTTTTTAGATATAGGGCCAGCTTTTCTTCCAAACAGTATTAATTTTCTGCAGTTCCGAATTTCATAACAAGACATTCTTTATTATAAAATGCAATGCCATAACAGATGACGCTCCGATATCCTTTCACGAACTCTGCTGCATATCTTCTGTCATCAATCTGCCTTACCGCATCGCGGCACCCTGTTTCCAGTAAGTCCCGAGAATCAGAACGCTTCGCTTCTATAATCATAACCCGCCTGCTGCTTCGATCCCTGACAACTATGTCTGTCCGTCCGGTTCCATGCTCTTTGTTGGATTCCACATAATATCCGGCACCTGTAAACACACCGGCAATAAATGCATGATAGAAATCTTCTTTATAATCATGGTAGCTGATAGTATTAAAAAGTAAATCCGAAAGAATAACCGTAGCCTTTTGTGCATTTCCTTCCCACATGGCCCTGAACAGTTCACTGCGGTCAACAGTTGCCACTTTCGCATGAAACCATTCCACCACCGTCTTTCTGAATATCAGCTTCACTTCTTCGTTTGGAATTTTAAGCAGAAATCTGCCATTTTCCACCGGCGCACTATCCTGCAGCGAAATGGGGGCTGCCTGCGTTAAATATCCGGTTAAATATAACAGGCTCCACAAATTGGACTCTGAAGAATGAAGAGTATCGTAAGTCAAATTTTGTTCAATGGGTTCCTCTATACAGTCTCCGCCCAATAAAGCTTCAAACTTATCATTGACTGCCAAATCCTGACGTTCTTCACTGTTAGCAAGTTCAATAAATACTCGCAGTATCCCATTATGGCTGGTATCCTCCCAGTAACTCTTCGGTTCCGTATCCGGATTATCCTGTAGCGCATTCACATGATTCAATACATCCCATGGACAATAAATATCAATGGATCCGAAACGGTATCCATTATACCAATATTTTATTTCATCAAAATGCTTTCCATACCCTGTATCCTGCAGCAGTTTTTGGACATCTTCCTCTGTAAAACCGAAATATTCGTTAAAACGTTCCCCAGTAATTGTATCAGACACAAAGTTATTGGTTCCTGTGAAAATACTCTCTTGAGCAATTCGCAGACACCCTGTAATTACAGCAAATTTCAGGAACGGATTTGTTTTTAAAGTCTTCCCTAACAATCCCCGCACAACGTTAAGCATATCGTCATAAAATCCATTTTCGCTTGCTTTTGCAAGCGGAACGTCATACTCATCAATTAACACAATTACCTGTTTCCCAAAATAAGCCTGCATCATGCGCATCAGGATATACAGGGCATTCTGAATATCAACGGAATCCGCTTTCTGGTACCGGATCTTATTAAAAAGTTCCGCATCTGCCGAATCCACCTTATTGCTTTTCAGCAAATAAGTATGTTCTTTATACAAATCTGAAATATTTACAGCCAGTTTTTTCGTTGCCTGATCAAATGATTTATCATCTACTTCTTTCAGTGACAAAAAAAGAACAGGCCATTGATTCTGCCATTTTCCGCATATTTCTTTGTATTTCTCAATATGCAGGCCGGAAAACAGCTTCCTGGTATCTTTACGGATATCAAAAAAGCTGGCCATTGTATCCATCGCCAGTGTTTTACCAAAGCGTCTTGGTCTGGTAATCAGATTGACCTCAAACGTTTTTCTCAGCAGTTCTGCTATGATTTCTGTTTTATCAATATAATAATATCCTTCTGTACGGATTTTTTCAAAGCTGACAATTCCCAACGGAAACACAATATTACTCATATACTGCACGCGCTTCCTCTCCGTTCCATGCCCTCCGGCTGCAAATACACCACAATATATCCCCTGTCTTTCCTTAGAGTTTACCATGGCATCGCCGGTTTATCAAGCGGCGCCGATATACGGATGTCGATGTACGGGCCTGTCCGGATTGTTGCCCCGCGGATATATTACTTCCTTCAAACACATTTATATCTTCTTCTTTCTCCGGAACAGCATTTTCACAAGTTCCCACACAGTCCCCTTCTTCTGTTCATACCTCTTTCCGTCCTTCACCATATATTCCGCACAGAATTCCCCAATCTCCCCCGGCTCCGCCCGGCAGAAATCCTTTTTCATCACACAGAAATCCGCTTTCTTCCCCACCTCAAGCGTCCCGCTGTCCTTCTCCTCCCCAAGCATCCTTGCCGGTTCCCGGGTATAGGTGCACAGAGCCTGATAAGGCGTGAGGGACTGCTGCGGCAGAAAGAACTCCACCATGCCAAGCATCTGCTCATAGGGATTCATGGACTGTACCGGAGAATCGCTGGATCCGCAGATGCACACACCGGCCTCCGCCAGCTCCTTCAAGGGAATCTGCTGCTCTGCCTTTTCCTTCGGAAGGAACTGCTCATAGCTTTTCAGGTACCGTTTGTCCAGCCAGGAAAACCCGGGCTGTACCGTAAGTGCCACCGGAAGCTTTTTTATCTTCTCCACCGCTTCCCGGGATGGGAATTCGAAATGATCAATACGTGACAATGGGACACCCGCGCCATCCCGCTGTCCTGCATTCTCTTTTTCTGCCTGTTCATAGCAGTCCACTATCTGGTCAATGGCTGCTTCACCGATAGCATGGCTGGAAAGCTGGATTCCCTTTTGCCTGGCTTCCTTTACCTTGCTCAAAATCAGACTTTTCTCATAATAGCAATGTCCCTTTTCTCCCGTGTCCCGGAAGGGTACATAAAAAGCGGCACTGTGCGAGCCTACCGAACCATCAAGCTCCCAACTTCCACACCCTCCTGCCCTGGGATACTTCTGAAGCCTGCGGAAGGGCCGTGCGCGTTCCAAATCCAAATACTGAGGGAACAGGCGTATATCAATATCCATCCGGGATGCGATAAAAGCCAGCAGCCTGGTAAGAATATCATTTTTAACATCTTCATTTCCGTCCATGGCGCATACACGGCTGATTCCGTAACGGGCGCAGAGATTGGAAAAATTGGCAATCCCCCGCGCAAGCACTCCCGGGGTGACGGAGGCTGCGATGAGATTGGTCACCTTTCCCTGCATAAATTCATGCTCTTCGCCGGAGAACCTCCCGTCATGCCCCTCACAGGACAGGCCCAACTTTTTCATCAGCGCTGTGGAAATACAGCTGCTGTGCCCGTCAATATTATAGATGATCATACATCTGCCGCCGGTCCATTCATCCAGTTCATGACGGTCCGGAAGTCTCTTTTCCTTCATGGCGGAAAGAATATACTGGTTTGCTGAAATAATTTTCTGTTTGGGATGAGAACGGCAGTAATCCCTGACCCTGGCTTCCACTCCTTCCATGCTGTCCGGCACAATTCCTCCGGCTGTCACCTCACACAGATTAAAGCTGGAGGCCGCAAGAATCATGGTGTAAAGCAGATGCACATGAGAATCGGTAAGCGTCGGAAAAACATGCATTCCTTCCAGATCGACATAACGGTCATAGCCCTTCAGAGTCTCTTTCTCTGTACTGCCTGTAAAAATAATCCGGTCTTCTTCTATTCCCAGCGCCGTAAAGGTTTCCTGTTCTTTGCGCATGGTATGGATTGTTCCGCCATAATATAATGTTTTCATTTTATATCTTCACCACATTTCCAACCGCCATCAGAACATAGGCGATTATAATCAGAATCTGCATCCATCCGCCGCTCCATCTTCCAAGCAGCGAATCCCCCGGTTCCCGGGATGCCTTCCGGAATGCAGGCACCACCAGGAGGGCGATGAGGATAGCGATAAGCCCGCCTGCCAGTCGCATGAATTCCATGAAGCCTCCAAGCCCCGCAAAAGTAAGGGCCAGGGACGGCAGCGTGGCAATCACCCAGCAAAGCCTTCTTGACAGCTTCAGCTGTTCTTCCACAATGTCCGCCAGCGCAAGGGAGATAGACCAGTAGGTCGTAAGCATCGCCAGAATGGTAAACAGGGAACCCACCATTTCCGCCCAGCTGCCGATTCCCTTACTCCAGCCAATCATGGCAACCTCCGTCACTTGTGCAGAGGAAAGCAGGGCGCAGACCGTGATTACCGTAATCAGGATAAAATTATTGAGAAGCCCCAGAAATACGGCCTTTCGTACTTTTTTCCCATCTCCGCCCAGGCCCGATACCGCCTGCGGCACGGAAAAGAACGCGGAAAAAGCAAACATGCCCATGCCGAAATAGGCCAGTCCTTCCGTTATACTGCCCGCTTTAACGGGAAGAGGATTTTGAATGTGAAGCATGGAAAAACAGGCCAACAGGCCGACCAGAAGGAAAATAACCCCTACCGCCAGTTTTTCACTCACTCCCACCGCTTTCAGCCCAAAGAGAACCACACTCGCGGCGGCAGCGTAGAACAACAGCCGGGAAAGCCACAGGGATATCCCCAGCAGTTCGCTTATAATTTCCGCCGCCCCGGATATGTAAGCGGCCAGATTGGTAAAGAGCACCAGTGCCATTATCACGAAAAAAGCCAGTGTCAGCATCTTTTTATATTTTCCCTGAAACAGATATCTGGAAAAGACTTCAATAATCTGTGAGCCTCCGCCGCTCTTTACGGCCAGCTCCGCTATCATCACATGAAGGATGAAGTTTGCCAGAAAAGCGGCTGCCAGAATGAGAAGGCTCATGAGACATCCGTTCCTTTGGGCAAGATAAGGCATTGCCATCACTCCCCCGCCGATTCCATAACCGGTAATAATACAGGCGCTTTCCACGATAGTCAATTGTTTGTTTTTCATTTTCTTTCCCTCCGCATACTGTTATAAATTGTAACATCGGAGAAGTAGAAATAACAAGAAGGAATGAAGAAATAAAAAAAGAATGGCATATCTTTCTGCCATTCTTTCCTTTTTCCACGCAAACCCTTTTTTCCATGATGCTTACGCCAGTTTTCCGCCCTTACATCTCTTTTTCTTCTCCCCCGCCATTTCTGTCCACAAATACACGGCAAGCCATACCACGCAATGTACGGATAACAGCAGGATATATACTGCCGGAAAGCTTCCTCCTTCCAAAAGCTCCATAATTCCCCGGAATGCCGGAACCGATGGAACAAGACAGGCCAGACCGCTTCCCCTGCTGCCCGCCGGCAGCAGCAGCCAAAACAGAATCGGCGGAGCAATAAACCCGATCATCACCAGCTTCAAAAGCCCAATCCCCGCCATCAGCCCTTCTGCCGCCCTTCCGGTAAACGCCCCGGCAAGAGACGCCAGAAATCCCGATAAAAGAATGACCGCCGTCAGCCCCGGCAGCTGGATCATGCGCAAAGGCCTTATACAGACAAGGGCGGTCAATCCGGCTGAAAGGATTCCTCCCAGCAGGCCCACGGCTATTTTTTGAAACAGATAAACCAGCCTGGAACGGGGAAGAACGTCATTTACCAAAATAGTTCCATCCTCCTTTTCCCCCAGAATATTCATGGCGCTGAAGGTACCTCCCATAAACATAGCGGTCACCATAATTATGGAAATAAACAGATTTTTCAGCCCGGTATCTCCCTCCGGTACTGCCATGCTTACTGATACCGTACTATTCCTGTCTCTTTCCTCATACAGCAGCGGCAGTCGGTCGGCAAGCTTTTGTATCATTTCAGGTTCATCCCCGGCACGGGTAACAGAAATTCCTCCTCCCTGCTGCCGGATTCCCAGCACGCTGGTGGATGGCTCCAGCACAGCTTCCCTCAATTCTTCCTCCGACAGATACTCCTTCACCGTCCCCAGTCCTTCCAGCCAGTCCCGGATTTCCGGCGAAGTTAAGTTCTCCTTCACCACACCGAATTCCGGCTCCGCCAAATCCAGCAAGTCCACATCCCCCAGAAAATTCAGCGCAATCCCGGCAATTACGGGCAGCAGAAAGGAAAGAATGCACATCTTATCCCGCACACAGCTTTTCAGCTGATACCAAATTCCACATCCCATGCCCTCATCCCTCCTTTTTCATTTCCGAATTCCAGGCATACAATGAAAGTCCAAAAAGTGCGGCCCATGCAAGCAGGCAGGAAAACAAATATAATCCGCCGCCCGCCTTTCCTTCAAAATAAGCCTGCTTCATGCCTGCAAAAATCCGGTATGCCGGATTGTATTCCATCCATTTCCATTCCACGCCAGTCTGCCCAACAAGAAACACCGGCGTACAGATAAAAATAGCCAGGCCGAGGTAAAACAGGGAAAACTGTTTAAAATCCGACAGCCACAGCGCACATAAGAAACCGATCAGAGCCATGATACCCGATAATATTCCCGCCTGTACCAGCACTGCCGGAAGCACCTGTAAAGAAGCCGTCATTCCCAGATTGAGCACGGTAAACACGATAGTAAATATAAGATCAGCCGCCAAGCATGCGGAAAGCTTGGAAATCAAAAAGACCGGCCGCCTCACAGGAAGAGCCGCATAAAGTTTCATTACGCCCATCTTTTTCTCTTTAAAAAGCAGGGCTGCCACTCCGAGAAATCCCACCGCCGTCAGTTCAAAATAAAGGAACTCGCAGGTTATTTCCCTTCGCTGTTTCATCTCCTTATCATTATTTCCTATGATCTCCGCGGGCTCCGGCTTCTCATCTGTAAGCAGGGAAAGGGCATAAGCGCCGCGGACCGCATCAAGCTCCCTGCTGCCGCTGCTTTTTAAAGAAAGCGAGGGACTTCCCTCTTCCATCAGGATTCCCACCCCATAAGCATCCCCACATTTTTCCTCCAACTCTTCCCTGGAGGATACCGCCTCTATTTCCGGTGATGCCGTTACCGCCGTTCCCTCCGGATTATAAAGATACACAGGAAAAATAGCCTGATCCGTTTTTACATACACCAGCTGGATATAGCAGGTATAAAGGAGCAGTGAGACAAGAGCCAGCAGGAAAAAATGTCCCGAAGCCATCAGCCGGATATCCTTCCAAAGAAACGCCTTCCACTCTTTTTTCATCCCGTAAGCCCCCTTCCGGTCGTTTTCAGAAATACCTCCTCCAGGGTGGGTTCCTGGGAATGAATACTCACAATATCCTCAGGAAAGGTCAGCCCCAGCTCTTCCGGGGTGAAATCCCGCTGCACCCTCTCCCCGTCCTTACGGTATACCACCTGCACTGTTTTTCTGCTGTACCTCTCCTTCAGACTTTCCGGCGTGTCCAGGGCCGCTATGCTTCCTTCCGCGAGAAATGCCACCCGGTCGCAGAGCAAATCCGCGTCCAGCATATTATGAGTGGTAAGAAAAACCGTAGTCCCTTTTTTCCTTTCCTCTTCGATGATCTCCCGGAACAGAACAGCGCCGGAGGGATCCAGGCCGCTGGTAGGCTCATCCAGAAAAAGGATATCCGGATTTCCCAAAAGCGCCCTGGCCATGCTCACCCGCTGACGCATTCCCTTGGAATAAGAAGCCACCGGCTTCTTCAGATAATCCATTTTAAATTCCAGGCGTTCCAGAAGCGGCATGATATCCCGCCTCCTTTCCCGGGAATAAAAGGAAGAAAAAAATTTCAGATTATCAAGAGCGCTCAGATTCGTATACAGATACGGGAATTCAAACAATACCCCTATTTCCTGGTAAAATACCTTTCTGTCCGTCTTATCCGGCGCTTTTCCCATCAGTCTCACTTCTCCCTGATAGCCTCCCTGAATACCGGTAAGGATCTTCTGGGTTGTGGACTTCCCCGAACCGTTTGGGCCGAGGAAGCCGAATATCTCTCCTTTTTCCACTTCAAAATCCAATCCTTTCAGCGCCTTCCTGCCCTTCTCATAGGAAAAGACGAGATCCTTTACTTCTATCATTCCTCTTCCCCCCATTTCTTTTTCTTGTCATCCGGTTTCCGCCATTTCCCCCACCATCGCATAAACAGGACTTTAACTGCCAATATCACAGCTATCCCCGCAATAATCCCTGCCCACTGAATCCATCCCCATCCGCTTCCTATCATAACTGCCTCCTTTTTTCTTACAGAATCTGTTATAAGCTTCTGATAAAAGAATACTAACGGACAGCGAAATCCCCATGGGCGCCATGTGAAATCCGTGTGAAAATAACGCTTCCATTCTCCGGAGGTAATTTGTTCCACAAAAAAGCAGCCTGCCCTGCCTTAAGTGATACACTCAAGGTACAAGACATGCTGCCATTTTTTATTCTTCGTTTTTCAATCTCCGATTGGAGCAAAAAAGTAAAATTCCACTCCGTTTTCCCTGTTCCGAACCCCATACTCCCAGCCATGCAGTTCCAGTATTCCCGCCGCTATCGCAAGTCCCAGTCCGGCCCCCTCCGTACTCCGGCCTCCCACACGGTAAAATTTATCCCATACCCGGGGCAGATCCTCCTCCCGGATGCAGTCTCCCTCATTATAAACACCAAAACGTAAAAAGCCTTCTTCCTTTTCCAGAGTTATCCGCAGGATTCCTCCGGGACTCACATGCTTCCTGGCATTGCCGATAAGATTATCCAGTACCTGCTCCATTTTTCCCTTGTCCGCGCAAACCTGATATTCCATGGCAGGAAGCCGGTATTCCAGTTCAAATTCTTTCCGGGGCAGATCCATCAGAAGCCTTCCGGCCTCTGTTTCCGTAAATTCCACAAATCCGAAAAGCACCGGCGCAAGCTGTACCGCTCCGGCATCCATGGCCGACAGCTCCAGCAGGGAGGTTATCATGCGGTTCATCCGTTCCGTTTCCCCTATGATAACCTGGGCATACTGCTTTCTTTTTTCCTCTTCTCCGGTATCCTGCAGGCCTTCCGCATAGGCCCGGATAACACCGAGCGGCGTTTTCATCTCATGGGAAAGATTATCCGCCAGTTCCTTCCGCTCCGCCACCCTTCTTTTTTCCCGCTCCACCTCTGTCTCAAGACGGCTATTGACCGCCTCCAGCCGGGAAAGGGCATTCTCCAGGTTATCCGCCATCGTATTCAGATTCTGAGAAAGCATGCCGAACTCATCTGTGCTCCTCAGCTCACAGGGCCGGGAAAAATCCAGCCCCGCCATACGTCCCGCCGCTTCATTCAATTCATCCACCGGCCTGGTGATAAAACGACCCAGCAGGTAATCCACCAGCAGGATCACCCCCAGCATCAGCAAAAACCAGATAAGAAAAGCGGCATCCTGCCCCACCGGCAGAACCGATGTGAATAAATAAAAAAGTACAATGGCTCCTCCCGCCAGCTTGGAGAGGAAAAATACTCTTTTCCGGATAGTATGCATGCCGAAATTATCCCTGCACCAGTTCCTAAGCTTCATAGGCGCACCTCAAATTTATAACCGGAACGTATCAGCGTGACAATCCACTGCCCTTCGCTTCCCAACTTCTGCCTGAGCGTTTTGACATGTGTATCCACCGTACGGCTGTTTCCCGCAAAATCATATCCCCATATCCGATCCAGGAGCTGTTCCCTGGTAAAGACCATTCCGGGATGACTTAAAAAAAAGAAAAGCAGCTCATATTCCATATGGGTAAGAGCCGCCTCCTGTCCGTCTACATATACCTTACGGGCGGAAGGCATTAAAGTGATTTTGCCGGCGCTTAAGGCCTCCGCCTCCAGTTCCCTGGCGCTTGTCCTGCGCAGCAGGGCATTCACCTTAGCCAGCAGCACCCTGGGGCTGAAGGGCTTCGTCATATAATCATCGGCTCCGAATTCATACCCCTTCAGCTTATCCTCCTCCGCCGCCCTGGCCGTCAGAAGAATGATGGGGATCCCGCTCCGTTCCCTCACCAGCCGGCAGACTGTAAACCCGTCCAGATGAGGCATCATCACATCCAAAATCAGCAAATCAGCGCAATCCTCCTTCAAGAGGGCCAGCGCTTCTATCCCATCCTCCGCAGTCACGCAGCTATGCCCGCCCCGGCGCATATACTCCACAATAATATCCTGCATCTGCTTTTCATCTTCTGCCACCATGATTCTGGCCATAGCTGCTCCTATCCTTTATTCCCTGCAGAATTCTTCCTGATTATACCGGTAAATACAATTTCTTCCTGAACTTTTCGCACAATAAAGGGCCTTATCCGCATAACGGATAGCGTTTTCCCCCTTCTCCAATTCCCTTGTATTTCCCTTCCATATCCCTATACTTACCGTGACCTTTTTCCAGGGGGTATCCTCTCTTGGAATATTGGCCGAATCGATATGTTTCATCAAAGCCTCCTCCATCCGTGATTCTTCCCCGGGCTGTTTTGAAATCCGCACAAGAAGGAATTCTTCCCCGCCGTATCGGATTGCCGCCGTTCCTTCTATCTGCTCATACTCTTCCAGAATATCCGCAATTTTTTTCAGGCACACGTCGCCTTCCAGATGTCCGTAGGTATCGTTATACTGCTTGAAATAATCAATATCCACCATGATCATTTCAAGATAACAGTCCTTATTTTGATATTCTTCAAAATGATCCAGAATCTTTTCCATTAAGTAACGCCTGTTATGCAGGCCCGTAAGCTGATCGGTAAAAGCCATCTCATGCAGCTTGTCATTTGCTTTCTGGATTTTCTTGTACTGCATGGAAATGATTTCCCTGTCCCTGAATTCCGCCTCCACGCTCCGGTTATATCGGATGGATATGAAAACAGAAAGAAAGGTTACAAAGGTCCCGTTTATTATATTGCCGAACAGGTTTTCCTGATTCACCCCGCTTACAACAAGGAGCACCACCACCACTCCCCAATTAATTGAAAAAAACAAAATGCTTTCCAAAGGCTCCATCAGCAGGAGCGCCGCTATGGTTGGTATGAGGTAACAGTATACGCCGATGGTATTCCCTCCAAATTGCTCCAGCATGGTAATTCCTATGCACCAGATAAACAAAATACAGGTATAAACACGTCTCAGTATAATAACCGAGTGAAACCTCCCCGATTTAACCAGATTTATATAGCCTGTCAGGAAAAAACTCGTCGCTATCAGCAGCATGGAATACAGCGAAAAATATCCTATCCTCCTGGGTGATATAAAAGGGCCTCCCTTCCGAAAAGAAAAAATCAATATCATACAGGCCTGCATGGCTATAATGATCCCTGCCATATTCCGCTCAATGCGAAACGCTTTTCTTGTATAATATTCCTCAAACCGTTCCTTCTGTTCCGGAAGAATTATGGGTTTCATGGTCTGTCTCAGCTTATCCCCATATTTGCTTATGTTCATGCACTGTACCTCATATATTGTATTTGCTTTCTTTCATGATTCCTTTACCGCCCGTCGTCTGCATCAAGGAGCTTCCGCTGGGTTTTAAGGAGTTCCCTCGCCATAAGCAGAAGAAACCGCTGGGTTTCCGGAACCAGACAATTGAATATTTCCATGAATTCCTTTTCATAAGGAGAATCAAGAAACATGCCCCCTTCTCCGGTAACAAACCATTTTTCATTTACATGAAATGCAGAGCAGATTACCTTCACATATTTATCAGACAACGGACGGTTTCCGTTTTCTATCATAGAATATGCGGTCTGTGTAATACCCAGATATTTGGCAAAGTCGGTCTGATTCAGCCCCAATTCCTTCCGCACTTCCTTTAAACGATGAATCATAAAATCCCTCCGCATACGTTGTAATATTAAGTTATCACAAACAATATAATAAGGCAAGTTATAAAATCATTCCGCTTTTCCCATATTCTTTTACCATATCGCAGCTCATATCAATCATCTCCGCGCTATGGGCCGCCGATACAAACATGGCCTCAAACTGAGAGGGCGCCACATAAATGCCCTTTTCCAGCATCCATCCAAAATATCTGGCAAAAGCCGCCGTATCCGAGGTCATAACACTTTGGTAATCCCTCACTTTTTCCCTTGTAAAAAACGGGGAAAGCAGGGAACCCACACGATTCACCGTAAGTCCGGTTTCCCGGTATGCCTCCTCCAGACGGGCCGCCGACTGATCGATCTGCGCGTAGATTTCCGGATGGGCAATCAGAAGTTTCAGCATTTCCATTCCCGCTGTCACCGCAATCGGGTTTCCGGACAGGGTTCCCGCCTGGTATACCGCGCCGCAGGGGGCCACGCAGGACATCACATCCCGGCGGCCGCCGTATGCCGCCAGAGGCATTCCCCCGCCCACGATTTTACCGAAGGTGGAAAGATCCGGCGTCACGCCGTAATAGCCCTGTGCCCCGCCAAGTCCCAGACGGAATCCGGTGATCACTTCATCAAAAATCAGCAGCGCCCCAGATGCATCCGCCGCTTCACGCAGTGCGGCAAGGAATCCCTCCTCCGGAGGAACCACGCCCATGTTGGCCGCCACCGGCTCCACCACAATACAGGCTACCTGCCCCTCATTCTCTTCCAGCAATCTGCATACCGATTCGATATCATTGTATTCCGCCAGAAGCGTCGCCGCGGCATAGCCCGCGGGTACGCCGGCGCTGTCCGGCACAGAGCCGGTCAACAGTCCGGAACCTGCCTTGACCAGCAGGCCGTCGGAATGGCCATGATAACAGCCGGTGAACTTGATTATTTTTTCCCTTCCGGTAAAGCCCCTGGCCGCACGCACCGCACTCATTACCGCTTCCGTACCGGAATTGACAAGACGCATCATTTCCATAGAGGGGACGCAGGACTGTATCAGCTGCGCGAGCTCCACCTCTTTTTCCGTAGGCGCGCCGAAGGTCAGGCCGTTTTCACAGGCCTTCTGAACTGCCTCCACCACCGAAGGAACCGCATGTCCCAGGATTCCCGGCCCCCAGGAACATACATAATCCAGATACCTGTTGCCGTCCGCATCATATAGATAGGCGCCCTTTGCCTTTTCCACAAAAAAGGGAGTTCTTCCCACCGAACGGAAGGCCCTCACAGGACTGTTCACTCCGCCCGGCATCAGTTTTCCCGCCCGTTCAAATAATTCTTCTGATTTTGTCACTTTTCTTTCCTGCCTTTCCGTTTGGGACAGCGTCCATCCTTTGATGCCGCGCTCCGCTTTATTCCCGCGGGATATTTGACTCTGCCAGCCACTTCGCCATATCCAGCGCATGATAAGTGATAATAATTTTGGCACCAGCCCGTTTCATCGCCGTAAGATTTTCCGTCACGATCCGTCTCTCATCAATCCATCCGTTTGCCGCAGCCGCTTTTACCATGGAGTATTCCCCGCTTACATTATAAACCGCCAGCGGAAGGCTTACTGTCATGGCCGCTTCTTTCAGCACATCCAGATAGGCGAGGCCCGGTTTCACCATAACCACGTCCGCGCCTTCCTGGATATCGGAATAAATCTCACGCAGTGCCTCCTGCCCATTGGCGAAATCCATCTGATAGCTTTTCCTGTCCCCAAACCCGGGAGCGGAATGGGCGGCATCCCGGAATGGCCCATAATAAGCGGATGCGAATTTAGCGCTGTAGGCCATAATCGGAATATCCGTAAAACCGTTCTCATCAAGGGCTTCTCTGATTGCCGCAACCCGTCCGTCCATCATATCGGAAGGCGCTATCATATCCGCCCCGGCTTCCGCCAGGGTTACGGACATCGCTGACAGCAGGGGAAGGGTTTCATCATTCAGAATTTTTCCGTCCTTTACCACACCGCAGTGGCCGTGGGAGGTATATTCACAAAGACACACATCCACGATACAATAAATATCCGGATAATTTTTCTTTATGTAAGCTACCGCTCTCTGGGTAATCCCGTCCCTGGCATAAGCCTGGCTCCCCATCTCATCCTTGCAGGCGGGAATTCCGAACAGAAGGACACCGGAAATACCGCTTGCCTTCACTTCTTCCATGATTTCTCCCAGACGGTCAATGGAATACTGATAAACTCCCGGCATGGAGGCCACCGGATTTTTTATATTTTCCCCTTCGATCACAAATATGGGATAAATAAAATCCGCGGGATGCAGCCTTGTCTCCCGCATCATGGAACGGATTGTCTCATTTTTACGAAGTCGTCTGAATCTTTGCATCCTGCTCTCCTTTTACGGCTCTTCCCGGGAAATTTACGCGTCTTTCCCCGTCCGTCTCGCTTTTTCTTCGTTTATTACACACCTTACCAATCCTTCGGTGGTAAACTCCTCTGCCACGAGTGTACCACCGGACAAAGGATTCCGCAATTGAATTTCCTGAAGCTTTCCGGCACATTTTTCCCCGATGCAGGCAATCGTTACCCGCTCAGGCAGCTCCGTCTTCTCTTCCAGCAGCCCGTCCCGGAAGGTTTCCACGCCCGACGCGCTCCCAAAGAGCAGATAATCCGCTTCCGCCGCATTTCTGACCGCTTCCCTGCGTTTTTCCCTGTCCGCTTCCAGTTCATATAGGGGAAAATCCGTATAGGAAATTCCGGCCTGATCCAGGTTCCGCGTCAGCTCCCGGCTCCCTTTATCTGCGCGGCAAATCAGTATCTTTTCCTCTTTTTCCGCCAGGGAAGCCACTAAAAGCCCCAGATGATCCGCATCATAAACGGAGGGCATGGCATCCGCATAAAAACCATATTCCTCAAGGCGGCTTTTTGTACCCGGCCCGATAACGGCTATGCGCATTCCCGAAAGTGTTCTGAGATCTCTTTTTTCCTCCCGAAGTTTACTGAAAAAATGCGCCACGCCATTGGGGCTGGTAAAGCACAGCCAGGAGTATCCATCCAATTCCGGAAGTCTCTCTTTTGTAGGAACGGCACGCAGAAAGCTGCAGTCGATCACACTTGCTCCCTGTTCCTTCAGCTTTTCAGCCAGACGGGCGGAAAATCCTTCCGTTCCGGTCACCGCGACGCGCAGGCCCGCCAGTTCTCCCTGCGCTGTTCCGGCAGAGAGAGAAAGAGCGGCCACTTCGCCGATGACAATGACCGCAGGCGGCTTAAGGCCGGCTTTTTCCACCGCCTCCGCCAGCGTTTCCAGGGTCGCGCGGACACTGCGCTGTCTGTCGGTGGCTCCATCCATGATCACTGCTGCCGGCGTATCCCCTCTTTTTCCCGCCTCCATCAGCTTTCCGGCAAGCTCCTTCAGATGATGCATTCCCATCAGAATGACCAGAGTTCCTTCCAGGCTCGCCAGGGCCTTATAATCTATCGGCGTGAGAGACTCCTGCTTTCCTTCTCCGGAAACAGAGGAAGCGGTAAGAATCGTGACCATCCTGCTGCACTGCCTGTGCGTCACCGGAATTCCCGCGGATGCCGGTGCGGCAATGGCAGAGGTGATGCCCGGTATTTCCTCGCAGGCAATCCCTTCTTCCTGAAGCGCCAGCATTTCCTCGCCGCCTCTCCCGAACACATAAGGGTCTCCGCCTTTCAGGCGCACCACAACCTTTCCTTCTTTTGCCTTTTCCAGCAAAAGCCTGTTGATCTCCTCCTGAGGCATGGCCTTTCCGGCATACCTCTTCCCCACATTGATTTTTTCGCAGGACAGAGGCGTCTGTTCCAGCAGCTGTGCCGCCGTCAGGCTGTCATATAACACCACATCGCACCGGCGCAGGCACGCAAGGCCCCTGACCGTTATCAGATCCGCTTCTCCGCAGCCTGCGCCCACCAGATATACTTTTCCTTTTTTCTTCTCCATCAGAGTTCTCTCCGTATCTGTAAGGAAAGAGCGTCCGCCAGGGCCAGCCGCTCCTTCACTCCCCCTTCTCCCTGTACCTGACGGCCGCCATACATCACCGTCAGCCGGAACCTTTCCGTTTCTTCTGTTTTTTCTGTCACGCTGTATGCCGCAGCCGGCTGGCTGCAGTCCGCCTGCAGGACCTCCAGCACGCGCCGCTCCGCCTCAAAGGAAAGCAGGCTCTCCCTGTGGCAAAGCTGCGCTACAGCCTCCCTGTACTCCCAGTCCGACCGGCCTTCCACGGCAATAATCCCCTGACAGGCGGCGGGAAGAAAAAGGGACGGCTCCAGCGGAGTGAAGGAAAAACGCTCCTTTTCTTTCTCCATAATACCCAGACGATCCAAACCGGCCTTGGCAAGAATAATCCCGTCATACTGGCCCGCTTCCAGCTTGGAAAGGCGCGTTTCCACATTTCCCCGGATCAGCTCCATCCGGGCCTGCGGGCAGATTTCCTTCACATAAAGCTCCCGCCGCTTGCTGCCGGTTCCGATAACAGGCCGGGGCGGAAGACTTGCAAAGCCCTCTTTTGCCCCCTCAGGCCCGGTCCCTTCCGAGCCTTTCTTTCTCACCTGTACCAGAACATCCCTGGCATCCGCTCTTTGGGGCACTGCCAGGATTTCCAGACCTTCCGCCAGACACATGGGAAGATCCTTCGCACTATGTACCGCTATATCCACTTTTTTTTCCAGAAGTGCCGCCTCCAGTTCGGAAACAAACAGCCCTTTGTCCCCGATTTCCCCCAGCGGCTTATCCAGGATTCTGTCTCCTTTGGTTTTTATGATCACCGTCTCAATCCTGGCATCCGGCAGGCACGCGCGCAGGGCGTCCGCCACCATTCCGGTCTGCACCAGCGCCAGCCGGCTTCCTCTGGTACCGATTCTGATTTCCGTCATCCTTTTCCTCCCTTTGCAGGCGCCGATGCTTCAAGAAGCTCTGCAAGATATGTTTCCAGCTCCGGTTCTTCCGCCTTGAAATCCCGCTTTCTGCAATAAACAAACAGAGCCTCCAGACATACCGCCCTTCTTTTCTGTTCCGGCAGAAGCTCAAGCACCTTCTCCCTCAGCCTTCCCAGTATTTCTATGGTATTCCCCAGGCCCTCCGGCAATTCCTGTTCCATCGTTTTTCTTACAAAAGAAGCGGCGGCCGGGCTTTTTCCGTCTGTGGAAATTCCGACCGTCAGCGGCCCTTCCTGTATCAGCGCCGGGAAAAAGAAGCTGCACTTTTCCCTGTCATCCACCACATTCACCGGGATATGCCGCTCCCGGCACCAACCGGCCGCCCAGGCGTTGACCTCTTCTTTATCCGTAGCCGCAATGACAAAACAGGCGCCTTCCAGGTCTTCTTCACAGGCTTCCCTGTAAACAAAAGTCAAAGCCTCCCCCGAACGGGACAGCTGCTCCAGTTCTTCCTCAATTGCCGGTGCGATACAAGTCAAAACCGGCCCGAAAGGAAGCAGCTTCTCCACCTTTCTTGCCGCCACACGGCCTCCTCCGAGTATGACTCCCTTTTTTCCCCCGATTTCCATAAAAAACGGAAAATGTCCCATTATTTCCTCCCTTCCCGCAAAAAGCCGCCTCATGCATCCGCTTCCTGCAGGGTGTCCTTACTCCTGATTCTCTTCACAGACTTTCAGAACCGCTTCAAAAGACGCGGCATCCAGCTTATCCCGCAGGAAATACAGGATTTTGTCCGGCCCGCAGCCGGCGAACCTTTCCTTCCAGGTATCCAGCCTTCCGGCAGCATCATGAAAGGCCAGCGTCTTGTACAGGGTATCCAGTTCCCTGGCCATCATTTCCCCGGCATCCAGAATGGCCTGCTGCTTGCGGATGTTATTCCTGCTCGCAAGCCGTTCGAAATCATCTATGGATATCAGCCGGCAGCCGGGAAGGGTTCCGATATCCTTATCCATATCCGCAGGCACGGCGATATCGATAAAAAGACGTTCTCTGCCATCCGCCAGATAACCGGCTGCCTCTCCTGCCGTCAGAGTATAGTGAGGGCTTTCCGTTGCGGAAATGATCACATCCGCCTGCTCCAGATAATCATAGCGCTCCCCGTACTCCACCACGGTAAGCGCTCCTTTAGCACTCCCCGTTACCGCATGGTTCCTTTTGGTGGCGAGCACATGGATATTTCCGTGATCCAGCAGATTTTTAAGGATAATACTTCCCATTTTTCCGCTTCCGCCGATGAGAAGTACCCGAAGGAAGCTGTCCGTCCTCTGGTTTTCCACGCCTGGCAGCCCTTTTTCCGTCCGCCCCGGCCCGCTCTCCGCCTTAAATACCTCATTGGAAACCAGAGTGGCAATGGAAACGGAAGCTTTGGAAATCTCCGTTTCCGTCTTGATTTTTTTAGCGCATGCCAATGCTCCCTGGAACGCCGTATTCAGCTCATACCCTGGTTTTCCTTCCTTACAGGAAAATAAATAAGCCTGCCGCATCTGTCCCAGGATCTCGTCCTCTCCCAGAACCATAGAATCCATGCCGCAGGTAACCCTGTATAAATGCTCCAGGGCCTTTTTCCCCTGAAACCGTCTGGAAATCCGGCGCAGCTGTGTTTCTTCCATACCGCTCTTATCCGCCAGCAGCCTTTCCAGCAAAGAGAAACTGTTTTCCCCTCCCGCCACATAAATTTCCGTCCGGTTACAGGTATTGAGCACCACCGCCTGGCCTGTCTGCTCCAGAATTTTCCTTTTTTCCTCTTCGGAAAACACAAAACATTTTCTCACTTCCTCCGGTGCGGATTTGAAGCTGATGCTGATACATTCCATATTTCCTCCATTATGCCTTACATAGGGCATGGATCTTTTTTTCTGAAAGTTAGTTTACTGCTCCTGCCCATTGGCCCGCTGTACCGGGAGGGAAGCCGGACTGAACCGCGAGGCAGCCGGGACAGTGCGCAGGAATAATCTACATGAACCAAGGTCAAGCACGCTGACGTTAGCTTGACCTTGGCAGTTGCCTTTTTCTTATTTTCTCACTATGACGGCACTCACCTTAACAGGTAGCTCCGCCCTTCAGATGCAGGCTGGCTCCGACGATTTCCTCTTTTCTGGCAAGGATCTCATCTCCCAGCAGCTGCTCCTGTACCTTTTCAAAGCCGATTCTGCTCACCGTGTCTGCAAAACGCTCTCCCGTATTTCCCTGTTCCCTGAAAAGAAGGATCGCCTTTTCCAGAACGGAAAGTACTTCTTCCTCACTGGTGAAGATTCTGTCAAGCGCCTGTCCGTGCGCGGTTCTCTTTCCCCAGCGCCCGCCTATGTAAACCTTATAGCCATAGGTTCCTTCATCCGCCGCATGGAACGGGCATTTTCCGATACAGCGTCCGCAGTTATTGCACTTTTCTTCATCGATTACAAGCTTGCCGTCCGTAACTTGTGCGGCGCCCATAGGACAGATATCCGCCACCTGGCACTTGGCACAGCCGCGGCAGCTATCTACATTATAAGTGGGAATCCGCTGTCCGACAATACCAAAATCATTTAAATCCGGTTTTACACAATTGTTGGGGCATCCGCCGACCGCAATCTTGAATTTGTGAGGCAGCTTGACCTCATAATAACCGTGATAGAAACGTTCATGAATTTTTTCGGAGAGGGAGTAGGAATCCAGCTGTCCGTACTGGCAGGTTGTTCCCTTGCAGGCAACCACAGGACGAACCTTGGAACCCGTACCGCCGGTTTCCAGACCTGCTCCGGCCAGGAAATCCCGAAGATCCTCTATTCTTTCATAAGGAACGCCCACGATTTCCATGGTAAGTCTGGTGGTCATTACCACATCACCGTTTCCGTAAAGAGCTGCGGCATCTGCGATACATCTGTTTTCTTCCGCTGTCACCTTACCGTTTCTTGTAATGACGCGGACATTGAAATTATTGGTTCCCTTGTTATGCAGGCATCCCAGTGCCTTTACCCGGGTAATATCCTCCGGCGACACCGTCACCTTCTCCGCCGCATTTCCGGTGCGTATTATATTAAAGAAGGAAGAGCCCTCCAGCACCTTCGTATTGGTATAACCATAATGCTTTAACCGGTTCTGAAGCAGATATGCACGTTTTCCCTTGGCACAGACTAACAGCAGCTTTTCTTCCTTTCCCATACCAAAGAAGCCCTGCTGAGGCATTTCTCCCTGCACCTTGTTCAGATCCACATAAGTGACGCCGGGAATGGTCGGGCCTGCGGGATTGACATCAATTATGCGGTAATCCGCTGCCGCGCCATCCATATATTCCGCAGGAGTGAAGCTTTCCATCACTCCGTCCAGCTTATTCTTCAGGATCTGCACTGCCGTAACAAAAGGATGGATGGCTGTGGAGAACGGCGGCGCATAAGCCAGATCCAGAGAGGTCATCTGATCCAGGGTTCCGCCGAAGGTTACGGCCATCACTCCGATATCCGTCATCTTATCCACGGCTCCCGGCCCCAGCACCTGAATTCCCAGCAGCCTGCGGGTTTTCCTGTCCGCGATCAGCTTGGTTGCAAAGAAAGAGGCATCGGGATAATAATGGGCTTTGTCATCGGTTACAGCCAGAACGGTTTCCACATCATAACCGGCAGCCCTGGCAGCCTCTTCAGTCAGTCCGGTACGGCCTCCGTTCAGCCCGGGAAGCTTCACAACACCTGTCCCAAGGACACCGGGATAGCTCACGTCCTCACCGCCCAGCGCCAGAGCCAGGGTACGTCCCTCCATATTGGCGGAAGAACCCATAGGAGACCACTGTCTTTCCCCTGTCATGCGGTTCGTTACCATAGCACAGTCCCCTGCTGCATATACATCCGGAAGGTTGGTGCGCATTTTATCATCCACCAGGATAGTACCCTTAAACATCTCCACTCCTGCCTCCTGGCAAAAGCCTGTATTCGGACGGATCCCTATGGATAAAATCACCAGCTCTGCCGGCAAAAAGCCTTTATCGGTTTTTACTCCTTCCGCCTTCTGCGATCCGGTGATTCCCTCCAGTTTCGTAGAGGTCAGTACACGGATTCCTTTTTTCTCCAGGTGACGCTTCGCATAATCGGCCATTTCCCGGTCAAAGCCCGGCATTATCTGGGGCGCCATATCCATTACCGTAACGGAAATACCCTGAGCCAGAAGGTTCTCCGCAACCTCCAGGCCAATGAAGCCTCCACCTGCGACAACCGCTTTTTTCACCTGATGTTCCTTCAGGTAATCTCTTGTTTCAATAGCGTCCTCCGGCGTACGCATGGTGAATACCCCGGGAAGCCTTACCCCTTCTAACGGCGGAACCACGGAAGAAGCCCCCGTCGCTATTACACAGGCATCATATTCATAAATCTCTTCCGCTCCGGTACGCAGATTTCTGGCAATCGCCTTCTTTTCATGGCTGTCAAGTCCTGTAACCTCTCTCTCCGTCTGTACAAGAACTCCCGTCAGCGCGGCAAACCGGGCCGGCGTATTCACAATGAGCTGATCCTTTCCTTCAATTACTTCCCCGATGTAATATGGCAGGCCGCAGCCTGCATAGGAAATATCCCTGCCTTTGGTTACGATGGTAACCTCCGCTTCCGGCATCACTCTCTTGTATTTCGCCGCGACTTTGGTTCCGGCTGCGACCCCTCCGATGACTAATAGTTTCATGCTGATTTCTCCCTGTTTTTCTTATATGTAATTTTCCTGCCCCATCCGCAGGCAACGGGCCAATATCAGGCAAATCGAAATGCAGTCTGACATTGACCCGGGCAGTAGTAATTTAATGATAATCCATTTTATCAATAAAGTGAAATAATATATTAATTGGTACCTATAAGATAAATTTATCCTTACCATTTGCGGGCCCGGTACAGCCGGCCTTATGGTTCTGCCTTGTCATAAATACAGCGGACCCCTCTATGCTTCTGTATTCCTCCCAGACATTCTGCATTGCAGCGGACACAGCGGCGAATGTTTGCTTTCTGTCCGCTGCGCAGCTTATCAGGCCAGGCCGGATCTGCAATCAGCTGGCGGCTCATGGCAGCATAGGCAATGCGGCCGTCGGCAAGCTGCTGCTCCACAAAGTCCGGATCCGTCAGCCCGCCCACACCGCATACCGGCAGCTTCGTAATTTTCCGCACACAGTCACAATAGCGCAGAAAACAGCCTTCTTCTCCAAAATAAGGATGATTGACAGGCGGTATGGTATCCGTAAGGCTGGAATGATCCGCCAACGCCACATGAAAGCTGTTAACCCCTGCCTTTTCCAGCATGGGAATAAATACAGGGAGTTCTTCCGTTAATATGCCTGCATTCCCGTAATGCGGATTTTCCTGACGTACCGCAAGCTTATACTCAATTGTCATATCCGGCAGCGCCTGCCGTACGGCGGATACCGCTTCCACGGCAAAATGCGCTCTCTTCTCCGGACTGCCGCCGTATGAATCCGTTCTTTCATTATAGATACCGGAGGAAAAACTGCCGCACATACGATCCCCATGTATCTGGATCATATCGAACCCTGCCTGCTTTGCCAGGACAGCCGCTTTCCCGAAGGATGACGTAATGGCCGATACCTTCTGAGAGGACAGCTGTGTAATATATCTGCCTGTCTGCTGATTCAGCAGATGCCGAAGTTCCTCTGCCGTAATCTTTTTGGTGAGCAGGCCGGGAATGTATCTGAGCATTCCTTTCACATCGCTGTCCGACTGATGAAGCTGGGCGCACGCCAGACTGCCGCCGGCATGAATCAGCTCACACAGCCGCTTGTAATGGGCAAATCCTTTTTTACCGGACAGGCTGAAAAACCCTCTGTCCGACACCGGGACATCGCCGATAATGATTATGGCGCAGCCGCCCTCTGCGATAGCTGTAATTTTCTGCTCCAGTTCCTCTCCCCTGAGCCCCAGTGAGGTCGGTGCAAAAACAATACGGTTTTTTAAGGTAAGACCGCCGATTTCAACAGGGCTGAGAATCGTTTCGTACACAACAGGTCCCCCCTTTTTCCGTATGCAGCTTCTGCAGCAAGCCCATCAGCTGTTCCTGTTCTTTGTTGGTAAGTCCCTTCAAAGCTTCTTTATCCCATCGGGAAAATAATTCATGGCTGAGGCGGAATGCATCTTCCCCCTTTTTTGTTAGATGCAGGATATGGGCGCGCTTGTCGTGAGGGTTCTGCTCCTGTATCAGGAACCCGTCCTTTATCAGCTTATTTATGGACCGGTTGGTATGCCCTGCGTCCATGCGGAGCGCCTGTGAAAGTTCTCCCGGGGCACACCCCGGATGCTTTCCGACGTACAGGATAAAATAGAGCTGTCCCGGAGACAGTCCCGCCCCTGAAAGCTGATTGCTGCAATACTCTGTGAAATCCTTGCGTAATATGCTCACGTAGTAAGCGAATGACTGGAGCATGGCAATACCTCCTATTACTTGATTAAGTCAAGTATATTCCCGATGTTTGACAATGTCAATCTTTTCTCTTCTTAACTGGCAGAATGCGATGCAGGTAGGTAATGTAACATTTGCTCTCTTATCTGTTATCTAACAAAAAATCCCCATTGAATATCCCCTGCGGTAATAGTAAACTATGATCATATGAAAATCTTCCTTTCACAAGGACATAAATAAAAAACAATTGTCCAGATCATAAACCCACTGCTTTTCCGAGGATGCCGACTGCTGCTCCGTCAGCCTGTTGGCATTACCTTATGAAAATAATTAATATACTTATAGGAGAAAATACTATGAAATACGATTTTACTTCCATCATTGACAGACAGGGAAAGGATTCCATCGCTGTAGATGTCATCCCTTTTGACAACGCAGAGGTGGCGGAGGGCTTCTCCAAAATCCCCATGTGGGTTGCCGATATGAACTTTGCTACGGTTCCCACCATCCAGGATGCCATCATAGAGCGTGCAAAGCATCCTGCCTTCGGCTATTTCGATCCCAGAGAAGAATATTACGGCAAAATCATAGAATGGCAGAACACACGCAACGGTGTGGAAGGCCTGACAAAGGAAGCTATCGGTTATGAAAACGGCGTGCTTGGCTGCGTCTCCTCCGCCGCCCAGGCCTTCAGCGCTCCCGGAGAGGCCGTACTCCTTCATTCCCCTACCTATATCGGCTTCACCCATGCGCTGGAAAGCATCGGCCGCAAAATCATCTTAAGCGACCTCGTACGGGATGAAGAGGGCATCTGGCGTATGGACTATGAGGATATGGACAGGAAGCTGAAGGAAAACCATATTCATTTCGCCGTATTCTGCTCCCCCCACAATCCCTGCGGACGTGTCTGGACGCGGGAGGAAATCGAAAAAGCAATGGAGGTTTATTCCAGAAATAACTGTGTCGTGGTTTCCGATGAGATATGGTCAGATTTGACCCTCGAAGGACATAAACACATTCCCACCCAGTCCATTTCAGAAGATGCCAGAAACAGGACTATCGCGGTTTATGCCCCTTCCAAAACCTTCAACCTGGCCGGCCTGATTGGCTCCTATCATATTATTTATAACCCCTATCTGCGTGACCGGGTAAGGAAACAGGCTGAGCTCTCCCACTACAACAGCATGAACGTTCTGTCCATGCATGCCCTTATCGGCGCCTATCAGCCGGAAGGCCACGAATGGGTGGATGAGCTTCGCCATGTTCTCACGGAAAATGTGGAATATGCCTACAGTTATATCCTCGACCACTTCTCCGGTGTAGAACTGGCTAAACCGGAAGGCACCTATATGCTGTATCTTGACTGCGAAAAATTCTGCCAGGAGCATGACATGTCTATGGATGAACTTATCCGCGCCGGTATCCGTGTCGGCGTCATCTGGCAGGACGGCCGGCCTTTCCACAGACCTTATGCCATCCGCCTGAATCTGGCGCTTCCTCATTCTCAGGTTGCGGAAGCCATGGCACGTCTGGATAAATATGTTTTTAACAAATAAGCGGTTGATTACAGCTTATTTATAGTTTATAATTATTTCAGGAAAAGAATATTTTATGACACTCCTGCTGCCAGCCAGGATATTTCATCAGAAATATGCGCACTACGCGCAGAGGGAGCAGTCATGAATACCAAAACAAGTTTTAAAGAGCTGAACCTTAATAATGCTTTTCTTTTTGCTCTTGCCCTGAGCGATCCCGAACTATGCCGGATTATTCTGGAATTGATTATCGGAAAACCGCTGGGCCCAATAAAAGTGGAAACGGAAAAGAGTATTATGTTCAGCTCTGATTTCAGAAGTATCCGTCTCGATGTCTATGCCTCGGACCAGTCACACGTTGAATATGATTTGGAAATGCAGAACGAGGGTGACAAAGACAGTCTTCCGAAACGCAGCCGCCTGTATCAGGCGGAAATGGACGTGAAGTCCTTAAATCCCGGGGATGATTTTGTATGTCTGGGAAGCAGTTATATTATTTTTATCTGTACCTTTGATCCTTTTGAAGATCAGCTATTCCGGTATACCTTTGAAAACATTTGCTATGAAACAGGAAAACCTTTGAATGACGGTACCTGTAAGATTTTTCTGAATACCAGGGGAACCAATCATTCGGACGTATCTCCCGTATTAATCCATTTTCTGCAGTATGTGGAGAATTCCACGGATGCCTTTGTGGAACAGATGCAGGATGATACGCTGAATCAGATTCACCGGAAAATCAGTGAACTGAAAGCAAGCCGTGAATGGGAGGCGAAGTACATGAAATTTGAAGAGCTGTTGAGACGTGAGCATGAAGATGGTGAAGCTACCGGAAAAGTTATCGGAACAGTTATCGGTGAAAAAAGAATGGCTGATCTCATTTCATTCTTATTAAGAGATGGCCTGGAATATGAGATTCCCAAAATCGCGGCTGATGAAAAGCTCCGGGAAACCTATTATCACAAATATCAATTATAGTCCTAATCTTGTCAAACTCTGCGGGCCGGCCTCAGACACCGGCCTGTCATAAAAAATCTATTATTCATTATTTCTCAAAATATCAATAAAACCAATCGATGAATTTTCTCTGTTACGCGGCAATAAGTTTACATAAAATATTCTTTTCCAACCCTTTTTGTTTCATCTCTTTTGCATCATCTCCTTTTTTATCAATAGAACGGTAATAATAAATGCTATAAAATCAGAAATCGGCGCTCCAATCCATATGCCTGTCATACCGATAAAATGGGATAAAATCAAAATAAAAGAAATAGGAAAAATAAGCTGCCTCAATGCGCTCAGAATCACAGACTGTTTAAATTTTCCGATGTATTGAAAATAGTTGGCACCGATCATCTGAAATCCCACAATGGGAAGCGATAAACTGAACAGACGCAGCCCATAGGATGCTGCTGCAGCCAGATTGGGATCTGATTTTCCGCCGAACAGAATAACAATAGAGGGACTGAAAAGTTCAATGACGGAAAACATCACTGCACAAAAAACAGTTGCATAAATGATGGAATATGTAAGGGTCTGTTTTGTGCGCACATAATTTTTAGAGCTGTAATTATATCCGATAATGGGCTGAACCCCCTGTCCAAGTCCCAATACAGGCATATAAACGAGCATGATAACACTGTAAACTATGCCATATGCAGCAACTGCCGCACTTCCTCCGACTTTATCGGCCACATGATTACAAGTCAGCGACAGGAGACTCAAAGCAATCTGTGTAACACAAGCCGGTGTCCCGATGCTTATAATAGTCTTTGCCGTACGGATTTCCGGCTTCATATTGCAGAGCTTCAACCTTGCCGGACTCTTCCTGCAGAGGAAGTGAACTGCTAATACCGCACTTACCGCATTCCCGATTACCGTGGAAAAAGCGGCACCGAACACGCCCCACCCAAATACAAAGATAAAAGCCGCATCCAAAATCGTATTGACAATGATACTGACGAATACGTTAATAAAAGCTCTTTTTGCATACCCCATTCCTTTTATGATGCTGTTAGCCGTTTGTGCCAATAAGAAAAATACAGCGCCCGCAATAAGAACGGTGGAATATTCCATTGCATAACGGATATTTTCTGCGTTCGCTCCATACATAATCATCATTGGCCTGGCCGCCGGCAATCCGATTACTGTTAACAGAAGAGACAGCACAAAAGAAAGGGTCACAGAACTGCCCACTATTTTTTCAGCGCCTTTTTTATCATCTTTTCCCAGTCCAAGAGCGATTGCGGATGCGCTTCCTGCCGCCAGCAGGAGCGAAAAGCCCTGCAGAACCAGATAGACTCCCAACGATACGGTTACGCCGGATAATGCTAAAATTCCTGCTCCTCTGGCGACAAATATCTTATCAATCGCCATGTTGACAGAATTGATAAGCATACTGAGAATTGCCGGGGCTGAAAGTGTTCCTATTAATTTGGGTATGGACTGCGTCTGCAGCTGTTCTTTTTTTTCCATGATATATGCCTTTCTATTATATGAGTAATAACTCGTGTTTATTACGTGAGTATATACTCATATTATTCACTTGTCAATATATTTGTGAGCAAATACTCATTTTTATCTTGACGGTTTTTATTAACATATATACAATGAAAAAAGGGAGGGGTAAAAATGGATAACGAAAAAACAGTAAGACAGCCCAAACAAAAACGCAGCATTCAAATGAAAGAAAAAATATTGAGCGCTGCCATGCAGTTAATCTGCGATAAGGGCTTTTTTGAAACCACTACGAATGAAATAGCAAAAGCGGCGGGAATTTCCATCGGCAGTCTGTACTCCTATTTTTCAGATAAGGACACCATACTTGCCGAACTTCTTGAAAGGCATCACCAGCATTTCATGTCCGTTTTTGAAGTCCTGAGTACGGAAATGAATGTGCAGCTGTATTCGGAGAATCTGCATGAATGGCTTCGCCGCCTTGTCATGAAGCTTATTGATTTACATCTTTCGGTAAAGGATTTTAACAGAGCGTTAAGCGAGCTTTATTATGCAAAGCCTGAAGTGGCAGCCATACTTGATTCGCATGAAGAAGAGATACGCAGAGCTGTGTTGGAATTATTGCGTGAAAATGTGAGCAGAGTACAAGCAGATGATTTGGAAGCCGCATCTGTCGTTATTGTCGATTTTATCAATGCGCTTGTTGACCGTGCTGTTTTTAAAAGCACTTCTATAGAAAATGAGAGAATTCTTGATGTGGGAACAGATATGCTGTATATGGCATGTTTCCATAAGGAGAACTGAGCCAAAAGTCAAATGGTTAAATAAAGAATTCAACGAAAAAAGCCGGCGTTTTCGCACCGGCCTTTCCAATAACATATTACTATTCTTCCGTTTCAATCCTTATGCTGGTCATTACCGGCATTTCCAACGGTTTATTCCATGATTCCGGCCCATGCGTGGGAAGATCGGCAATCCGATCCAGCACCTCAAACCCTGACACAAGCTGTCCGAAAGCCGCATAACGGCCATCCAGCTTATGGGCATCCTTATGAACCACAAAGAACTGGGTTCCTGCTGTATCATAGGCATCATCCCTTGCCATGGAAAGCGCCCCTCTTTTATGAGGAATCGGGTTCGGAACACCATTTTCCGCGAATTCTCCTTTGATATGCCATTCACTGTCTGTCATGATATCATTATCCGGAGAGCCTGCCTGTATCACATAATCCTTCACGATACGGCACCAGGCCAGTCCGTTATAGAAGCCGCTGTTCACCGTGTCCACGAAATTCTTCACCGTAACAGGGGCCAGCCCGGGATACAGTTCAAATACCATATCCCCGAAGCCTTCTGTTGTAATAATACATTTCAAAGCCTGAATCCTCTTTTTCTTTCAAACAGGCATAATCACCTTATTTCGCAAGCACCTTTGCGTTTTTGAAGTACAGGTTGCCTGAAGATGTCATATACACACCCTGGACATAATCCTTCAGCAGATAGTTGTTTGCTTTGTAGTACAGCGGAACAACCGGATATTCATTAGAAACAATATCATCCGCCTGCTTTACCAGTTCACCTGCTTTTGCCGCATCCTTTTCCACCTTTACCTGATCCACTACCGCATCGTAATCAGGATTGCTGTAGAAGCAGTTGTTTGATACAACATCGGTATAGAGCAGAGGCAGGAAGCTCATGGGATTTACGTAATCGGCGCTCCATCCCATTGCGCATACTTCATAATTTCCGCTCTGGACATCGCTGTAGAATACGGCCCAGTCTGCAGAGGTTACTTCAACGGTAATTCCCAGATTCTGTTCCCACATTTCTTTGATAGCTTCCGCTACCTTCTTCACGTTATCATCGGAATAGAAGGACAGCTGAACCGTAGGGAAGCCTTCTCCGTCAGGATAACCGGCCTCCGCAAGAGCTGCCTTCGCCGCTTCCGCATCCGCCGTGGGTGACAGACCGAAATCACTGCGTCCGTCCAGAATATCTTTCCCGTCCACCACATAGCCGGGAGACAGGAAGCTGTATGCAGGTTCTGCGTCTGTCTGAACCACATTGTTGATCAGCGCTTCCCTGTCAATCGCCAGGCAGAGTGCTTTTCTTACCAGCGGGTTATCGTAGGGTGCTTTTGCACAGTTGATATTATAATATACGGTTCCGTAGCTGGGGGTTGATTTAAGTCCTGCATTTTCAGCCTTCAGGCGGGCCATATCGCTGGAAGGAATGCTTCTCACGCCGTCAACCTCGCCGCTTTCATAAGCGGTCAGAGCTGTTGCAACATCCAGGATATAACGATAGGTCAGTTTTTCCAGCGTAACATTGGCAGCATCCCAATAGTTTTCATTCTTTTCCAGAACAATGCTTTCGCCCATATTCATCTCTGTGATCTTGAAAGGGCCGTTGCATACATAGGTATCGGCTGCATTGGTCCACTTGTCCCCATTGGCTTCCACCGTAGCTTCCTGAACGGGGTAATATACCCACATGCTCACAAGATCCACATAATAAGAGCAGGGGGCTTTCAGGGTAAATTCCAGTGTTTTGTCATCAAGGGCCTTAATGCCTACATCCTCTGCCTTTGCCGTTCCGTCATAGTATTCCTGTCCGTTTACCACATAATCGGAAATCATGTCCACATACTGGGATGTGGTTTCCGGAGTGAGGACACGAAGTGCGGAGTATACGTAATCGTTAGCTGTCAGAGGTGTTCCGTCACTCCATTTCAGACCGTCTCTCAGATGGAAGGTATATACGGTCATATCATCATTGACGTCCCAGGATTCCGCATTGCCCGGTACGACTTCACCGCTTTCCGAATAAGTAACGAGTCCTTCAAAGCAGTTCACAATAAAGGGAACTGCGAAAGAGTTGTTGGTGATGCCGGGATCGATTCCGTCCGGCTCGTTATTGAGTACAAAGGTCATTTCCTGTGCGCCTGCAGCCTCTTCAACCGCTCCTGCGCTTTCCTCGGAAGCAGTTCCTTCTTCCGCAGCCTCTGTTGACGGCAGCGGAGCAATGGTCTGGAGCTCTCCGCTGTCCGATCCGGATCCACAGCCGGACAGCACAGCAGTACACATCAGGCCAAGGGCGAGAAACAGACTTAATGCTTTCTTTTTCATAAAATATTTCCTCCTCATGGATAATTTATGCTTCAGGCATGATATAGTATCATACCGAAAAACCTGGTTATCAGCCATACAGATGACAGGCTGTCATATGCCCGTTTCCCGCATCCTTAAGCTGCGGCACCTGCTGGGAACAGATGTCCTTCGCATAAGGGCATCTGGTATGGAAACGGCAGCCTGAAGGCGGGTCGATGGGGCTGGGAATATCCCCCTCCATGCCGCTCTTTTCTTTCATTCTTGCCAGTTTGGGATTGGCAATGGGAATGCTGCCCAGCAGTCCCTTCGTATAGGGATGCAGCGGGTTTTTATAGATCTCATTCGATTCGCTGACTTCCACCAGCTGTCCCAGATACATGACGCCCACATCATCCGATACATAACGCACCATGGAAAGATCATGGGCTATAAACAGATAAGAGACTCCCTTTTCCTCCTGGAAATCCTTCAGCAGGTTAACCACCTGCGCCTGGATGGATACGTCAAGAGCCGATATGGGCTCATCGCAAATGACCAGATCCGGCTGAAGAATCAACGCCCTTGCAATCCCCACACGCTGTCTCTGCCCGCCGGAAAACTCATGGGCATATCTGCCGCTGTGCTCCTTTGTCAGCCCTACCCTCTCCAGCATGGGATAAATGAGTTCGTTGGCATCCTCTTTCTTCCTGACGACGCCATGGGCAATCAAAGGCTCTGCGATGATATCCCGGACAGTCATTCTTGCATTTAAAGAGGCATAAGGGTCCTGAAAAATCATCTGCATATTTTTCCGGTAAGGCTTCAGCTGCTTTTGCTTCAGCTCCGTGATATCCTCACCGTTCAAAAGGATCTGCCCCGATGTGGGGGCGTACATCCGTATAATAGTCCTGGCACAGGTTGATTTCCCACAGCCGGATTCTCCCACCAGGCCAAGGGTTTTTCCTTTTTTTAAAGTAAAACTGACTCCATCCACCGCATGAACGATCTGCTTTGATCCCACTTTAAAATGTTTGGTCAGATTCCTTACTTCAAGCATGTTCTGTTCGTTCATCATCTGTTCCCCCCGCGAAATGGATTGTGTTCATCTGCCGGCGCGTCCTCATACTGCAGAAAGCACCTGGTCCGGTGCCCTTCTCCCACTTCCACAAAATCAGGAAGAGAACCGGCACACACTTTTCTGGCATAGGAACAGCGAGGAGCGAACGGACAGCCCGCAGGCGGATTGGTCATATCCGGGGGTGAACCGGGTATAGGCTCAAGCCGCTCACTTTTTTCCTGCTCCACATCGGGGATCGAATGCAGAAGGCCCATGGTATAAGGATGGCCGGGCTGTTCAAAAATATCTTCTATCCGCGCTTCTTCCATAATCAGGCCGCCGTACATAACCAGCACCCTGTCACACAGTTCAGCCACCACACCAAGATCATGGGTGATAAAAATAATGCTGGCGCCATATTCCTTGTCCAGCTCCCTGAGCTGTCTCAGGATCTGATCCTGAATGGTCACATCCAGTGCCGTTGTCGGTTCATCCGCAATCAGCAGCTCCGGCTTGTTGGCAAGCGCCATGGCGATCATGACACGCTGCCGCATCCCGCCGGAAAATTCATGAGGAAAGCTGTGGTAACGCTTCTCCGGCTCAGGGATACGCACTTTAGCGAATAATTCCATAACCTGAGCCTTCCGTTCCTCTTTCCCCATTTTGGGATGGTGGATCTTGATCATCTCCGAAACCTGTTTTCCTACGGGAATCAGCGGATTCAGTGAAGACATGGGATCCTGAAAAATCATGGATATTTTATTTCCGCGGATTTCGCGGAGCTTTTTTTTCGATACTTTGGTTAAATCCTCTCCTTCAAAAAGGATGGAACCGTCCTTTATTCTTGCCGTATCCGCCAGAAGCCGCAGAATGGACATGGAGGTCACACTCTTACCGCTCCCCGATTCTCCTACAATTCCCAGTATTTCACCCTTACCGACGCTGAAGCTGACGCCGCGTACTGCCTGTACCTCGCCGTTGCTGGTCAGAAAAGAGGTTGTTAAATTCTCTACCTGTAATATTGCGTCCATGATTTCACCTCTTATTTTTTCAGTTTCGGATCCAGCGCATCCCGCAGCCCATCGCCTACAAAGTTAAAAGCAAACATGATCAGGCAGATAACAAGAGCCGGAATGAACAGCTGATGGGGACAGGAACGAAGGTTCTCTGTCGCGTCGTTGCACATGGTTCCAAGGCTGGCAAGGGGCGGCTGCAGCCCGATACCCAGATATCCCAGGAAGGCTTCCATAAAAATGGCGGATGGTATCAGCATGGTTACGGTTACCAGAATGGAACCCATGGCATTGGGTATCAGATGGGAAAGCAGGATGGTTTTGGTGGAAGAGCCGATGGTTTTCGCAGCCTGGACAAATTCCTGCTCCTTCAGCCCGAGCACCTGGCCGCGGACCACTCTCGCCATATCCACCCAGTAAACGGTTCCCAGGGCGATAACGATACTCTGCAGCCCCGAGCCTAAAATCACCATGATCAGAATGACATAAAGCGTCAGCGGAATTGTGCTGATGATATCCACAATACGCATCATCACAGCATCCACATTTCCTCCCAGATATCCCGAAATACCGCCGTAGAGAACCCCGATAACCAGATTCACCGCCACGGCGACAAAGGCAACCATCAGGGAAACCCGCGTGCCGTACATCAGTCTGGTAAGGATATCCCTGCCCAGATTGTCCGTTCCTAACAGGTATGATTTATTCCAGATATTTTTTGACCGGTAGATCGTATTATTTTCCGGATTAGCTATCACATACGGCTTCTGCCCGTAATAAAGAGCTACCTCTGTCCCATTGCAGTCAAAAATCGTCATCATGCGTTCGGATTCTTCCCTGACTTTTTTCAGCTGGATGCCGAGGGTTCCGTCACTGTTCACCTGAAGCACCTTCATCGCCTGTGTGATATAAAGATAACCGGTATTGTCCGGCGTTTCATAGACCTTCATCCGGGGAGGAATGTTCACAACCTCCAAATCCTGCACCGAATAACTGTATTTTGTAAAAAGAGGGCCGAAGGCCGCGAATAATATCAGAAGAAGAATGATTACAAAGCCCGCAATCGAAGTAGGCTTATGGCGGAACCGGAACCATACATCCCCTGCAAAGGTCCTGTTCTTTGTCCATATTTTTTCCCTGTCCTCATTGGAGGACTCCAGCATATCCCATTTGTTGTCCATGACTTACTGCTCCCATCTCTGCGCCCGGCGCTGTCGTCTTTATCCTTGCTAATCTTTTTCAGTCGTACTTAATCCTGGGATCAATCAGGCAGTAGAATATATCTACAATAAAAATCATCGCCATCAGAAATGCGGCATAGAAAATGGTTACTCCCATGATAGTCGTGTAATCCCGCTGAGACACGCTGTTCACAAAATGAACGCCAAGTCCGGGAATCGCGAAGATTTTTTCAATGACAAAGCTACCCGTCATCATATTCGCTATTGTGGGGCCAAGTACCGTGATCACCGGAATCAGGGCATTTCTCATGGCATGCTTCAGAATGACGCTGGTCTCTGAAAGCCCTTTTGCCCTGGCTGTCCTTATGTAATCCTGGCCCATGACCTCCAGAAGGCTTGAACGCATCAGCCTGGCCATATAGCTCAGGGAATATCCCCCCAAAGCGATGACGGGAAGAATATAGCCCTTCCAGCTGTCGAGGCCGAAGGTGGGAAGCCAATTCAGTTTATAGGAGAAAAAATAAATCAGAAGAGACGCGATAACAAAAGAAGGGATGGTCACACCGATGGTTGCCAGCGACATAACCAGCATATCCTGCCACTTTCCGTTCTTCACCGCAGCTAAAATTCCCATGGGAACAGCCGCCAGCATCACAAAAATAATAGTGATTCCGCCCAGCTTCGCGGATACCGGAAAACCGTTTTTGATAAATTCACTGACCTCTTTCCCGGTATATTTATAGGAGGGACCCAGATCCCCGTGAAGAACTCCGCCCAGATATTCAAAGAACTGTACCGGCAGCGGCCTGTCCAGATGATATTTCTCATTCAGCGCCGCTTCCACTTCCTCCGATACCTTACGGTCACTGGTAAATGGACCGCCCGGTATGGAATGCATGATGACAAAGGTCAGCAGTATTATCAGGAACATTGCCACCAGCATCATCCCAAATCGTTTTGCAAAATAGCGAACCATATTTCTTCCCTCTCATATCCCTCATTTTTTGGGCTTACCTTCTGCCTTTTCCGTCACCGGCAGTCACTTGTACTCCCTTAAAACACATCGAAAATTATTTAAGGTCGATTATAAACCTGCGGTTCTGCCTCTGTCAATGTTTTTCTGTTTGCCTCAGCCCATCCTCTATCTTCCATTTCTGCTTTTTCCTGTACATTATCGTTACTTTTAAGCCTCTATGTAACCTCTTTATTTTTCGTTTCCGGAACCCAAAATAATAAAAAAAACGGTCCCGGACCAGAGGCTGTTTACTCGTTGAAACACCACTGATCCGAAACCGGTTCTTGAGAACGGCTCCCTTTTATCTGTTGTATATGCTTCCGTCACAGCACGGATGAAATGTCTCTCCGAAGAAGCTCCTGCGCCTTTTCCAGATCCTTATCGCACAAAGCCTGATAAATTCCCACATGAGGTTCTTTATCAAGCTGATCATCCATGCTCTGCTTTTTATTCCAGGAAAACTGCGCATAAATCCTCTTCTGAATACTCAGGCTTTCCTTCAGGAACTTATTCAGCAGCTGATTGTCCGCATAAGATGCGAGAAGGAGATGGAACGCTTCATTGTCTTCCCATACCTTCCAGACATCCACCGGTTCCTGCTGCATAAGCGCCGCATTATCAATATGCCTTTTAATATCCTCCAGGTGATACTGAATGATCGCTTCAAAGCCGTCTTTTAATGCCTCCAGTTCCAGAATGCAGCGCAGCTTCAGAATATCCCGGGCATCCTTTTCCTTCATTTTAACCACAACATAGCCATAACGGGGAACATTCCTCAGCACCCCTTCGCTGCACAGCTTTATCAGGGCCTCCCGGACAGGAGCCTTGCTCACGCCGAACAGCTCCACAAGGCGTTTTTCATTCAGCACCTGCTCCTCCTCCGAAGCATTTTTTATAATAAGCTCCAGAATTTCATCGTGAATTTTTTCTGAAAGCAACTCCTTCTTTTCTGTTGTAAAATTTACATCTTCCGTCAGCTGCATAGCACTCTCTCCTTTAATCATATCAGTAATCTATTCACTTATATATTATCTGCTTTTTTTCTATATTTCAAGTCTTTTCTGTATTTTCCGCCGTACAAACAACAGCTTCCGCACTCTGTAGACTTTCCCAGTGTTCAAGAAAAATCCGGGCAGATGCTTCCCTTTCAGGAAACAGCTGCCCGGAATACCATATTCTCCTTGGGAAAAACCTTTCCCTCTACGCACTCGTATTTGTTTTTTCCAGCCTTCTGCGGCTGATCTTTATGTAATCCTCCTGCATCTCCAGACCGATAAATTTTCTTCCCAGCTTCCTGGCGGCTACGCCGGTCGTTCCGGAACCGCAGAAAGGATCCAGCACAAGCATCCCCTCTTTGGTTGAGGCGCAGATTATCCGTTCCAGAAGATATTCCGGCTTCTGTGTAGGGTGCTTCCCCTCTTTCTTTTCCGAAGCCCTGGTCAGGCTTCCCGTCCACACATCCTTCATCTGTTTCCCGCCGTTTTCCTCCTTCATCAAATCATAATTGAAATGATGATGGGCCTTTTTGTCATCCTTTCTTGCCCAGAGAATCGTCTCTGTGGAATGGGTGAAGCAGCGGCAGGCCAGGTTAGGCGGCGGATTGGTTTTCTGCCAGGTTATGTTATTGATAATTTTATAGCCTTCCTGCTCCAGGGCCAGGCCGATGGAATAAATATTATGAAGCGTACCGGAAATCCATATGGAGCCGTCAGGCTTCAGAACCTTTTTACACAGGCGCAGCCATTTCCGGTTAAAGGCGTGCTTGGAATTGCAGTCCATTCCCTGATCCCAATCCCCTTTATTCACGGAGACCATTTTACCGCCCTGGCAGGTCACCCCGTCATTACTGAGAAAATAGGGGGGATCCGCAAAAATCATATCCACGCTTTCCGGTTCCATTTTCGGCAGAAGCACAAAGCTGTCTCCCAGATATAGCTGTTCCGTTTCCGTTTCATAATAAGGCTTCTGCCTGGTATGCAGTATTTTATCCATATCTTTTTCCGGCAGCCGCTCATACTCCCGCGGCACCCTGCGACAGCCCCTCCTAATAGTTTGTTATGATAATTTCCTCCCCCACCCTCTTGCTGGCATCGGAGTTGATATTACGCTTTACCACCACCACTTCCTTTCGGAAGCCCTCATATAATTCATTGATAAAATCCGTATTGTGGTTGGTCAGCATACAGCTGCAGCCTCTTTCCGTAAGCTCCCGGAACAGTCCTGCCAGCCTCTGGTGGCTCTCTACATCGAATCCCTCCTTGGTATAGGACTCAAAGGAGGAAGGATTCAAAGGAGCATAGGGGCTGTCAAAGAACACAAAATCTCCCCTGGCCGCATCCCTGCAGGCATCCTGGAAATCTCCCTCCAGTATGGTCACCTTCTGCAGATATTCCGATACAGCCAGAATATTTTCCGGACTGCAGGAGCGGGCCCTGCTGTTATTATAGGGCACATTGAAATACCCTTTTTCATTCACACGGTATAGTCCGTTGAAGCAATGTTTATTCAAATATAAAAATAAGGCCGCCAGCTCCCCGTCGAATTCTTTCTTTTTCATCTTATCGTTGAAAATTTCCCGTCGGGCATAATAACAGGCCTTGCCATCCGCAGCCGCCTCTTCATCCAGCCTGTCTGTCAGGGCAATCACGGAACCCGGACTCGTTTTAATCTGTCTGTACAGGTTAACGAGGGCAGGATTAATATCATTGATGACAGCACATGCAGGGCAAAGGGCGAAAACTACCGCCCCTCCCCCTACGAAAGGTTCATAATAGGTGTTATATGTTTCCGGCAGCTTTGCGCTGATCTGAGGCAGCAGCTGCCTTTTACCGCCCGCCCATTTAATAAAGGGCGCGATGGGTGTGCTATTCATGCTGTATTCCTTCGTTTCTGCTGATACTCCATCGGCTTACTGAGGAGTATTTGACTGGTACGCATGGTTTCCCTGGCTGGGGTGTGCCGCCGTATGGCTCTTTCCTGCAGCCGCTGTCGGGCAGTCAGTGTTTCCTGTAAGGGGCGTCTAAAACGCCAGTCCTTACGCTGTGTCCTTTACAGCGTTAGTACTGCTGCGTTTTTAACCGAGCGAGAGCGTCCCCTGTAAGGAACACTGACTGCCCGACAGCGGCTGCAGGAAAGAGTCATACGGCGGCACACCCCAACCAGGGAAATAACCTGCGCGCTGTGCGGCGCCTTTTTATTATAGAAGAAAGCGGAAGAAATAACAACCCAAATCACAGGACGGAATTCAGATAATATCAAATCTCCGCTGGTCCTGCCGCTGTCCGGAGCTTCTTCATACAGTAAAAATAGCTGAATGCCAGCAGTAAATCCGCTCCGAGCCAGGCGCATACCTCTCCGTAAAAAACGCCCGATTCCCCTATCAGCGCCGGCAGAAGCAGGGCACAGCCGGTACGCATCACCAGCTGGACAATGCTGGATATCATGGGCAGAAGGGAATTTCCCATCCCCTGAATGCAGGAGCGCGTGACATAGAGTATATACAGAAACGGAAAAAAGACAGCCAGCACCAATAGGAAATGATAGCCTATCCTCATGGCACCTTCCACCGTCACGCTGTCTCCGGTAAGAAAACAGCCCAAAACAGGCTTTCCAAAAAATACCATAATCGCCGACATCAAAAGCGCGGTAGCCGCTCCGATCAAGTTGGCAGCCCGCAGCCCTTTTCCAATCCTGTCATACCTGGCCGCACCCATATTCTGCCCGGAATAGGTTGACATGGCATAGCCGTAAGAAGAAGCCGCAATTTCCAGAAGCCCGTAAAGCTTGTTCGCCGCCGTGTAACCGGCAATAAACAGGACGCCGAAACCGTTTATTACAGACTGTACAATCAGGCCCCCCATAGCCGTAATCATATTCTGAAGGCCCATGGGAAGCCCCAGCTTCAGCTGTTCCTTTATCACGTCCCTGTCCGGATAATATTCCTTATTTCCCAGGGAAAACAGTCCGCTTCCCCGCAGCTTCACGAAGCAAAAACAAGCCGCCAGGAGCTGTGCCAGCACGGTAGCTGCAGCGGCTCCCTGTATTCCCCAGCCAAAGCCGAATACGAACAGAAGATCCAGCGCTATATTACAAAAAGAAGAAAGCGTCATTGCCTGGAGCGGCGTTTTGCTGTTCCCCAAAGCCCGCAGCAGTGCGGCGAGCAGATTATAAGCAAAAGCAACCGGCAGGCTGGCATATAGAATCCGAAGGTAAATGAGAGTCAGGTCTATAATTTCCGTTGGCGTACGAAGCAGCAGCAAAACAGGCCGCAGCATCAGCTGCCCAAGCGCTGTAAACAAAACCGCCGCGCCCAGGCTGAGGCAGACCGCTCCTGCCACTGCTTTTTTTAATCCCTTATCATCCCCGGCCCCAAATTGTCTGGCCATCACCAGGGAAAAGCCCTGGACAAGCCCCTGAACCAGTCCGAACATCAGAAAGGTCAGCCATTCCGCGGCTCCCAGCGCCGCCAGGGCTTTCACTCCCAGGGCCTGCCCCACCACCATAGTATCTACAAAGGTATAAAACTGCTGAAACACATTCCCCAACATCAAAGGAAGGGCGAAACGCAGAATCAGCCCTGCCGGAGAACCGGTAGTCATGTCTTTTGTCTGCATACAGGCTCCCTTTTCTCAGGAATGGAATTCAAACCATTCCACTTCAATTCCCGGCATTTTGGTAGGCGTAAGGCATAATTCATAGTATCCTTTTTCCAATGTCACATTTCCCATATCCCGTTCCACGGATGCGCCATTCGTCCCGTTAAGCTGGGGAGTCATAAAACGCACACCGTTCAGGCTGGCATTGCAGGCAGACTGGGCGCGGAAATCCGGATTATCCGTTTTCATACATATCCTTACCTGGTATACGCCGGCATTTTCCACAAAAATAAGGACGGGCGTATTCATAGGTGTGGAAACCCTGCAGGAGCTTTCCAGGACAGCCGCCTTTTCTTTGCATCCATTTATCTCTTCCGCTTCTTTTGCGGGAATCAGCTCCGGTTCCTCTTCCGGCATGAGGGAACGCTCCATGACAGGCGCTTTCATCAGGAAACGGCAGATATTGGCTGCGCAGCGCTGCAGTTCGCCCAGCGTCAGCTTTCCTGTTCTTAAAGCCTCCAGCGTATTATCCCCCATGGGATTATTTTCCGCCGCCAGGTTATCCACTACCATATATAAATCATTCTGGGCCCGCACCATGGCCGCCGTATTTTCCCGGCTTTCTTCCCCGCCTTCCACACAATCGTTCATGGTGGACCACCAGTCGGTCATAACGATACCCGTAAAGCCCCATTCCTTCCGGAGAATGGTCGTATTCAAATCATAATTGGAAGCGCTCCAGTGGCCGTTAACCGGATTATAGGCTGTCATAACGGAATTGGCCCCGCCTTCCTTTACCGCAATTTCAAAGGCCTTCAGATAGATTTCCCTGAGAGCCCGCTCCGAAACAACCGCATCCACCTTATTTCTCACCTTTTCCTGGCTGTTGCAGGCATAATGCTTCATGGTGGCGTTGGAGCCGCCCTTCATAATACCCCGGATATTAGCCGCCGCCATTTTACCGGTCAGCAGGGGATCTTCGGAAAAATATTCAAAATTCCTTCCGTTGAGAGGATTTCTGTGGATATTAATGCCGGGCCCCAAAAGGGTGTCTATCTCATTGCGAAGAAGTTCTTTTCCTTCCATGACATAAAGCTCTTCCACAAGAGGTGTATCGAAAGTACAGGCCAGCAGGGTTCCGATGGGTACCTGGGTAGCCTGTGCCCCCACATCCATGCGGATGCCGGAGGGACCGTCCGCAGCCGCAGCCACAGGAATTCCATAGTCATCATGAAGGGATTTGCTCAATCCGCCGAAGCAGGAAGCCACACCGGGCGTTACCCGCGGACTGCACATGCCTTCTCCGCGTACAATCGTCGCCAGTTCTTCCGGCGTCAGCTGTGCCAGGAAGGCTTCCATAGGCTCATTTCCTTCCAGCACATCCCTCAGCTGGATTTCACGGTTTCCGGTTCTTGTAAACGCGGGCGGCATATTGTCGCGAATGCGTTCCTCCAGGGACACGGTCCTTAACGGAACGTTTTCCCCGCTCATCTCATAAATGCCGCCGGACTTACATGCACCGGGCTTTAACCGGACAAATTCCTTCTGAGGTGCACAGGCTTCCTCCAGCCGTTCCGTCACGATCAGCCTCTCCACCTGAAAACCTTCCTCACCGTCCACCTGTACCTGCTCCAGATCACGGATGCTCGTCCCGGCATAAATCCGGTAACAGCCTTCTTCCAGCACATAGCAGGATTTATTTCTGGTATATCCTCCGTCATCATAGGCGGCCATAGCATTCACGGGGAACTGCAGGAACAGCTCCTCCTCTTCTCCCGGAGCCAGAAGGCCTGTCTTGGCAAACGCCGCAAGCTCTTTTACCGGGCGTCCCAGTTTTCCCTGGGGGGCGCTGTAATACACCTGCACTGCTTCCCTGCCGGCATAACGGGAACCCGTATTTTTTACAGTTACCTTTAACCGGATTTCGCCGTCCTGCACCCTGGCGCCGGAAGCCTTTACGTCAAATGAGGTATAGGACAGGCCAAAGCCGAAGGGATACATTACCTTTTCCGGGGCAAAAGTTTCAAAATAGCGGTAGCCTACGTAAATATCTTCCTGATATATGTTTTCCAGTTCGCCTCCATGGTTGGCAGTGGAGGGATAATCCGCCAGGCTGTATGCGATGGTATCCGCCAGCTTCCCGCCGGGCGTTACCTTTCCGGTAATCACATCTGCAGCCGCATTGCCGCCCTCCTGGCCGCCATGCCATACATACAGCACGGCGGTTATGGGGTTTTTATAGGTTTCCGCTAAAAAACTCATGTCAATGACACAGGTCACATTGAGGATTACGGCCGTTTTCTTAAAATATCCGGTTACCATGCGGAGCAGTTCTTTTTCCTGGCTGTTCAGACGGTAGCTGTCCTCCAGGTCCTCATAGTCCTTACCTTCTCCCGCCGTCCTTCCGATGACCACCAGCGCCTTATCCGATTTTGAAGCCGCCTGTCTTACCATTTCCTCCGTCACCGGCATTTCCTTCTGGTTCCAGGGTTCCGCCGCCCATCCTCCTCCTCCGTCGTCAAAAGGATTCTCCTGCAGCCAGCTTTCATAAACTCCAGCAAGCTCTTCGTTTACCCTGATGTTTTGGCACTGCCTGAGGCTGTCCAGCAGATTTGTGGTGTAAGGTACGTTTACCGCCCCTCCTGAACCTGTCCCGCTTCTGTAATAATCCTTCTGGATCCTTCCGAACACAGAAACGCATTCTCCGTCCTCAACCGGTAAGGTATTCTCCTCATTTCTTAATAAAACTGCGCCCTGAGCCGCTGCTTCCCTGCACAGCTGCGCAAATCCCTCAAGTGGGACACCAATCATTTTTTTACTCATTGCATCTCTACCCGCCTTTTTTATTTTGCATTATGTACCCTTAGTATATCATAGGTTTATAAGGATTGAATACGGGAAAATGTGAGGAATGATAAAGTAAAAAAGGCAGGCATCCATAATGGATACCCCCCTTTTTGGTTCCGTTTATATTATTCCCCTTAAGGATTTATTCCTCTCCCTTTATCGAAGCAATAATCCCGTCCGCCAGCGTTTCCAGTTCGGAAACCTTATCCGGATGCAATGTAGACGCCATGGAAAGCCGTTCATTCAGAACGGTCATGTTCTTCATTTCTTCCTCAATGAACTTCTGCATCAAATCTCCGGACTTGCAGGCCCAGGAACCATTTTCTATGAGGGCAAAGGTACGGTTCTGCAGGTTCAGCGCCTTCATATCCGATAAAAAGCTGTGCATTACCGGATAAATACCCAGATTATAGGTAACGGAGGCCAGCACGATATGGCTCAGGCGGAAGGCTTCGGAAATCAGCTGGGACACATGGGTGTTGGAAACATCATAAACCACAACATTGGTCATTCCCTTATCGCAGAGTTTAGCGGCCAGCGCCTGTGCGGCCGCTTCCGTATTGCCGTACATGGAAGCATAGGCGATCATAACCCCTTTTTCTTCCGGCTCATAACGGCTCCAGAGATCGTATTTTTCAATAAAATAGCCGATGTTGGAACGCCATACGGGTCCGTGGAGAGGGCAGATCATTTTAATGTCCAGCTTGGAGGCTTTTTTCAGAAGGGCCTGTACGGGAGCGCCGTATTTTCCCACGATATTGGTGAAATAACGTCTGGCATCGTCAATCCAGTCTCTTTCAAAATCCACTTCATCATTAAACAGCTTGCCGTCCAGGGCGCCGAAGGAACCGAAGGCATCAGCGGAAAACAGGACACCGTCAGTCACGTCGAAAGTCACCATGGCCTCAGGCCAGTGCACCATGGGTGCATTCACGAAGGTAACGGTATGACGGCCGAAGCTCTGGGTATCTCCTTCCTTTACTTCCAGCTGTGTATAATTATCAATATCAAAACCGAACTGGCGCATGAGCATAAAGGCCTTGGGGGTGCTGATAATGGTAACCTTGGGGAAACGGAGCAGGATTTCTTCGATGGAAGCGCCGTGATCCGGCTCCATGTGGTTAATTACCAGATAGTCCAGCTGCCTTCCCTGCAACAGATAATCCATGTTTTCCAGAAGCTGTCTGCATGCGGACCAGTCTACGGTATCAAAAAGGACCGTCTTTTCATCAAGCAGCAGATACGCATTATAAGAAACACCTCTGGGAATGGGATGAATATTTTCAAACAGGGTAAGCCTGTGGTCATTGGCACCCACCCAGTATAAATCTTCCGTTACATTTCTGACACAATACATTTCTATTTCCTCCTTCCGGCCTCAGCCTACATAAACATATCTTTACTTTCCGCACATTCCGGACAAACCCAGTCTTCCGGCAGCTTTTCAAATAAGGTCCCCGGAGCGATATCCGCATCCGCATCCCCGACAGCAGGATTGTATTCATAACCACAGCCTCCGCAGGTATAAATCTTTCCGATCGGAGCCGGCTTGGGAGGCAGCGGCCGTTTCATTTTCACCATGGGCGGCGCCGGTTTCTTGGTTTCCCCGTTATCCAGGGCAGCCGTGAGCAGCGGCAGGATTTCCATCACATCCCCCACAATGCCGTAATCACAGTTTTTAAAAATAGGAGCGTTGGCATTTTTATTGATCGCCACGATCGTGGAAGCATCCCGGATTCCTTTCAGATGCTGTATGGCTCCGGAAATTCCGCAGGCGATATACAGGTTCCCGGTAAATTTCTGTCCGGACATTCCCACATACCGGTTCAAAGGCACATATTTCAGAGTCTCCGCAACTGGCCTTGACGAACCCACAGCCGCGCCCGCCTGGACAGCCAGGGCTTCAATCAGCTTCATATTTTCCCGGCTGCCGATTCCTTTTCCTGCTGAGACTACTCTCTCAGCCCGGGAAATGGGAGTGTCAAGCGGTATACCCACGCTGAAATCATATCCATCCTTTTGCAGGGCGGCGACAAGCGCTTCCACCCGTTCTTTGGCGCTGCCTTCCTTCAAAATCTGTTTCTTGCGGTAGCCTGTTACAGGAGCCGCTTTTTTCGTGATTTTAGCAGGACCGCCTGCATCCTTCGGCATCTTTCCGATGAGATGGGAAGCGATGACCACTCTCTGGATTTCATTGGTTCCTTCATAAATGGTGGTGATTTTGGCATCCCTGTATGCCCGTTCCACTTCCATGCCTTTCAGATAGCCGCTTCCGCCGAAAATCTGGAGGGCATCGTTTGTGACCTCAAGGGCAATATCGGAAGCATACTGCTTGGCCATGGCCGCCTCCATACCATAAGGCTCATGGTTTTCCTTCAGCTCCGCGGCACTGTATATCAGCAGCCGGGCGCAGCGCAGCTTGGTTGCCATATCGGCAAGCTTAAAGGAAACCGCCTGCTGCTGGCATATGGGCTTTCCGAACTGGACACGTTCTTTGGAATATTCCAATGCATGCTCAAATGCTCCCTGGGCGATTCCCAGCGCCTGGGAGGCAATGCCGATACGTCCGCCGTCCAGAGTTGCCATAGCGATTTTAAAGCCTTCCCCTTCTTTTCCCAGAAGGTTCTCTTTGGGAACCTTGACATCATTGAATATCAGTTCCGCAGTAGAGGAGGACCGGATACCCATTTTATCATAATGATCACCAAATTCAAAGCCTTCCCAGCCTTTTTCCACAATAAATGCAGAAATTCCTCTGGTGCCGATATCCGGCGTTGTCACAGCAAACACCACGTAGGTATCCGCCTTCGGCGCATTCGTTATGAATATTTTGCCACCATTGAGAAGATAATAATCACCTTTCAGTACCGCAGTTGTTTCCGTACCTCCCGCATCCGAGCCTGCGTTGGGTTCCGTGAGGCCGAAAGCGCCGATTTTTTCGCCCTTTGCCAGAGGAATCAGATATTTCTTTTTCTGTGCTTCATTCCCGAATGCAAAAATAGGCCAGGAGCCTAACGATACATGGGCGGAAAGAATAACGCCGGTACCGCCGTCCACTCTGGAAAGTTCCTCCACCGCGATGGCATAGCTGAGGACATCAAGCCCTGCCCCGCCGTACTCCTTCGGATAGGGAATCCCCATAAGTCCCATTTCTCCCAGCTTTTTTACCGCTTCCGCCGGAAATTCATTGTTCTGATCCAGCATAAAAGCGATTGGTTTCACTTCGCTTTCTGCAAATCCCCTCATTTTCTGTCTGAATGCTTCATGCTCCTGTGTTGTTTGATAAAGCATATTTGTTACCCCCTTTTTATAAAATGGATTATAAGTGACTCTATACATTTACTGCCTGCTGTGCGGCAGATATATGTCTGATTGTCTGTGATTCCTGCTGTTTTTTCCCTTTTTCGAGACAGTAATACTTGACAGATTTTATCCACTTTTGCATCTTAATAAAAATCAATCCCCAAACAATACCCAATAAAGGCTCCGGGAACGGAATTCCCGGTCTATTGCCAGCTGTACCTTGGCCAGCTGTCCGTGCACATTGCAGGGACTCCCGTTTTTGTCCCTCCATTCGCACTGGTAATCCGCAGTCATACAGGCCGCCAGACGGGCGTTAGCCTCCACCGCATTCACCAAATCATACAGGCTGACTCCATGCAGATCCGTGTCCAGCTGACAGCCGCCGTTCACTCCGCGGATAATACGGATAATCCCGGCTTTTTCCAACTTTTTCATGATCTTATATGTGAACTTATGGGGCAGCGATTCTTTCTCCGCTATCTCCCCCACCGTCAGGCAGGAGCCCGGGGCCAAAGCCCTTAAAATACGGAGCGCATAATCGGTTTCACGAGTGATGAGCAATGGCGCGCCTCCTCTTCTTTGTCTCTTTCTTTAACTATAATAAAGTGGAGTAAAATTGTCAAGATTAATCTCTATAATATTGTGCCTGCATCATATATAATTCTTTATAATAATGATTTGATTCCATCAGCTCCTTATGGGTTCCTATTTCAAGGATCGCGCCGCCGGAAAACAAGGCGACTTTATCACAGAATCGGGTACTGGAAAGGCGGTGTGATATAAATATGACGGTTCTGTCTTTTGTGACATAGTTAAAATGAGAATACAGCTCATATTCCGCCCTCGGATCCATGGATGCCGTAGGTTCATCTAAAATAAACAGACTGCCGTCCTTATAAATTGCCCGCGCCAACGCGATTTTCTGCACTTCCCCGCCGGAGGGTTCATATCCGTTGTCATCAAAATCCCTGTGTATGATGGTATCCTCCGCGTTGGAGAGTCCTGCTATTTTCCCCTTTATTCCCGCTTTTTCCGCCGCATCTTCAAAACGGGGCCCGTTTTCCTTAAGGGGGCCGGAAAAGGTTATATTTTCATAAACGGACATGGAGAACAATTGGCTGTCCTGAAATACAACGGAAAACCTGCTGACATACTTTTCATAATCATACTCCTTGATATTGACGCCATTGACGAGTATTTCACCTTGCTCCACATCATATAGCCTTGCCAGCAGCTTGATAAACGTTGACTTTCCGGAGCCATTTTCGCCCACTATTGACCATTTTTCACGGGCATTTATTTTAATGCTTATATTTTTCAGCGCATATTCCTTTTGCTCCGGATACCGAAACCATACATTTTTAAATTCAATGGTTTCAATATCGTCAAGAGGTTTTTTCCCGGCCCGCATACTTGATGGCATATTCAGATACTTCTTAACGGCTTCATAGTAATCGTTATAGCGGAATATACTGGTAATGCTCCCTGTCGCCATGAACATTGCCGAGTTGAACGAGTTGGCAGCGCTCCAATACATCATAAAATCGCCGGCCGTTATAGCCTTTGCGGCATATTGGAAAGCCAGTGCCGCCAAAATGAGCATGGTCTGCAGCGTATTAAAGAAGCTATTTGTGTATTCCGCTTTTGCCCTTGTCTTGACTATTTTTTTATAGCTCTTTAAAATATCCTGAAGCACAAGGGTATATTTACCGCTCAGCCACTCTACGAGATTATTGACCCGGATCTCTTTTCCGTAGCGGTATTCACTGAAAAGGCTTCCGTAATACATATTTTTTCTTTCCAAAGGCGCCTTTTCAATATCAAACTGGTTCGCTCGCTTACGGGTTTTGGACGAAAAATAGGCGTTCAATAAAGCAACAGCTATAAAGCCTGCGATCAGCAGGATATTTAATTGTGAAACGATAACGATAATACTTACGAATAGGATTACATTGCCAATCAGGGAAAACATTTGCTCCAAAGCACTAGCAAAGCCGGCTTCCCCATACAAAAATTTAAACGCCTTCTCCTTAATATCCAAAAAGGAGCTGCTTTCAATCTGCCCATAATCGGCAAACGCCAGCTGACGTGAAAGTTGGATTTGAAAATCATTAAAAATGCCAAGCTTCCGCACAAATATGTTAGCGTCGCAATAATTGTCAAATAAGCGAACCACAAGATAGATGCCGCAAAGTATAAGGATATATGTAAGCGCGGTATCGGGAGGCATGGCTTCGGTCAGCAGATCCAGGACATATTTGGGTATAAATATCAACAATAAAGGCAATGCGCTTGAGGTTAACTGCTTTACAATCAGCAGAAGGATATATATCTTATCATGGCTCCAGCAAAAGCCGAATAAAAATGACATACCGGCCATAATGCTCTTGGTAAATTTCAACTTGGATCTGCCCAATTTGCTACCTCCCCAATCCGAATTTGAGACTAAAAGTTTTCAGTAAGAGAATAGCCTTTCCATATGGTTTTATAATATCTTTAAGTCTGCATGCTTAAGAAAGATAAAGCCACTGGAAAAGCTATCCCATATATGAGTTTATCATATTTTTCTGTTACTGGCCATACGTTTATAATTGATTTAATTAACGATTTTCTATGCCGTTTTGAATCCTGCTTACTCCCTTTTTATTATCATTGTATCTTCTAAAGCGATTAGAATTACTTCTTTTTCAGAAGCAGACTTCACTTTCGCATGTTCAAAAACTGCCAACTCTTTATCCGTATCAAATGCGATGGTAATGGTCTGTCCCTTTTTCACCTTTAAAAGAAAGCTGTCCGGTATTCCTTTTACCAGCAAATAGTTAAATCCCGGTGCAGCACTTTCAAATACGCCGTCCTTATATTTTCCGTTAACCGCCGTTTCCGTTTCGCAGTCAAACCCGCTCATTTCAGCAAAAGTATCAGCCGCTCTGACTAAAAAGAAATTGCCGCTCACAGAATAGGTTTTAGGCACATATTTTTGGGCCAGATGTACGGAGGTAGGGCGCATTTCGTTTATAGAATCCGGTACCTCTACCCCATTTACATAATATGCATGCGGAGTTCCCGGTATCATATCAGGCGTATAGCAACAGCTCATCCCGCCGCAGGCCTCCACCTTACAGATATTTGTAAGAAAGCCTTCATAGGAGTCTTTCAGCATACCGAAATCATATCGGATTCGGGCATATAATGCCTTGGCTTCCGCAGTCCAGATACTCCAGCCATGCCCTGCGTTCAAAGAAGGCCCCCAATCCCTTGATTCATACTGTGTTTCCCAAAAACGGATACTGGAATTCTTCATTCTGCAGTCTGTGCCGTCCATTTCCAATACTCTGTGTGCCCTGAGAATTTTTTCGCCCATCTCAAGATATTCTGCTTTAGGCACTGCTTCCAGATATGTCCGCAAAAGTGTGATAACGGAACAGCTCATGGAACCGTCTTCCGTACATGGTTCCCCTTCTGTCGGGAATTGAAATGCGCGTCTGCATACATGGTCCGCTATCTGCTCCGCCGCTGTATACATTTGCTGCGCATTCGCATCGTCTCTTTCCCGCAGCAGCTTCCCCAGCTCTAGGAATCCGCAGACAGCAGGATGCACTGTGGAATAGTCGATCTTATGTCCCGGCGTATTTTCATTCACTATCATACCGTCCTCAAAATGATCCTTCAGAATATGCTTAGCCAGAGCCACCGCATCCTCAAGAACCTCCTCATCCCCTGTCAGCCTCACATAGTCCGCCAGCTCTTCCAGCAAAAATATTTCATGCTGCATATAATTCATTTCCTGGTACAAATGATAGGGGCTGAATTTTCTCCCCATATATTCGGATTCCTTTTTATATACAGTCCCATAAAACGGCTTATCCTCATGGGATTTATTCAGCGCCCAATTAAGGATATAACGCTCTGCGCTTTCCATCAAACTGCTGTCTTTTCCGAACAGAATACAGTTTTTCATCATGGCCCAGGCGGCAAAACCGCCAAACTCTCCTGTTCTGCAGGAATAATGAGCCGCCGGATCACCGAATTTCACACCTTCATAAGTAACTCCGTCAGGCTTTCGGCTGTCTTTGCTGATCACACGGTAAAAAGCGCCGCAGTCATCCTGAAAATACTCCTTATAAAAATGATTTACTTTATTGTAAAGCTCCTTCCAGCCTTCCTGGCATAAAACCCTGCTGCTATGTTCCCTTCCGTTTTCCCCTGCTGTTTTTATTGTATAAATTCCATTCTGCTCAAGCACCAGGCTGTCCGTTTTCTCCATTTCTGCCGTATTGCCATCAGGCATAATAAGAACCGGAGAGGAAGAGCTGCTGCCCCGATTCAGCATTTTCATCGGAATCCTGCTGCCTGCAGGGCCTCCTGATACTTCCGGAACCGCGATTTCTATCCCCAACTGTCCGGCGATTTTCTCCATACATGCTTCAAGGCTCTCTGCAAAAATGAATGAAAATGAAGTATGATCCACCGCAGGAAGCCTTTCACCATCCGCACATATTACATCGTCGGCCTGGAGCAGAATCTGAAAGCCTGTAATCTTATGGCCGTCATAGCTGTATTGAATCCGCCAGGCCGCAAACTCCTCATTCATTGTCATACCCAGATGACGTCCGTCAGCCGCGGCAAAAATAAAATAAGCATATCTGTACTTATCATCCGTATAGATCACCTTAGGCATACACTGGCTCTTCCAGTCCATCACGGTGGGCATATCCAGAAAATTCAGGTTCATCTGCACACCCATTCTTGGTCCGCAATCTTTTTCCGTTTTCACCGCAATATGTATTCTGTCTTCCTCAAATTCATACTGTATCCTGCTGGCGCCGGTAGCTGAAATCCCTTTGAACCCTTTTTCCATATTCTCAATCTCTGCAAAAGGGATTTCATCCTCCCGGCTCTGAGTCCCGTGAATAAAAATGGTCCCCAGTTTTTTATCATCAGCTTCCGCCTTCCAGTTTGCCCCGGGATTCAGCCTGTCGTATATGCCGGCAATTTCCCCTGTTGCTTCGTTATATTCAATGGTATAAGAATTCTTTTCTATTTTTCTGTATTCGTTCTGCATAGCCTCTCCTATCTGCATACTCTTCGCTTCAAAAAATTCTTTGACAGCGGAATTCACAGGCCTCTATTCCTTGATTGCCCCTATCATCACACCTTGCACGAAATATTTCTGTAAAAATGGATACACACAGATAATAGGCAGTATGACCACTATAATCGTAGAGTACCGCAGCTGAATGACCTGCATGCTCCGGTTCAGCCCAAACTGCGTATTTCCGGCCGCCGCATCGGACATATTTATCAGAAGCTTCTGAAGATATATCTGCAATGGCTGTTTCTGCGGCGAAGGCAGGAATAATACTGCATTAAAGTAGGCATTCCAGTGCCCGACCGCCGAAAATAAGGCCAACACTGCAAGAATAGGCTTGGATAAGGGAATAATTATTTTCCAAAGCACCTGAAAATCATTTGCACCATCCAATTTTGCAGACTCAATCAAACCTTCCGGCAAGCCCTGGAAATAGGTCCGTGCAATGATCAGATTCCAGGCGTTAACCGCAACAGGCAGTATCATAGACCATCTGGAATCATACAGACCCAGCTTATTTACTATGATAAATAATGGTATCATCCCTCCGCTGAAAAACATGGTAAAGCTGATAAAAAACATAAACTGCTTTCTCATAATCAAAGATTTTCTCGACAGCGGATAAGCGCCCAATACGGTCAGCACCATATTTACTAAAGTGCCTGTCACCGTATACCATATGGTATTTCCGTAATGTACCCATAATTCATCATTCTGAAATACCATTTTATAGGAATCCAGATTAAATCCTTTGGGCAAAAACCATACCTCCTGCTTCAGCACACTCATAGGATCGCTGACCGACATGCTGAACACGTAGACAAAGGGATACAAGGTTATTAAAATGACTATAAACATACATATATAAATGAGAATCAGTCCTGCATAAGCGCCTTTTGATTTTTTTCTGATACCTGCCATTTTCTCCCCCCTACCATAAACTGATTTCACTGACACGGTTGCTTATCTTATTAACTGTAAATAACAGGGCAAAATTAATTACGGAATTAAACAGCCCCACAGATGCGCTGAAACTGAACTGGCTCCCCAGAATACCTCTTCTGTAGACATATGTAGATATGACATCCGCCGTTTCATAGGTTGCCGGAGAATACATCAAAATAATTTTCTCAAAGCCAACATTCATAATGTTTCCAACGTTCATTATCAGAAGAATGATAATCGTGGGCATAATGGCCGGAAGCGTAACATGCAGCATTTGTTTGAATTTTCCTGCTCCGTCAATCTGGGCCGCTTCGTATAGCTGCGGATCCACAGAAGACAATGCCGCGAGATAGATGATGGAATCCCACCCGAAGTTCTGCCAGATATTGGAACCGATATATAATGTCCGGAACCATCCCGGCTCCGACATGAAATTAATGGCATCCTTCCCCATGCTTTTCAGCAGGACATTTACCACACCGTCAATCGGCGAAAGGAAATTGAACAAAAGGCCTACTACGACAACGACAGAAATAAAATGCGGCAGATAACTGATTGTCTGAGTCACCCGTTTAAACGGCCCGTCCTTTATTTCATTTAATAACAGGGCAAAAATGATGGGAATGGGAAAGCCTATTATCAGACTGTATATGCTGATCAGCAATGTATTTTTTATCAGTCTTCCGAAATATACGGAACTGAAAAATTCCCTGAACCATCTGAACCCCACCCATTCACTATGTAAGAATCCCTTTCCTACTGAATAATCCTCAAATGCCATAATATTTCCGAACATCGGTATATAACAGAAAACAATAAAATAAAGCAGTACCGGAAACAGCATCAACAGGAGGCAGCGATTCTTTTTTATTTGATTTAACCATGATGAACCAACGGAATATTTCTTTTTATCTATCATGAACTTCCCCTTTTCTGCTTATATAAGGGTCCCTGTGGAAGCAGACCCTTTTTTGAAGTTACGATTGTTTATACCTGTCATACTGTGCCTGCTTGATTTCCAATACTTCGTCAAGCCCCATCGCATCCAGCTGATTCAGGAAAGCGTCATATTTATCCAGGGATTCCGTGCCCATGATAAACTTCTGAATCATTTCCTTGGTATAGGTTTTCATATCCGCCTGAAGGAAAAGCAGACGATCCGCTTCGTCGGCTGTTGCCAGCATATTGGGAAAATCCTCTATAATGCAGGGCATAAGCTCTTCACAGGCCTTGAGGGTTCCCGGCGTCATACTTTGTGACATAAATTCTTTTGTCTGATTGTCAAAGAGGCTGGGGAACGCCCCCAGGCTTCTTAATGCAGAAAATGCGTCGAGTCCCTCCGGGTTATTGGTAACCCAATCTGTAAATTTGGGTCTGCCGTTTTCATCATAGTCAAAGGTCTTCCCTTCTATTCCAAAATGGGTGAGTATAACCCCTTCATCACTTGCCCATATGTAGTCAATCCAACGGATCGCTGCCGCCGGATCCTTACAGTCCTTCGATAATGCAAACTGCATTCCTGTAGGAGCTCTTTTTACCAGCTTGGGCTGTCCGCCGTCAGGACCTACCGGAGGCTTTACCAAAACATATTCCGCACCGGGCACAAGCTTATTCCATCTTTCATCCACACCCGCAAAATGCACGCTTATACCGACAATATCCTTGCTGATCATGGCATCTACTTTGGCTTCATCCCCATTCGTAGAATATTGAGGATCAATCAGCCCTTCACTGTAAAGCTTATGGAGAAAGGTAATCAGCTCCTTATACTCCGGAGAAGAATAGAGATATTGAACCTTTCCGGCATCATCCGCATAAAACTCACCCACACCGGCAGTCAGTCCGAAACCGGATGCCAGATAATTATAGGCCGCGCCATCATTTAAAGTAAAAGGAATCTCATCGGCAATGCCGTTTCCGTTAGGATCCTGTTCCTTAAAGGCCTTCATTACCGTATACCAGTCATCTATGGTTTCCGGGATTTCCAGATTCAGTTTATCCAGCCAGTCTTTACGGATGATGAGCGATTTCGGGGCCACCTCATTTCCTTCAATAAATACTTCCGCCAGATTATAGATTTCCCCGTCCGGCGCGGTCAGAACCTTCCTGATTATTGGATATTTTTCAAACATATTCATGATATTAGGCGCATTTTTCTCTATCAGATCCTTCAGAGGAAGAATTACCCCGTCCTCCGCATACTTCACTACGTCCCCATTCCATAACGGAGGAACAGCTAAAATATCCGGCAGATTGCTCCCTGCTGCAATTCTTGTCTGCATCGCGGCATTATATTGATCAGAGGGCATCACTTCCCAATTAATTTTAATTCCGGTACGCTTCTCCACTTCCTGCCAGACTTCCAGATTCTGTGAATAACTGGCCGGTGTGTACCAATTATCCACTCCGGCATAGGTAAGCTCCAGGCTTCCCGGTTCTACAATAGGAAGTGTGTTTTCTTCAGGTATTACAGCTTCTCCGACGCTGCTGTCCTCCTGTGCCGCTTCCGTACCGGACGCACCGGCTGCTGCCCCCGAATTTGTCTCCGCATTCTTACCGCATCCTGCCAGCAGGGACAATGTGAGTATGACTGCTGTACAAACAGCGATTTTCTTTCTTTTCATGTAACCCTCTCCTTATTTTCCAATATGATATACTTATTTTTCTGTGACCGCAGCTTCCCGGGTACTGCTTTATAAGATATACTGTTTGTTTTGCCGTATATCCGTTTCGATGTAATTACAAGTAAACTTTATATTTTATGATTCCATTTCGCAACATTTAATTCTTTACACAGCCTTCAAAAACTTATTTTTAAACAAACAATTCTTTCTCGAGCATATATTTTTATACATATCGACCTATTTCAGGCGTCTGTTTACCGAAAGAAAAGCAAAATGCCATGAAACATGCACCATATCCCTCTATTCGGGGCAGGTGGGTTTCATGGCATAAAAGCGCTCCTGTTTATCCTATATTTTTCGGAACTGGGTGGGCGTTATCCCTTCATATTTTTTAAATATCCGCCTGAAGGTCGTATCACTGTCATATCCCACACGGATTCCTATATCCTGGATACTCGTCTGACTTTCTGACAACAAGATCATTTTCGCTTTTTCAATTCTTGCACGATTCATATAATCAAGAAAATTGGTTCCCGTCTTTTCTTTAAACAATCTGCTCACATACGAATCGGATAGAGAAAAAGCATTCGCAACAAAATTCAGGGACAGATCGCTGTTGCAGAGATTCTCATCCACAAACTGATAAAGGGCCTCCTTCATCACTTCACTGCTGCTTTCTCTGTGTGCATTCACATAGTCACACAGCTTACGGAATATATTATAAAAAATGCTCAGATATTCTTCCAGGGCATTGCATTGATCCAGGCTTTCCACATCCGAATCAATCAAACCGGCAATATCCAGCCTGACCGTACACTTCAGACAGGTGAGCTCCACATTATGGAAAAAATTCCTCATCTGATAGTATGAAACCTGTTCATTCTCCAGGTTCTTCTGAAGAAGTTCATTGAAAATCAGGACACTTTTTTCATATTCACCCGCCAGAAGACAATTCCGAAGGGCATATTCATTTTCAATCGGATAAAAGTAAAAGTTCTCTTTCTTTACTTCATTATAAAAAGTAATGCCGCATTCCCTGTTTACCATCCTGAAATTTCTTGCCTGCTTAGCTTGTGTATAAACAGCAGGCAGCTGTACGATACTCATGCAGCTTTCCCCCACGCCAAAAAAATATTTTTCTGCTTTTTCATTCAGCATATCTGCCATACTTTTATAAAATGCGGCGGCCTCCTCTTCCTCTTCATAATTCAGAATCACTACATAATCATTCTGGTATACCAACGTCCGGAAATGAATTTTATATTCCCCCAATATCTCAACAATTTCCTTATTCAGACGATTCCCTGCCTTAAGGCTGCACAGCAGGCAATTATAAACCGGCAAACCAAACTCAATTCCAAGCATTCCCGCCGTATGAAGAATCTTACTCTCTTCCGGCTTGTAATTTTCCTTAAGCAGCCATGTCAAAAAAGCGCTTATTAATATTGGCCTTTGCTCCTCAATTTGTATATCCAGATTCTTCCGCCCATCCAATATGGTTCCTACCGCATTTTCCAGCCAGAAAAACTCATTTCTGTTTACCTCCTCAGATGGAACCTTGTCCTTAATTAATTTCATCAGATTCTGGACAGGACGGTAATTTCGGATCGCCATATAGTAAGAAAGGAAAAATCCCGCCAAAGCAAAGACACCTGCTAATGTCAGCAGAATCACCTGCATATTTTTCGCCCGCGCATAGACTGAGTCCTCCGAAACCAGAGTATAATAATGAAACCCCGTTTTCTCTGATTCCTGTGTAAAACCAGTCATTTTCGTTTTATTCCGGCCAAGCTCCTCCATATCAAAGCCTAACAATTCTTCTTTTGTATATGGAGTCCTGTTAAACAGTATCTCTCCGTCATATTCCATATAAAACCAGTTATTTTCCTCCGGCATAGCCAGATCCAACAGCTGTTCCAGTTCATTTATCTGGACAAAAAAATAGAGATTGCAGATAGATTGGCCTCTCAGCTCCTTCACCGGATAACAGCACAGGATTCCTTCCCTCTTACGGCCATAATTATCTACAGCCAGAATATGATACTCCGGTTTTTTCAGTTCAGCGGCCATTTTATGATAATCCTCCTGCTGCATCAGCGCATTTTTGAAGGACACCTCCGTAAACCATTGATAATCCACAATTCCTCTGTCAGTTGTGGAAATGAACTGATCACTTACCAGGAAAAAATAAAACAGATGATCTATGGCCGCATCTTGACAGGAAAATCCCCTTAATTCTTCTGCAAAATTGGTAAAATCCACTCTGTCAAAACGTGATTTTTCAAGATCCTCCATATATATCATCGATGTCACCCAGGAACGTTTCTGCATTGTAATATTAAATTCCTGCATGGAAATAAAGATATTGTCAATTCGATCTACTGTTGTGCTGAACATCCTTCTGTAATATTCCGCTCCCTGCTCTTTTAACAAATTCGTTATAAGCCCGAATCCCACAGAAACCACCAAAATCAGAGGCAGCATATAAAACAGAAAAAAAGAAAGCACCAGCTTCTTCTTAAAAGAAATTTTATCTCCCCACATATTCCTCCCCCTCGTACACCCTCTTCTTATCAAAGTGTAACAGCTGTACCCGTCTTTTTCAATAGAACATACCGTTCTTCCTGCCAACGGGAATGGAAATAATTTGGCTTATTAGCTGGCTATTTTCAACAGGATCCTTTAAAATAACTGAATACAGATAACTCTTTTATGCGATATATTCCGGAAGGGAGGAAGAATGAAAGATTATATTCAACAGAATAAGGAATCCTGGGAGTTCAATGTCTACGATTTCTGGGTAAAAAATGCGGGGACTCCGGAGGAGCGTGCCGCTAAAGACATTGAGGATCCCATTAAAATGCTGAAAAAGTATGCAGCATATTTTGATTCCTATGAAGGTGTCCGAGTCGCCAATATCTGCGGCTCCTGCGGTAAAAAGGCGATTCCGCTGGCTCTTCTCAGTGCAAAGGTTACCGTCTTCGATATTTCCTCGGAAAACCGGCAGTATGCCATGGAAACAGCGGCAGCCGCACATACTTCCATCGATTTTGTTGTGGGAGATGTACTGGAAATCGACATGGACCGGTACGGCGGCCAATTTGACGTGGTATTCATGGAAGGCGGAATCCTCCACTATTTCCATGACATCCATGAATTCATGGATGTCATGTATTCCCTGCTCCGTCCCGGCGGACGCATGATATGCAGCGATTTCCATCCCTTTCAGAAAATAGCGGATATTCTGGAATTCCAGCAGCCTGTGACTTCCTATTTTTCCACAGATATCATAAAAGGGGAAATGGCTCACGCCAGATTCTATCCGGAAGAAATCCGCCGGCAAATCCCATTATGTGAATACCGGAAATATACCATCAGTGAAATCATCAATGCTGTCATAGAGAGCGGCTTTACCTTAAAGCGCTTCGATGAACATCCTGCCTGGACGGATCCCGGCCTGCCGGGCGAATTTACCGTAATTGCCATAAAAGAATAAGCCAGTACGGCCCGGGGCTGTCCCGGCATCATTCGGAGGATAAACCTTATGCGTTCAGAAAAAGAAATGATGGATATTATCATGAACAAAGCCCTTTCGGATGAACGGATCCGGGCCGTAACCATGGAGGGCTCCAGGGCGAATCCCAATGCCGTACATGACAGCTACTCAGATTTTGACATCAGTTATTATGTGACGGACATACGGGAGTTTACAGGGGACAAATCCTGGATAAACGAGCTGGGCGATATTCTGATTGCCCAGTTCCCCACGGACTGGTACTCCCATCCATATGATTACGGAAGCCGTGATCCCTTCGCCTTCCTGATCCAGTTTGCCGACGGCAGCCGCATCGATCTGACTTTGTCGGACGTGACCAATATTTCACAGGAAGCTGAAAATAAAGAACCGCGGATTGTGCTGCTGAATAAGGATAACTTTCCATACCTGCTGCCGCTTCAGGCGGAAGACGCCTTCTTCCTCCGGCCTCCGGAAGAAAAGGAATTCCTGGATACCTGCAACGAATTCCGCTGGCTGAGCCTGTATATTTCCAAAGGCGTATGCCGGGAAGAGCTGTACTACGCCAAGCATGCCTACGACGTACTGATCATGCCCATGTTTCTAAAAATGCTGAACTGGAGGATAGGAACAGAGCATGGCTTCCGGGTTACCACCGGTTCCTCATGCAAATATCTGAAGCGGTTTCTGACCACGGAAGAAATGGAAAGATTCCAGGGCATCTTTCCCAACGGCCGCTATGAAAATATCTGCCGCTGCCTGTTTCTCATATATGATTATTTCCACGAATCAGCCGGCCGTGTTGCCGGACATTTTCAATTTTATTATGACAGGATGGAAATCCAGAGAGTACGGCAGTTTCTTGAGGACAGGTTCCATGAGAAGGGATTTTTCATCTGAAGGAGGTAAATATGCGTATTACTAACGGTTCCGATCCGGTATTTGACAAGCTGGTCACCGGAAAAGACAAATATCTTTTTAATCTGCTGTATCGGATCCGGGAGGATCCCGGTTCCTTCCTGGCCACAGATGACAGTACCTGCATCATCGCCCGGAGCAATCCGAATACGCCGGTCTGGATCTGGCTGAAGCATCCGCCGGTTCCTCCGATCCGTCAGGAAATCGCCGCTTATCTGAGCCAATGCCTTGCCGGGAGCGGCTGCGTGAATATTTCTTCCTGCCCTGCTTATTCCGAAGATCTGCTGAGAGAAGCAGCCATGCAGAATCATGGGGAATACCTGGTGAATAAGCTTCTGAATTCCTATGCCTGCCTGTCCGTCAGGCCTGTTAAGACCTGCGGGCGGATCCGGTACCCGGATCCCTCTCTGAAAGAAGCCATAGCCCGGCTTATCACCGTGATGTATCTGGATGCAGGCCTGGGTGAATTGAGCAGTGAAGAAGCCCTTGACTTCGCAGAGGAAAAATCCACTTCCGACAGACTGTTTCTATGGGAAAATGAACAGGGCGAAATAGTATCCATGGTCAATATCGCCCACTGCACACCGGAGTACGCCCGGTTAAACGCGGTAGTAACCGACCGCAGTCACCGCTGTAAAGGCTATGGGGCCATGCTGGTATCCCAGGTCTCCCAAAGGCTGCTGCAGGCAGGACAGATCCCCGTCCTTTATGCCGATGCCGGCTACCCGCCTTCCAATGCCCTTTATCGAAAAATCGGTTATACCGAACAGGGACAGGTGGCGGAACAGCGCATTATCTGCAGGTAAACCAACGGTAGAATTGCTGATTCTCCAGATAATCGGTACCCTTCCGGCGCTTCCTATCATATTCTTAAGGCATCAACTACGACAGAAAGGGCTTCATAATGAATAACGAAAAAATGGGGAATTTTATTTCCGAAATGAGAAGGTCCCAAAACCTGACACAAAAAGAACTGGCTGCAAAACTGGAAATAACAGATAAGGCAATCTCCAAATGGGAACGGGGAATCAGCTGTCCTGATATTTCTCTTCTGATCCCTCTTGCCCGGATATTAGGTGTGACAACAAGCGAACTGCTGAATGGGGAGAAATGCGCCGCGCCCGAAAAATCAAAAGATGTTTTAGTGGAAGAAACCCTGCTGTATTCTGACCGAAGCGCCGCACAAAAGGCTGACCGTATGAAAGGAATACTGTTCACCTTTTTCTCTTCTTCTGTCATCCTGGCGGCAGTGATATGCTTTATCTGTGATTTCTGCATAACCGGACAGCTGACGTGGTCACTCCTGGCTGCCGCATCCCTTCTGTTTGGCTGGCTGTTATTGCTTCCGCTGTTTAAAGCCCGTAAGAATATCGTCCGGAAATTACTTCTGATGCTGACCCTGACCGTAATTCCTTACCTTGCAGTACTAAGCAGGCTTTTGGCATTGCCTGCCGTCTGTAAGATGGGGGCTGTTATCGCAGTCATTTCCCTGCTGGGGCTGTGGTGTATCTACATCCCTTTTCTGAAAATTCCCCACAGGAAATTATATGTAACCGGAATTATCCTTCTGGTTATCATACCGGTCATGTGGGGAATCAATGGTACGGTTTCCTTTTTTATTCAGCAGCCTCTGGAGCCTTCCACAAAATTTGTTGACAGTCTTACCACCCTGGTTCTCCTGATTATTGCTGTCTTCTGCTTCGGTAAGGAATTCTTACGTAACCGTAAGCAGTAAAATGTCCCGCAGATATTAACCGTTCTTCAGAACCGCAGAAGTCCTCCGCTTTGCAGCGAAGGACTTTCCTTTTAAGCTCCGTCAAATATCCAAATTTCATCAAAGCATTTCTTACTTATAAAATTCTCTCACAGCCTTTCCCAGATATTCCGCGGTTCCGGCGCCGTACTGCTTATCCATGCTCTCGCTCATGGCCGGATTCTTTTCATACGAATCCGCAATCTCCAGCATCAGCTGCTTCACATCCTCCATCTGGTACAACTGTTTTGATACAAAATCCAGCTCGCCTATGAGGGACTTCACCTCGAAGGAAGAAACATCCGCACCGCGCTTTTCCGCCAGCTTTTTATAAATTCCGTCAATCCGGTTCCGGTAAGCCTCCATGACCTCCGTTCCCGCAGGATTCTTTACCGCCTCCATGGCTTTATCCTTATTTCCGTACCACTCCATCACCTTGCGGAAATTCTTCTGAGCATCCTGTCCGGACGCATTTTCCAGAAAATGTTCCCGGAACTTCTCCAGACTTCCGTATTTCTCCTTCATCACCTGTAGCTGTTCCTCTTTCATATTTCCAACTACAGCCTGATACATCTCATCTATCTCTGTTTTACTGAACATCTCAAAATCCATTTTATTTTCTCCTTTCAAAATGTCTGTAATCCCGGCGATCATGCGGTTCAAACGATCCCGTTTGATCTCCAGCATTTTTTTCTGGGTTAACAGTACGGAATCTCTGTCCAGTTCAGGATTATCCATAATTTCTTTGATTTCCAATAACGGCATATCAAATTCTCTGAAAAACAGTATCTGCTGCAAACGTTCCAGGGCCTTATCGTCATAAAGCCTGTATCCCCCTTCACTATATGAGGTAGGCTTAAAAAGCCCTATTTCATCATAATAATGAAGCGTGCGTACGCTGATACCGGTCCGTTCGGATATTTCTTTTACTGTTCTCATTATGGTCCCTCCTGTTCCTGACAAAAACTACACTACACCCTCACGCTCCGTGAGTGTCAATACATTTTCAGGAGATTTTATTCATTCTTTTCTTTCCTTGATCCGCTGCCTCATATACTTATTAAAGCTTTCCGCCTCCTCCGCATCCGGTTTCATTTCCCGGTCCGATGCATAGCATTCCAGCGCTTCCCGCAAAAGCGGCGCGAAAGCCGCCGGTACGTTTGCAAGCCCCCATTCCCCTCCGGTTTTTTTCGACAGAATAAGGCCTTCCTCTGCATATCCCAGAACCCGGCATAAATTCAGAATTACATAGAGCGGATTCTCGAGAATTTCCTCTCCGGAGGATTCTATATCACTGCAGATACTCTTCAGGTAAAATTCCCGCGGCACCTCATCAAATACCTCTTCCACCGGTCTGCCATACAAAACAATGCCATAATGCCGGATAATCATGAAATGAGCGGACAGATCCGGATCCGTTCCCTTCATCTTTTTTATATAATCCTCCGGATCCGACCGGTACCATGCCAGGTGGGCCGGAGAAAAATGCAGTTCAAAGGGCGTAGGATATTCCCTGCTCCTGCAGGCCTCCTCCGTTACCATGCTGAATTCCAGCCCTTTGCGCGGCCCGGTCTCATTTAATTCCACCAGGATATCCATCAGCCGCCTTTTCTGCCCGTCTGATACCGAATCCTTTATCACGAGTATCAAATCAATATCACTCTTATCCGGATGAAAGCAGCCCATGGCTAATGAGCCATGCAGATAAATGCCTGTCAGCTCCTCACCGAAGATTTTCTTACTTGTGTTGACTATTTTGTCCAGTATGAATTGATATTCCATCTTTATTCCTGTTACGGCACAGGGCAGCCGTGAACCGTATCTTATCCTTCCCCTTCTTTCAGCGTCTGCATCTGAAGCTGCGCTGTCACTAGTTTATAGTATATCCCCTTCTTTTCCAGAAGTTCATTATGCGACCCGCACTCGGCGATCTTATGTCCGTCAATGACGATGAGCCGATCCGCATCCTTAAGCGTGGACAGCCTGTGGGCGATAGCCAGGGTAGTCCTCCCGGCCGTGAGCCTCTGAAGCGCCTTCTGGATCAGATATTCACTCTCCGTATCCAGGCTGGAGGTGGCCTCATCCAGTATCAGAAGCTTGGGATCATTCAATATGGCTCTGGCGATGGCGATTCTCTGCCGTTCACCGCCGGACAGATTGTACCCCTTTTCTCCCACATAGGTATTATAGCCGTTGGGCGTCTTGCAGATAAAATCGTGCGCATTCGCCATTTTGGCAGCCCGGATGATTTCCTCATAAGTGGCATCCGGCTTGGCAAAACGCATGTTATTCAATATCGTATCGGAAAAAAGAAAGGTTTCCTGGAGCACGACACCCAGCTGGCGGTGGAAATCCTCAATCCGGTAATCATTGATATTGATGCCGTCAATCAAAAGCTCTCCGTCATCCACGTCATATAAATGCATGACCAGATTGATCAGCGTGGATTTACCGGTGCCGGACGCGCCCACAATGCCGATCATCTCTCCCTTCTTTATCTCAAAATTTATTTTTTCCAGGACCGTTTCGTAGGAACGGTAGCCGAAGGAAACATCCTTAAATACCACATTTCCCTGTATCTGCCTGCTTACCGGATTTTCCCGGTTCCGTATCTTCGGCTGTTCATCCAGCACATCGTAGATACGCTCCAGGCTGGTTAACATCTGCACGATCATCCTGGGCAGATGAGTCATCCATCCCAGCGGGCCGTATAGCATGGTGGCGTAGGTGGTAAACTGAAGCAGCTGCCCTACGGAAAGCCCGCCGTCCAGCGTCTTCAGGCCGCCCAGAGCGGTTACGAAATAAATGCCCATCCCCATGATGAAGGTCAGCATCGGGTAAAAGGAAGCCCAGAATATCTCATTATTTTTCTGAATTCTGGCATAATTTGCAGAAATCGTCTTAAAACGATCCGACTCATATTTCTCCTTGCCGAAGGACTTCACCACACGGATTCCGGAGATCACATCCTGCAGCGCGCTGTTGTTGTCATCCCCCCGGCTGTACTGCATGTGGAACTTACGATGAATGACCTTGCGGAACCCCACCGACAACGCCACGGCCAGAGGCAGGAAGACGATGGACAAAAGCGTCAGCCCCGGGCTGATGGTCAGCATTACAATGATTGCCCCCGTCATCAGCACAATCAGGTAAAAGATACTGCCGAAGGCATCCTCCATAAATTTACGGATATTTGCGGAATCGTTATTGATACGGTTCATCAGCTCGCCGGGCCGCCTGTCCTGGATAAAAGACAGCGTCAGCACCTGCATCTTCTGATAGAGGCGGCCGCGGATATCCATGCTGATTCCCGCTCCAAGCTTTGCGCTCCAGAGGCTGCGCAGATATCTGGTGATGATGGAAAGCACCGTAATGACAGCCATGATAAGCGTAAAGCGAATGACCTCCTGAAAGCTGCCGTGGTCGGACATCAGCGTATTATCGATGAACCGCTGCTGGAACATCGGGCCTGCCAAACCTACCAGGGAAGAAAACAGCATCATCAGCGCCACCATCACGAACTGCTTTTTATAATTCGTGCATAAACGGACAAATTTTAAAAGAGTGACATTTTTACCCTCACATTTGGGACATACGCGGGTTCTGGGCAGCGCACGGCCGCATATGGGACAGGTTTTTTCATATTCCCTGTTCTCTATTATCCTGTCGCTGCCTTCCAGCATCAGCATCCCTCCCTTTGCAATCGATGCGAAACGGGAAATATGCTTCATGGAAAAGCGCGCGACATGCCTTGCCAGCCCGGATTCCTTTTCCGTAACCACAAGTATGCCATTATTGACCTGTGATTCGCACTTCATCGCGGATAATCCGGAAAGCTGCATTTCATATACGATCCGGCCTTCCTCTATAATAAGCAGGCGCCGGTTTGTCAGCACCCCATAGGAGAAATCACAGTATTTTCCGCTGCTGTTTATGTCGAAGGGAGAACAATAGCGTATCTCCTCCCCTCCGGCAAGCTCAAACAGCGCCCTGATTTCCCCGGGCAGTTTTACATTCAGTTCCATTTAAGTCCTCATTCCTGCGCCATGAAAAGCGCGCCCTAAGCTGTAACTAATAATCATTTATAAGAACAAACCGATTTTCTTGAGCTCTTTTCCGGTAAGCTTCGAGGTGTCCGGTATCTCAAACCGGTTTTCATCCAGATCGGTGATCAGAAGTCTTGTTTCGGTCAAATGGACTACAGCGTTGCCGCTCATATGTATGGCAAAACGGCAGGGGCCATGATCCGTCACCACGTCAAAATAGGCGAATCCGTACTCTTCCTTCACATTCTTTACTTTTGTGATAATCGGGGTAAAATAACGCAGCTCCATCTGCTCAGTCAGCATCTTCCGAGTTTCCTCGTCCACATCCTTATCCAGATCATGGATTACTCCGATTTCCTTCGCCTTCTCGTCCGGCTCCCGTATGGAAATATACATATTTTTACCCGTAAAAGGAAAGGTTCGGAACACCTGAACCCGGTTATAATGCTTTTCCTGCGTATCCAGCGAGACAAAACCGCCTTCTGTCCTGTGAAATGTACTATTGCTCCTGTCCAGATAGTTCAGCGCCAGCATGGCCTCCGTCTCCGCCTCCATCTGTTCCAGATCAAACTCTTCCGCAAACAAATCTTCCATAGCTACCTCATTTCCGTGTCTCATACACATTTATTCCTGCCGATGTCATTTCTATTCCAGTCCCCGCATGGCCAGTGCTTTCGTCTGCAGCTCCCGCAGCTTGAAATATGTGCCTTTCCTGGCCAGCAGCTCCTCGTGGCTGCCTTCCTCCGTAATCCTTCCCTCATCCATTACCACAAGCCGGTCCGCATCCCTGAGCGTGGACAGCCGGTGGGCAATGGAAATCGTGGTTCTTCCTTTAATAAGGAAGTTGATGGAAGCCTGAATCGCCTTTTCCGTCTCCGTATCCACGGAGGCCGTGGCTTCATCCAGAATCAGGATCCGGGGATTGGCCAGAATCGCCCTGGCGATGGAAATCCTCTGGCGCTCACCGCCGGACAGCTCCCTGCCGGTAGCTCCGATGATAGTGTCATAACCGTCAGGCATCTTGCAGATAAAATCATGGGCGCTGGCCAGGACCGCCGCCTGAACCACCTCTTCTTTGGTTGCATCGGGATTGGCGTAGGCTATGTTGCTGTAAACGCTGCCCATAAATATATAGGTTTCCTGAGATACCATAGCCACGTTGCGCCGCAGATCGTTAAAAGCAATGTCCTTTACCGGTATCCCATCGATGAAGATCTCCCCCTCGTCCGGATCATAGAGCCGCGAAATCATATTGACCAGCGTCGTCTTGCCCGCGCCGGAACGCCCTACAATGCCCAGCATTCTGCCGCCTTCCACCTTCAGGCTGACATTTTTGAGAATGGTCTTATTTTTATCATAGGAGAAGGTTACATTCTTTAACTCAATGTCTCCCCTCATGTTGTCCATATGTACCGGATTCTCCTTTTCCGTGATCTCCGGAAGGGAGTCTATAATTTCAAACATACGCTGGGCGCTGGTCATGCTTTCCGCCCACCAATGGAAGCTAAAGGCAATGAAATCCAGCGGATTGTTCAGCTGTCCCACATAGCTGATAAAGGTGATCAAAATACCCAGCTCCAGATCTCCGTACCGGAAAAGCATGTAGCCGCCCAGGGCCCATACCAGCAGGTTGGAGAGATTTTCCACCGCCGCATAGAGCACGGTGAAATGGTTGTCAAAACGCACCAAATCCACGTCTGCATGCATCAGCTTCTTATTATATTTATCGAAACGTACCAGTTCCTTCTCTTCCTGTCCGAAGGCCTTTACCACCCGCGCACCGGTCAGGTTGTCATTTACCCTGCTGTTCAGGGAACGCCTCGCCCTGTGGCGGCTGGAAAAATAGTTGAAGAGTGTCGGAGCCATTTTGTAACTGGTAAACAGCACCACCGGTATCCAGATAAGCACCGGCACGGCGAGCTTCCAATTCATCCGGAGCATGATCACAGCCGTAGCCACCAGTGAAAAAATGTTGGACGCCATAAAGGGCAGGCCGTCTATAAAGAAGCCGGTAACCTCCTCCGAATCGCCCATGACCCTGGTCATCAGGCTGCCGGTCTGCTTGCTGTTATAAAAGCCCATGGACAGACGGCCCATGGAATCAAACACGTCTGTTTTCAGCTTCATCACCACACCAGGTATGATCCTGGCATTTAATACCCCCTGAATGATGCCGAAAACCTGAATGGTGAGCTTCGTCATAAACATGGAAAGCACCACCAGCAGCAAAGCCGTCACATATTTGCCCGCAGGAAGGTTTAAGAATTCCAGGAACTGCGGATCCTTTGCCAGCACCTTATCATAGAGAATCGTGCCGTTTAAATAGGGCCAGACCAGATTCAGCAGCGCCGTGGCGATAATGCAGATGAACATGCCCGCAATACTGGCCGCATAAGGCCTGAAATAGCTTAAGGTGCGGAAAAATACGGAGCTTTTGTTCATGCACCGGGGACAGATCTTCCGTTCCGGATCCGGATACATCGTACCGCATTTGCTGCAGTACTCCTCCTCTTTTTCTCCCCTGAGCAATTCCTCCGTCAGTTCCTTGCCCTCCTTTACGGCTTCAAAGACTGCGGCGAAATGGCGGAGCTGCGCCAGGTACATATTGGAGCAAAGCGCCAGCCGGATGTCATTTTCCTCCCCCTCCGGGCGGTAAAACAGGATATTGGTAGCCACCTGTTTGAGTACCTGCAGGGATGCGGTCTCCGTCACAGAAAGCATCTGAAGCTCATAGGTTTTGCTCCCTGTGATTTTTTCCCTTTGATCCATACAGCCTTTATACTGCTTCGTATACAGAAAATCCTTGACGGACTGGGCGATCATAACCTGCGTCTTAGTCAGCAGCAGCCAGCCGTCCACATATTTTTCTTCAAAGTTCATGTCAAATCGGGCAGTTATCAGACAGTCATCCTCTGTAATGCCCTGTTCTTCCGCCAGGGTTTTCAGTGCCGGCGGGAGTTTTCGGAATATTTCTTTTGCCAATGTCTTGTTCAGGTACGGGATCGAATGATGAATCCACGCGCCTTTCCCCTTTCTTTCTATACTGAAGCCCGGCAATACAGCCGAATCTGGTAACTATGCAGACCTGCCGTACAGTTACCGGATTTGAACAAAAAAAACCCTCTTCCGGCTACGGAAAAGGGTAAATGGGTTCCATGTCAATACATAAGACAAGTACGGGCAGGACACCATGCCGATTTTTTCGCAAACGGGCGCTGTAACAGCCGGAATATTGTGTGATAGAGAATATGCTTTCTGCTGTGGAATATATTTAACCGGGTGATGATACCTAACATGTTGTCTGCCTCCTTTCCTGAATGATTTGTAAAAGTGCGGTTTCATATGTTAAATTTTATAAAATATGCTTTGAATCGAATAAGTTTTATAACTATTTATTAGTATAGAACTGTAGGATAAATATGTCAAACAGAATTTATCCGTCAGGCGTATATTGATATAGGAAAAGCGTCATCTGACGACCATCCATTAATGTTACGTCTATGGAATCCAACTGTTCAAACCCCTGAGAATCATAAAATCCGTAATTGCACTGTGTATCAGTATGAACATAAATTGCGCATTTACCGTTTTGTGCCGCATAAGAAAGGAAATCTCCGACCAAGGTTTTCCCAACCCCCGCCCCTTGAATATTTTTCCCTACGATCAACAATTCAATGTGTCCTGTAAAATCCCCTTTTTGTACGGCCATCATCTTCTGATCCGCTTTAGAAATTTTCAACACACCTTTTAATTGCCTTCTCATTCGTTTGGTCGAATGAAGCAGCAGTGAAACACTGCTCTTGGCCAGTGCCCATATCGCGGTACTTCGCCTGACGATGTTCTGCCGGCCGTCGTCTTTCCCCAGCAGAACGCCCACCACGTCTCCATTCTGTATGGCTGCTTTCCCGTATGAAATATTGAGCAAGCTGGATTGCAGGTAAATATTCAGAGAATCATCCAGCTGCTTCTCAGTGTCACAAAATTGATTCAAATTCCATACTTCGTCAATCAGTTTTTTGATTGAACGATAATCATTCGGGCAGATTTCCCGATATGTTATTTCTTCCATTTCAATATCCTCCATATTAATATCCGTACCTTTTTCTATATCGGAAAAAGCATACAAGTGAAACTATGATTCCTAAAAACTCCGCGACGGGCGTTGTAAGCCAGATTCCGTCTATCTGCAATACGCGTGGCAGCAACAGAATCGCTCCCAGCGAGAATAAAAAGGTGCGGCAAAATGCAATGACGCCAGATACAATGCCATTGGAAAGTGCGGTAAACAGTCCGCTGGCATAGGTATTAAATCCATTAAAAAGCAGAGCAAACATGAAAATAAAATTTCCGTGTACTGCTATTTCATAGACCGCCGTTCCCGTTCCCACAAAAATTTCAATCAATTTTCCGCCAAATATCCATGCGGTCAAGGCAGAGATGCCGGAAACCAGCGCTATAAAAATCAGATTTACTTTCGTGAGCTTTTTCAGCCTGTCCGTATCACGCTGACCATAGTTATAGCTGATGATAGGAGCTGCCCCATAAATATAACCGATATACAAAGCCGTCATTGCGCTGAACACATAGTAAATGACCGTATAGGCTGCAACGCCATTTTCTCCGGCATATCGAAGCAGCGCCTGATTCATCAAAAGCGCATTTATACCGGAAACAAGCGTGGTGGCCATCTCGCTCATTCCATTTGCTGCGGAGTCAATCAAGGTTCGTATCCTGAATACCGGCTTTACAAAATACAAAAGCCGGCTTTTTTTGAAAAAATAAATAATACAAATGACGGTGGGGATCAGACTGCTGAACCCGGTGGCAATTGCAGCGCCTTTGACGCCCCATCCGGCTGCTGCCACAAAAAGATAGTCAAGTCCAACATTTACAAGTCCCGCCGAAAGTGAAACACCAAATGCCAGCACGGGGTTATTCGCCGCGACAACATAAACTTGCAGATTGCTCATAAGCAGAGTTGGAATTGCAGACAACGCATAATAAAACAGATATTCCTTACAGTACAGAGTCACTTGTGGGGAAGCTCCAAACACAGTGGTAAGCGGTTCAGAAAAGAGGACTCCAATCACAGTGAAGAAAATGCCAAGGAATAAATTCAGAAGAATGAGCGCAGTAAAATCTTGTTTTGCCTCACTTTCCTTTTGCTCCCCCAGTTTACGCATCACAATTGCGCTCCCCCCGCTGGAGAGCATGGCTGAAAACGCAAACAGCAGGCTGAAATATGGCGATAACAGAGTTAAAGCCGCCATTGCGTCCGTTCCGACAAATCTGGCCACGAAAATACCGTCAACCGTCGTGTACAGCACCTGGATTAATGCCATGACCATCGTGGGAAAGGTGAACTTAAACATATTTCGATATGTAACTGGTTTTTGATAGATCGTCAAATGATCATTCATTTTTCTATTACCTCGCCGCCGTTGTCAGCGTTATCAAAGCCGCCGGTTCTTTTTAACTGCACCAAAACCGTTGCCAGAACAGGAAATCCAAACAGCCCTATGATACCGAAAAAACAGGCTCCCACAAACATACACATCATGGTGATCAGCGGGTGCAGTCCAATCTGCTGCCCCACAACACGAGGCTCTAATATCTCCCGCACAACTGTAATAATGATATATAAAATCAGAAGCCCCACGCCAAGAGGGATATTGCCGGTCAGGAAGCTAATCGCAATCCACGGGAGCAGGACGGTTCCAACCCCAAGCACAGGGAGAATGTCTACCAATGCAATGAGCCCCGCAAGTAAAATAGAATCTTCAACTTTGAGCAGGAAAAGCCCAACGGCCAGCTCTACAAATGTCAGGCCCATCAAAATGAGATATGCTTTTCCGAATTGCTGCAAAACCGAAATTCCCTTTTCCTTTATTCTTTTAAACACTTGTTTTGCTTTTGGGGGTAAGTGTCTGCCGGCAAAAGTTATTATCTTTTCGTAATCAATTATACAAAAAAAGGAAGACACAATAGTAATGATAAAATTCATCAGCGTTTGGGGTGTTTTCGATGCAATGCCTGTCACCAGCGCCACCACGGATGAAGAAACGTTTCCAGCAAATCCGGATATGGCGCCTGAAACGGATTCTCCTATGTAAGCAAGCATTGTTTGAAAGTCCGGACTGAAATGTTCTGCCGCGGCCTCCATACCATGTGCAGCCGATTCCAAAGCGGGCAAAATCGTATTGTCATATAATTCAGGAAAACGCACTACGGATGTTTTAATAAAACTTACAAAATCAGCGCTAACCACCGCAATGAACAGAAACAATATTGTGTAAAAAAGGATTAGTATTGTAACAGAAGCTGCTTTACGCCCGCAGCGGCCTTTTTTTGTAAAGAACCGGATAATCGGATTTAAGATCATCGCAATTACGAACGCCGCGATAAAGGGCTTCAGCACAGGCAAAATATAGCTGGCCGTCAGAAAAACCAGGCCTCCAGCCAGGCTCCAAAACAAAACCCTTATGATAAATTTCTTCATTTTTTCTTCACTCATTGTTTAGCCTCTCATTTCCGATATAAAAGCAAGAATAGCCTGCCTTTACTTTTTAAATTATTTTATTTATAATTCCACTATAAACTCTTGACTTACTCCAGAGTCAAGAGTGGAAAATATATATATGAATTTTTTTGAAAGGAAATTAAGATGAGGCAGTTATTGAGGATCGGGCAGGTTTGTAAACTTTATGGAATATCTCTTGATACATTACGGCACTATGACAAAATTGGACTTTTGAAACCCCTTGTCATCGAGCCGTCCGGCTATCGGTATTATTCTTTTGAACAGCTTGATATATTGGAGATGATTTTAGCCGGGCGCTCTCTTGACATCCCGCTGGAGAATTTGCAAAAACGACTGGCTTCCGGAGAAATCGAAGATTATATACTTCTTGTTAAAGAACAACAGACGGTGATAGAGGAAAGAAAACGGGAACTGCAGCAGCTTGAAAATCATACCCTTCAAATGGCGGAATTGCTGACGCAAATTTCCTTGCACAAAAACGATGAAGATTTGCAGAATATCCATTATGAAGCTTTGGATATGGATATTTGCCGGATACCCATTGCAATGTTTCCTCCGGCAAGATTCGACTGGAACGATATGGGCAGTTTTCTGCAGATGGAACAATGGAGCTTCTATCAAAGCGATTCAAACGGGTTCGTTGCCGAGCTTCCGCAGGATGCCGGACTCTCCTGCCGAAACGCGGAACGTATGGGAGAAATGTTCCCTGAATCTACCTGTGCAAAAATAGTAAAGATAAAGGGAATTTATGGAGAGACTAAATTTTTAGGGAAAAGCAGTTCACTGCATATTTACCTGAATAAAATCAGCAAAAGCTTTCATCTGCAGAATACAGAATTGCTGGTAAAATACATTTTCGCACTGCCACATGAAGACTTGGACAATAATTATTTTATAGAAATTTACTTTCCGAAGCATGAATAAAGGCTCCCCCAATCCAGTCGTATTCCATAGCGGCAAGCAGTGTTTCGTGGTACACATGAAACGATTCTGCTTTTTCGCGTCTACGAAAACCGGAAAATATTACTTATTTAAGGGCAGTTTCACACTTGTAATGAACTCGGTCCCTTCGAAACAGAAAAACACCTCCTATTGCTGTCAGCCCTTCGGTAACAGGGAACGCCAGCCACACCCCGGTTATACCTGCCAGATAAGCCAGCCCGAATGCCAGGGGAAGAATAAGGAGGAATCCCCTTAACAGCGAAATTATCTGTGCGGGGAACGCCTTTTCAACGGAGGTAAAATACATGGAAATCACGATATTGAAGCCGGCAAAGGGCGCCGCCGTAAAATACAGCCGCAGCCCTTCCACTGCTATTGCCTCCAGCTGCCTGTTCTTATTACTGTTAAAAACCCCTGCTATGGGGCCGGCAAACCGGAAAATCCCCAGGTAAATACCGCATGAAAGGAGCATCATCGTAAGGAGTGCATACTTCAAGACCCGATTTCTTCCTTCCGTGTCCCCTTTTCCATAAGATTTGCTGACCAACGGCTGCATCCCCTGGGCGATTCCGGTATATATGGAAAGAACCACAAGGGACAGATTGGCAACCACCCCATAGGCGGCAACCCCTGTATTTCCCTGCAGCCGCAGAATAATACGGTTGAAGGCAATCATAACAATACCGGAGGCCAGCTCCGTTATAAGAGACGGAAAGCCTAAAGGCAGTATGGAGAATATCATTTCTGCGGACATACCTGTTTTCTGCAGATGGAACCGGTTTTTCCCTTTCAGCCAATGCATACTGAGTACAAGCATGCTGATCACCGGCGCCATTCCTGTGGCAAGCACCGCTCCGAAAATCCCCATATCCAGAGGAAAAATAAACAGATAGTCCAGTATAATGTTGGACAAGCTCCCCGTGAGCATGGCAAACATGGACAGTCTGGGATTCCCGTCATTCCTGACAAAACAAATGCAGATATCATTCAGAATAAAAGCGGGGGCAAACAGCATTATCACCCGTAAGTATGTTTTTGTCATAGAAAAGACCGCCCTATCCGCCCCTAAAAGGGAAGTGATATCCCCGGAAAGGAAAAGGCCTGCAGCCATGAATATAAAAGCTGCAAGAATACCGGTATATACCGTATTCGTAAAGACTGTATTTGTGTCACATGACATTTTCTGCCCTTTTAAAATGGAATATTTGGTTGCTCCGCCGATTCCCAGCATCAGCCCTGTTCCATGTATAAAGCTGTAAACCGGAATCGCCAGATTCAATGCCGCCAGACCATCCGCCCCCAGTCCCTTTGACACAAAAAAGGTATCCGCCAGAATATAACAGGACAAACCAATCATACCCAGCACATTCAGAGCCGTATACTGCATGAATTCCGTAAAAGCTGTGTGCGTCTTTTTCATTTTTTTCTTCCTCCGTCCAAACAAAAAACGCCGGAACTTTCTGTCTTCCAATGACCTGCTGACAGAAAGTCCGGCGCTTATCTTTTTTACCCGGTGGCAAAAAAGTGCCCTGATTTTATTTTATTTTTAGGCGCCTGTCAGGGCAACTTCCCTGATAAGCAATTCGTTTCCCTGCATTATATAAGAGGAATCCATCTCATGTCAAGCCCCTGCAGCGATTTCATTTATCCAAATTTTTCATAACAGTGCCTTACAAAACCGCTCACATTTTTATCATATGGAGGATATTCATATCCCCATGCCCCGGTGCACTCACACGCCGTATTGCGAAAAAGCTCATGGCACAGGAACAGAGACTCCCACACATGCTCATAGGAGTCCTCACGATAAGTATGCAGCAGCTCCTTCCACAATGTCTCCGGCAGATATTTATCAAGGAATTTATAATTCTTTCCCACACTGAATGTGAAACCATAATCCAGCCCTGCCTTCCAGGAAAGCATGCGCAGCAATTCCATCCGCATAAGATGCAGATGGTCTATGGCATAAAGAATTTCTTTCCTGCCCAGCCCTTTTGCCACATAAAGCGCCAGGTTCCAGAATTCGTTGCAGCAGTCATCAAAGCTCCTTGCACTCGGTTTCTTTATATGATATTCCTGATCCGTCGGAATGATTTCTCTCTCCAAACGGCTATCCTTATCCAGCAAAACCGTCCGCAGCCCATCCTCCTTCAGGTATCCTTCCAGCTGATCCAGTTCCAGTAAAGTCAAATCCATTTTGGTGTAATCATCAAATAATATAAGGTAGGAATATCCCTCCTCCTCCTCCGGAAACAGCTCCATATCCTCCGGCTTCTGCATCATAATAATACGGCCGAATGCAGAAAGCCATTTGTCATCCCGTATAAAAACCTCTCTGTCTCTCACAAAATAAGTGATATCATAATCCTGAAAGGAATCCTCCGGTATGTTGGAATTCACGCGGGAGCCTTCCATTCCAATCATGCGGATGTCTTCATTCTTCCGGGCAAAATCAAGTATCGTTTTCATGAATTCTTCGGGTGTTCTCATATTTTTCCCTTTCAGGCCCCGCTGTTTTGATGCGGATTTATGTTTTACTAATTAATGAGGTAATAAAGCATACATGAACGGTTCAAGGTCTGCAAAGAATACTTCATTCTGATAATATTTATTATACCTACACGAATGTATTATTTCAACGAAACCGTCAAAACATTTCAAATCAATCTCCCAAGTTTTTACGGAGATTTTTAGTGATTTTTCAGAAGGTAAAATTTCAGAAAACCATTGACTTCCACGTAACGTGATAGTGTAACATACAATTAAAGAACAAGGCAGGTAATCAATGCCGGCAAGTACCGCCTGTTCTTAAACCAGTCATTTTTTCATACTAAAAATAAGGGGTTGATATTCATGAAAACGATAAGCCAGGTTGCCAGTTTAACAGGCATAAGCACACGAACGCTGCAATACTACGACGAAATCGATTTGCTCAAGCCAAGCGAATTAACCCCTTCCGGTTACCGCCTGTATAATGATGAAGCATTAGAGAAGCTGCAGCAGATCCTGTTTTACAAAGAACTGAATTTTAAACTGAATGAAATAAAAGAAATCCTGCAGAAGCCTGAATACGATAAAATAGAGGCTTTCAAAAAGCAGAAAAAATTACTTTCCCTGAAGCGCAGCCGCATAGACAAGCTGATTGCGCTTCTGGAAAGACTGGAAAAAGGAGAATCCTGTATGAGTTTTAAAGAATTTGATCTTAGCGAGTATATAGAAGCATTGGAACAATTTAAAAAAGAAAAGAGCGAGGAAGTCATCAAACATTGGGGAAGCATCGAAAACTTCAATCAGTTTATTCAAAAGATCAAAGATGATGAGTCAAACGCGGCCCAACTTGCCATCAAGCAGTTCGGCAGTATTGAGAAGTATACGGAAGCCATGAAATATAATCTGGAGCATTTTTCGGAGATCATGGAGCAGATAGACGAAGTTTCCCAAAATGCAGATGAAATCCTGAAAAAAAGCGATGAGCTTTTCCTTCAGCTGACAGCCGATATGTCGAAGGATGTCACATCCGAAGAAATTCAGGACATTGTCCGCGAAATAGTGGAATTTACCAATAAAAACAATTCCATAGTGGATATGGGGGAAGGATATTGGGATTTTGTTATAGACAGCTATTCCAATGAAGCGGCAAAGGGAATCACAGAGAAGAAGTATGGGGCAGGGTCAGCTGATTATATTGCCAGGGCGCTGAAGGTTTATTTTGGAAAATAGTTAAATAAAATATGTCCGAAAATAATAACGAATATAGGGAGAGCCGGGTTTACAGGCTTTCCCTATATTCGTTATTAAAACCATTATTTACATTTTGACGCGTCTTCTCGTCTTAAACAATATAACCTTCCTTATTTAAATATTCTCTCACAAGGGTTATTAACTCTTCCGCTATTTCAACCTGTTGTTGGCTTTCCTGCTTTGAAGCCATATAAAAATCATTATAATCGCTTTGTTCTCTTATTAACGCTAATGTACTGATTTTTCTACCGATTTCTCTTGGGAAAATTTCAGTCGCCACATATTCTTTATTAAAATTAGCTAATAATGTTTTATGCTTTTTAAAATCCAGCCCCCGTATAGTGTAAATAGCTTTTATTGCATAAAAAGCTGCATAATAACTTCTATTATTGGAATCTCTGAATTTCCCACTTGCATAGAGTTCCTTTGCAACTTCCAGCGTTTCAACTGCTCTGTCAAACCTATATTTCAGCAGTTCCTGCATTTCTTTATCCAATCAATATTCCCTCCTTTTGTATACTTTGATAGTAAGGAACTACTCTTAACATGCGATTATAATCTATAATATTCTGAAAAACCGGAGACAATATAATATCATATTTTACATTATATTCAAAAGTAAGTTCTGAAATTTTATTTATTAATAGATAAAATTCTTCCGGCTTTTTCAAAGTAAATAATGCAATATCTATATCTGATTCTTCTTCATATTCTCCCCTGGCATAGGAACCATATATAACAGCCCTTTTTAAATCTGCTCCTAAAATTTTTTTAATTTTTGAAATATATTCATTGATTATGGAATCCAATTCTTCTTTATGCATATTTAAAGCCATACTATCACCTGCCTTTGATATTATTAAGCATAGTTTATTAAACAGTTATTTGTTTTAATTATACACCATAATCAGGCTATTTTCCATGTTATAAATCAATTATGATACCCTCCCGTATCTGCTAGCTAGAATGCCAAAGTAAATTCCAGTTCATATATCCTACCAGATTTAAGTTTGAC